>Ga0315914_1003512_pt1 | contig 23801 bp, 6 predicted proteins | sample MpolenodulesMG_FD_203920 | JGI IMG/M metagenome (GOLD analysis project Ga0315914, IMG submission 203920) | Medicago polymorpha root nodule microbial communities from Los Angeles, California, United States - elongated nodules | ecosystem: Host-associated > Plants > Roots > Nodule | place: USA... | reverse complement strand
TTTTGGATTACAAAATCCGAAAAAATCCGTTACTCATTTTTCACCCTTTAACAAAAGAAAACACCATTCCGGATTATAAAATCCGGAAACTCAAGAGCATTTTGGGAAAAATAGGACGCGCGAGGAAACCCACGAGGTTAGAAAAGTAAATCCCTTTTATTTATATTTTAAATAGACAAGGCTAATTTATTTTTTAAAACTTTAAGTTTAGACAAGATTTGTAAATAGATAAGGCTAAGATTTTTTTTTAAAATCTTCATAGCTAAAAATAGCAAACTTCATGACAAAAAGAGAATATTTTAAAGAAAATATGAATACATTTTTTTGGTCTAGTAGTTAGACTCACATATTAACATCATTGAATTTACCAATTGAATTGTATTCACATGACAATATGAGTAATTTAATTTTATAAGTACTCTTATTTTATTAGATTGTTTACAAAAAATATTTACATTAAACATTTCATTTTATTTACAAAAAATATTTTCTTTAACCCAAGCATATTAACTTATATTAACTTTTCACATATTTAAATATATTTATAAACTATAATTGAAATAGATTGTGATATAAAGTCATATTCTTTAAATATCATGTTAAATTTCAAAACATAACTTAATCTCATTGACCTATTAGCTCATTAGTTTAATTAAAGATGTGTTAGATTATTTATTTGAATGAAATAGATCAAACTTACATGTTATAGTAAACTTTCAAAAAGGCGAGATTTGAACTCAAAAATAAACCTATAACAAATAATTGTCTTGAATTTTAAGATTATATCAAACATAGGCCTTACAAGACCAAGTTTAAACATTTTGAAAAAAATAAAAAAACAAATACCAGGTTTGAACATCTTATTTCCACCTCTAGCTGAGAACCTTCCTTTAAAATAAGAGGAATGTTAGCAACACTCACTTTTGAACACTCTCTCTAACACTCACTCTTTTATTGGTTTAAATCATTGTGAGTGTACACTTTGGAAATAGAACCCACACAAAGTGGTGGGACATGCATAAATTTCATCCAATGAAATAGTGAGTGTTAGAGAGAGTGTTCAAAAGAGAATGTTGCTAGCATTCCTCTTAAAATAATTTATGCTAATAATGCATACCAATGAATATTTACATCAAAAAACGCGAGGAAAGAAATATAGGCTTAAATACAATTTTGATCCCTCTAATTTTGATACCCCGTTTTTTAAAACCAACATTTTGATCCCTCTAGTTTCAAAGTCAACAAAAAAAATTGATCACCCTACTATCATGATAAAGTGGCATGCTCATTACTGATATGGATCCTACATGTCATTGTTTATATGGTACATAATTTGACACCTCATTTTCATGTTATTTTAATTAAAAATTATATAATAAAATAGGTGGATTCTAAGATGAGGGTCCAATTAAGTCCCTTACTGGTGGACCATGTTAAAAATACTGTTAGATTTAATCAACCGTCCAGATTTATTATAAATCAAAATGACACTAGATCCTCTCTTCCCTGTCATCTCTAGACACCACCATCCTCTGCCCAAAATCAAGCCATCACCCTCATCAAAATCTATCCCCTTGAACAACAACAAATTATTCATTGACAAATTAATCCATGAAACGTAAAACACTATATTGCACAAGAACAATGACAGATTCCCACAACAATGATTATTAGAGAATAGAAAAGATGAATTTTCTGGAAATTTCGAAAATCCCAAATGTCTGATTTCATGTTCCAATGTTAAATACAAGTCTAAAGTGTGAACCACCATCATTTAACATTGCAATCTATTTTGAAGGAACCATATCTCTTCCCAAAAAAAAAGTGTAGCAATACAATAAAAAAGAAATAAAAGAAAGAAATCTCAGGCTCAAGATGTGGGGACATGAATTGGATGGAGTCAATGTTCCTCTTTTGTCAATCATCCGACTCACTTTCCTCCAAAGGGAGTAGAGCAGCAAAGGGGGAAGAGACGCGAGGGAGAAGAAAAGGAAGAGAGGTGCAATTTAGTGTATATGGTGTATAATAAGATATATGTACTTAATTAATCTAATGACTCTTAATTACTATTCATAGTGGTCCACCGATGAGGGACTTAATTGATCCCTCACCCTAGAATCCACCAATAAAATATCATAAAATTTAATTAGAAATTAATATTGAAATAAAAAATAATAATTGGGGGAATAAAATTAGAAACCATAATTTGTTCTTTTATTCCCAAATTCTCAAATTGAAGAATTTTTTTTTTTATCAAATTGAAGAACACAAGAACAGATCCAGATTTGTTCATCTTCCTTTCAGATTCGTTTTCGTCTGTGAAATTAGAGGCTCGACTCTGATAATAAAAATAGACTCCTAATGAAATAAAAACAAAATTCTGCAAAAAAGAAACAGTTGTTGTGATTCTTTGAAATAGCTTTTCAAATTGAATGACTATGTGATTATACAAATTAGATGGTTTGATAACATCGAATTCTTGCCCAAAAAGGAGAACTAGAGTCTAGAGGATAGACGGAGGTTGGATTGGTGGTGGTTACTAGCATGTGTGGCGGCGCGCGGCTGAGAGATGTTGGTCGAGAGGGACACGAGAGAGATTAAGAAGAAGAAAGAGGTAGTGTTAATGTTGGAAGAAAGAAGAAGCAAGAACTTTTTTTTTTTCCTTTGAGTGGAGGGAGGGGGTGGGTATTGGCTACAATTTTTTTTAGGCCCGTCACATTTGGAGGCTCAACTCGGTTGAGCTATTTGCACCTCCTCAAGGACGGGTCTGTATATGTGTTTCCAAAAGAAAAAAACCACTTTTTCATAAAAATATATATTTACTGAAGGGTTAAATATGTTTTTGTTCCCTATCAAATTGAAAACTTCTAAGTCTAGTCCTTACTTAATTTTAATAGTATTTTTAGTCCTACAAAAAATATTTATATGTTATTTTAGTCCCTACTAATATAAAGTTTGTTTAATTATCTTTAAACCCTTAAATTTTTGAACGATTTTCTTGGACAAATTTAGAACATTACGAAAGTTTCATTTACTAAAATTTAGATTTTTTTTATCATGAAATGAATTAAATATGATTTTTTAACAAAAAAATTCAAGATAAAAGTAACAAAAATTTGGATGTAGAAATCAAATTTTGTGGAGTAACTTTTAATAATGTTCTTATCTCATCTGCAAAAAATTGTTAGAAAACTTGAGAGTTTAAACATAATTAAACAAATTTGAATTTAGTAGAGACTAAAGTTAAGTGCAATTTTTTTTTTATAGAAATTAAAAAACCTATTAAAATTAAATAAGGACTAATTTTTTTTTGAAAGAAGTAAGGACTAAACTTACAAAATCAAAATTTTATATATATCAAAAACAATTTTTTTTTGAGGGAATAGAGATAAAAAACATATTTGACCTTTTTATAGAATTATGTGTATTTTTTTAAAAAAATAATATGGAGCAGATTGCTTTCTTAGTATGGACACTTAAACAAAGCAAATTAAGGTTGAATTTGCAAGATTGCAAATTTCATGTCGGCATTGAATCTGATGTTTCTTAGTTCAGTAACATACTTTGGCTCGAATGTCATTTCAATGTTGTGTCAGTTGACTTGTGTGTACTAACAAAACCAATGTGAAAGTAAACAATATAAACCGTTTCACATTCAATCAAACACAATCAATCTATAACAACTTCAATCAAAGAACCACCAAAAAAAAATAATCTATAACAACTTCAGTCACAAACTTAAGATGAAACACAAACTACATTATATCGACATTGACTTATAGTAAATGATCATAGCATCTAATAACATACTGCATTAATCTGTATCAAAATATTTTTTCTAAAAAGGAAAATTGTTCATCAACCTATGTATCTGTCATCATCAAAAGGAGAAGGTTGTTGAAACCCAGTTGGTCCGGAAACAATGGCTCGTAATTATTTTGATGATAACAAAATATATTAGAGAACAATTTATCATCCGATGTTTGCTCAAACACGCAGATTAATGTCATAAAAAACAATTCACTGAATTTTACAAGATCATCCGATAGTGATTTGGCATCAAGTGTTGAAATCCATATGGTACATCAAGTTCTGCTCACTAATTGGCATCTTGCATCTGGTACCTCAAGTGCACATCATCAATATTAGTGAGTTTCAGAACTACTATTACTATCCAAAGTTAAAAGGTTTTTCAAATATTTATGAGTTACTGTAAAAGATTACAAGGGCTTAATTGAACAAAAAGATTTATAAAACACAATTCAAATCGTCGATTTATTGAGGATTTTACAACGTTGAATTTCAATGTTGTGTGTACCATGTAACACAACTAACTTTACCAATAAAATAACAATGTTAACCGTTTCACATTCATTCTCACATCCATCTATGACAATTCCAGTCACAAACTTAAGGTGAAATCAATCAACATAATGCAACCTTGAATTATAAATGACCATGAGATTATAAAGTAATGTATAAATTGCATATCATATTCTATGCTTTCTGTGGGATTTGGAACTTTCAATTCTTCACATGAATCACATGGAAGTTGAATATTACACAACAACAAAAAAATAGATAAACAAGAGTGGTACACCTTATACATTTAATCCCATGCAAAGAATAAATTATCTATAAGAAAATTTTCTATATATAACTTAACAAAATCAGAATTATTGAGTTACTACTTTCTTCACTTGATAAAAATTTGAAACTTGACTGATTCTTGGCGTGTGTATATTATATAATAAGAATGAATCAATCTTTTTGTTAAGAGTGGCTCTGAATTCGTTTCCCTTTGTTTCTCTACTTCTGGAATTACGATTTCTAGATAAGCCACTCTTTCTTACCGCTGCACAGTTTCATGAGTTTGTCATCTTGATCCTGAGTTGGATGGTTGCCACAGCTTTTTCTGGCATACCAATATCTTCTCTTTCTCAACACCAAACTCGGTATTTTCTTTGTGACATATCCATCTCATACCCTTCGCAATAGTTGCGATGGCATCTGCAAAATAACTTGACTCTCGGATTATAGCGTGCCCGCCTGGTCGCAAAATCCGGTCCATTTCCAACATTACATACTTCATTTCACATCTGCAGAGTAACAGCCATCGTTAGAGCGATCTCACAACGAGTGCGTTTTGAAAATCTTATTTAGGCCAAGTTTGGATAAACAGCCTAATTAAGCACTTATAGCATAAGATTTTATCATATAAGTGCTTATGTATAAGCTCTTTCTATTATAAAAGATAAAATAAAGTCAACTTGTTTACATATGCTATAATAGAGAGCTTATAGAAATAAACTAAAAACAACTTATTGACATGTTATAAGTTGTTTCGAAAAGCTCTCTCAAACAGTCTTGCAAGTGTTTTTGCCAGTAGATAAGCTCAAACAAGCCAATCCAAACAGCCCCTTATCTTATAACAAAAGCAACTGTGAAAGGGTTCAACAGAACTTATAAAATTAACTTGTGATTTGATAAGCTGTTTTCAGCATGCTCCTCGTGATAGTTTAAGAAAATAACGTATAACCTATACATTGGAACAGTTTGACCATCTTATTATAAGTGTTTATATTATTAATACTTATTTAAGAAGTGATTAATTAAGCTGTCAAAATCGAAGTATTGATTTAGTGCATATTCACCTGTGGCTTTCAGCAGTGAAGAAGCCATCAGCATGAAGTAGGTCATAGGTTCTAGGATATGTTGAAAAAGCTTCACACCTAATAGCACAAAACATCATGAAATTCAGATCATTACCAAAGAAAACCATATGATATAACACAAAAACATTCATAAACACATAACCTTATGGTTCATATTTAGACTTTCAAACATACCAGTCATGGAAGGTACCGATAAGGCCTCGATCGAAAACTACAGGGAGTGTATTAGGACCATAAGATGAAACAACATTCATAACCCACAAAGGATCATTGATCAAGGAAGCAGCGAAACCTCCATAAGCTGTATTCATATCCATCACATTTCTTATCTTGTTTGTGCCAAGATCAGGCAACAACTTCTTGTAGTGCTGAGTGCGCTTTTTCCACTTACTGTTATCATGACTGAAAGTACTAGAACTAGAACCTTGAACAAGTGAAATCCTTTCAGGTGCAACATTCAACCTTTGAGGCCATTTTGGCATGTACGTGAGGCCTGATTTCTTGTACTTTTCCATTGGAACAACAAAACAAGCGCGAAGCGGAGTGTACCATGCAGAATCTGGTTCGAGACTGTCGTCACATTTTGGAGGATAGGTGTCTCTAGAAAGCTTATCGTAGCAAGCGTTATCTTTGGCCTTTTGCCATACATAAATGTCATCCTTCTTGTTGTATAATTTGAAGCACATTGATGTGAGCAAATCTTGTAGCTTTTCATAATCTGATCTTTGCTCTTCCACCGTTGTGTTCCATCCGCGCCACCTACGCTCATAGTTGACTGGTGGACCGGACAAAACCCAAAATCCTCCGGGACGAAGAATTCGGTGAATTTCTTGGAGATAAATTCCACCTAAAAGCATAAGATATGAATATTCCCATCAGTTAATGGATGAAAATTTCGACTGAACTTATATCAGCTCGAAACAAGACAGTTTATGAAAATTACTTATAACTCAGATGAATGAAACTGTTTTATTATGCTGGTAAAGTTCATGAAAACATTGCATAAACAGAAAGAAAAAAGAATCTGTTTTAAGAGCTGAAAAATTTAAAATGCATTGAAGAATTACCAAATTCTGTCCATGGGATAAGGCATCTAGAGCAATGAGCCATATCAAAAGAGTTTGAAGGGAAAGGAAGTCTTTGTGTAGAGATGACACCAAGAATTGCTGGTATACCGCGCTCCAGAGCAAATTGAACCTGAGCTTCATGGTTATCTCTTGGCGCAAGAGAAATTGTTAGAACGCCACGATCCAACAAGTCACCACCCCAGCTAGCAACCTAACATATATGAGTTAAGTGGATATCAATTGACAGATACACCATACACAACATTGACACTAACACGTAGGCACCAATAATAATTCAAAAAATAAAATAAAATGAAAGTGACCGATTTTAACTAGATGTGTCGGTGTTAGACACCAAACACGCAAGTATGATGACTGCTACATAGTGTAATTAATGTTTAAGGAGTGTGGAGAATTTCAATTCGCATAGCCATTGAAACTAAATAACTATCCAAAAGTAAAAAGAAAGATAAACTCACCCCACAACCAGTATCAATTGCAGTTCTAACTGACCCATCTTTGATTCCTGGGATCAGATCTTGCATTAAATCAACATATTCACCAACACCATTAGGAAACATAGTACCTCCACCAGGAAATTGAAATTTCTCTCCTTCCTTTATCAACCAATGCTGATTAGACTTCTGTTTGTTAATCCAATCATATGGCACATTCCTGTCATTTATTCAAGTAACACAAATTTAAAAAATTGAACAACAATGTCTATATCAATGTCGCAAGCAACTTAAAATCAATTCAAACTATGAATATTTTAACTTATAAACCATATATTACATACCTGTACCAACATTCATCTCTACTCTTTGGCCATCTGATTGGAGGCTTGTAACCAGGTGGAGGAGGAACTAAGCATTCTTTCCTCTCAAAAATTGGAGGGCAATGGCGTTCCAACAAAGTAAGTCTATAGGTACCATACTTTCTCCATCTCTGTAAAATCATCCATGCTCAAAACTCAATCAACAAAATAATGAAATTTTCTTCTATAAAAGAATCCAAACATCAAAATTTTTGTAGAAAACCAGTAGTATTAATTAATACCTTTGGATCTGTGCATGGAGTATAGTCTTGATAATCATTGCTGCACTCAGGGAAACTAAAGGGCTTAATTTGCAAAGAACCTGAGGATTGCTTAGGTGAATCAAGTGATTTCTGAATGGTGTTAATAACATCAACACCATTGTTTCCAGATTTAAAGACTCCACCAAGGTAGAAAGAAAAACCACACAGAACAATGATAGTGATCGCCGCAGTCAGAGATCGGTTCTTGTTCGGCTGGTGGATCAGTTTTCCATCCTTATGCTTCATGATCCTAGATTTTTATTCCACTAACAATCTGCACAAAAAGAACAACTAAACTTCAGTATAATTCAACTATACTAATGCCACTTCCTCCACAAACATATCATTCCTCAATCATAGTAATCACTAATGAAAAAATCACTCTAACAAACAAAGAACCAAAATCTAGAATTATGGTCTCATTCACTTTGATAAAACAACTTGATCTGAATTTACACTAAGGTTTTAAAAAGAGATCTGTGCTGCAACATCAAGAATTATGTATCTATGTAACACGCGACCGTAATTAAAACTGCAATTACCCAATTCGACACAATATCAAAGATCGCAGCACAACCACGACATAAATTTTTTCGATTGCCACAACCTCTAAGAAGGATAATACTATAAAAACTATTCAGATCAGACCAATGTGAAAAGGAACAAGAACCAAGGAAATAGTACTAAAGAACAACAACAAAGGAGGTGAATTAATTGCAACAACAAGAAGAACACACACAACAATACTGAAAACAACTAGCACTGTTCCCCAACCAGATCAATGTGACAGACATAACACAAATACCAATGACAGATCCAATTTAAGGAAAGCGAAAACAAAAAATAAGGTCATCAATGATTAATTCCAGCTAATGAATAAAACCACACCACCGACCATTAAAACAACATGGGAGAAAGTGAGAAAGTAAGGTAAATAAATGAATGAAATCTGATTCAATAAATATAATAACTACCGACATAATCAAAATTCAAAACCAGCTACTTGACATTTGATGTCACATAATTGCTTTTATTATGTTCACATGACATTGGGACCCATTTAGGACATAGCCCCCATCACTGACTCAACAAAAAATAAGCATAATGTAAAGCTGGATCTCACACTATGTTGTACAATATTCCTATACACAAATAAGGTAAATCGTATCACGTAATTATCAACATTTCTTGACACGTACGAAAAGTTTCTATCATGAGTTTTTTTTTTTGTCAGTGGTTTCTGATCTACTGTTTTCTGTTCAGAATTCAGAACTATGGACACAAATGGTTACTAACTGAAAAAACCAAACAGGATTCCAACAAATGAAGAAACAGTGGCAATGCTTTTTTTTTCTGGTTTTTCCAATCTAATTGGTTATAATTTAGAAAACAGAGATATCAGAGAAAAAAGAAAGGATCTTTTTCAATAATCTTGGAACCCCACTTTGAGTTTAGATTGTATAATTGTGAAAAGGTTAAAAGGGTGTCAGAAAAACATGATGAACTCATCAAAATAAATGTTTATGAGATCCAAAAATACTAAAAAGAAACAGAAAAAACAGGGGAAAACAGAGATAATAGCTTTCTAAATCCAAATGGATCTGTTAGAAGAAGAGAAATTACATAAATATGAATCAGGATAATAATTAAGATAAAACAGCAATGAAAGAAAGATAAAAAAGAATGAATGAAAATGGTACAAACCCTTGTTTTGTTCTGTGTGTATCAATGGTGTTTGAATGTGGAAAAAACAGGGGAATGGTGGAAAGTGAGAAGAAGAGGAAGAAGAAATGAAATGAACCAATGAAAGAAATAAGTGAGATTTGTTTGTGTGTGAGGCTAAAGTAAAGGAAGCTAAACCATTTATATAAACTATTTTTGCTCTGCCATGTGCCTTGCTGTCCCTTCTTTTTGTTCAATCTTCAACTTCCTTCCACTTTCATTTCCATCTCTCCAAATTTCACATTATTTACAAATATTTACACACATAAGGAAATATATTAATTACTCAATACTAAAAGGAGCCAATAGTATTTAACTTCTAAATAAGTATAAGTATTCTTATAGATAACTCCAAAAGTAAAAAAATAAAATAAAATAACTCCAAAAGTTTAGTTTAGTGATAAAAAAAACATGCATCGGACTTGGACATCCAGTGTGAACTCATGGAATTGCCGTGTTATTTTTTTTGTCAACCCTCCGATTATCAGATAAAAAACACATGTAGGTTTGTGTACTTTGTGAACACGAGTTCAAAGTAACTAAAACATATTAGGTATTTCATTAGGATTCATTAGACGTGATTGTAAAACTAGTTTAACTCATTGACATTTGTACAACTATTTTTTGACAATTTTTTAATATTTTTCTCTCTCATATTTCCATCATATGTTTTCTTTCTCTTCTCTCTCTTGTTGCTGACCAATAGCAAAAAAGAGAAAGAAAATTGTCATCAAATAGTTATGCAAATATTATTACTCTATCAAATAACATAAAATTTGTCTGAAATAAATAATTAATAATGCATTAAATTGGTGTGTCTCAAAAGAGGAGAATTGCTCATGTCACTTTTGATTTTGCTCATTCCCTTAATTCAACGTGAGTTAACTCACGTTTGATATTTTTCAGCGTGAGTTAACAATTAAGGGAATGATCAAAATCAGAAGTGAGAAGAGCAATTTTCTCGAAAGAGGGATGAAATAAGATAGACCGACACTAATAGGCGAGACCGACACTAATCTACAATCTAGCCTACGTGAAGCTAAGGTAAATACCATCTTTTTTAAAAAAATATCTAAAATTAAGGTTTTTTAGAATACTATTTAGCTAAAAAGCTCTGGTTCAGGCCTACCCGGTTGGTCAATTTGAGCAAATAAATACTTTTATTATTATAATTATTTTGATTTTGATTATTATATTTAATTTTCTAGTTTGTCTTAAAAAGTGAGACTCTTTAAAATATAATTGAAATATGATATCATATTAAATAAGACTCTTTTAAATATTCTGTTAAATCTAAAAGGAGAACACTTGATCTCAATGACATATTAGCCCATTAGTCAATTTAAAAATATTTCAACTTAATTGAAGACCTTAATACGAAGTAGACTTTTAAAAAATGTTCAATTCAAGCTAAAAAATAAGTACACAATAGATAATTAGTCATGTTTAAGTCTTATTTTTTGATCAATTTAGATTTGGGTCATACATATTTTTTGGTCAAGTAGTTTAATGGTTAGATTCACACAAATTATATGTGGAGAAGTGGAAAATCTGAAGTTCGAACTCCGACCCTTGCACACAATATCCATGGTTGCTACCAATTAAACTACACTTACGGGACATAGTCTTACACATTTTATTTCGGTCTTCTGTGTGAAAATTCATTATTTAAAAGAAGCAACTCCTAATTTTTCTTGAACAAAAAAAAATTATTTTTAATTGTTGATGAAGATATCCAAGAAGCTCAAGAACAACAAGAGAGTGTGATAACTAGAAGTAAATGTAAGAGACTAAAAATGGAGATGGAAGAAAATATTACTCTCTTCGTCTTAAATTGTTATGACGTTGATTTCACACATATTAAGAAATGTAATTAATTTTGTTTGGGAAAGAGATATTATGAGTTGTTTTACAAAATTGTCCTTAATAAATGATATGGGAAAGATAAATGAATGACTTGGAAGGAGAGAACGTAATAAATAGTTAAAGATATAATATGAAAAGTAACATTACTCCTTAATTAGTATTGTAAAACGACATACAATTTGAGACAATTTTTTTTCCAAATCGACATACAATTTGGGACGGAGGGAGTACTACTTTGTTGAGTTTGAAACTTTGTCGGAAAGACAAATTATTTCAAGTGATGCTTGTTTCTACTTCATCCGTCGCAAATTATATGACATTTCACACAAATTAAAAAATGTAATTAATGTTGTATGAAAAAGATAAATTATTAGTAATTTTAGAAAATTATTCTTTATTAATGGTATATGAAAGATAAAGTAAAGAATTTAAACAAGTTAGAGTAGTAAATAGTTGAGAGTAATAGAAAAAATAATATTAAATGTTCATTAGTATCGTACAACGACTTATAATTTAGGATAAATTTTTTCTCTAAAACGATTTAAAATTTAGGACGGTGGGAGAAGTATAACACAAATGTTGAAAATTAACTTTTTTATATCTTTAAGTTGGCTCATTTTGTAATTGTCACAATTTAGTTTTCTTTAAAAGTCTATGAGGCATTGAATTTATTGGAAAAAAAAAGAGTGTATACAAATATATAAAAAATTATGGGTTAATATGCCTTTACCCCTTGTAATATAGGTCATTTCTGGTTTTCCTCCCTGTAATTTTTGTTTTGTTTTACCTCCTGTAAAATATTTTTGTTTTGATTTAACCCCCTAATAGGCCAAACAAAAACGAAAATTTCTTGAAAAAATAAAATAAAATTGGTTTTTGTTTGGCCTATTACGGAGGTAAATCAAAACAAAAATATTTTACAGAGGGCTAAATCAAAACAAAAATTTTACAGGAGGAAAACCGGAAATGACCTATATTACAGGAGGTAAAGACCTATTAACCCAAAAATTATTAATGGATTAAAATAAAAGGTTTAATATGAAGAAAAAAAACGCCAAAAATCTACTAATTTTAAAATGATACTAAAAGAACGAGGGAGTATCATGGTAAACTTCACATGATTTTGTTTGTCATTTTCATTATCCACAAAATACATTTTGATGTACCATACCTTAGATTTTTTTTTTTTTTTAAGGGAATACCTTAGATATTTGTTTTATATATCAGATAGACCATCTCTCTCTATTTCAATTGGCTATTTCACCTGTTGGCTACATGTGTAAGAAAAACTATCTCTCTTTGATTGCCGGCTAATTTTTTTTGTGTGACTCTGATTTTTTTGAAAAAAAGTTATATTAATCTAAAGTTCGATTGAAAGGTAAATATAATTTGGTCGATAATCGTTTTACTCAAAAATTATACTTGATTTCGAACAATTCAATCTTAAAAGAAGTCATATTTATCACTTTTATTGTATATTGTTTTTTCTTAAATTTTACGAGCATTTTATAAAAAAAGACTTAGAAAGCTTTGAATGAAATGATTTTTTTTTGAAAGATGAATGAAATGATCATTTGAGAAATATATTTTTAATTTTAAAAATTTGAATGAATTATTTTACAAATTATTTTACATTTGTGATCAAATTATCATTTATATCAAAATTTGGAATTATTATTGATACGAATCATTTTTATTTTCTTTTTCTGTCAAAGAAACGTATTGCTCATTTTGTAAGCTATGAATTAAATATGCTCTTTTTGATTGAATATGTTAATGATGGCATGTTCACAAAAAATAAGTTGATATAAAAGAGTTGTTATGCTATTGAGATCTAAATCATGATTAATATCTGAATAATTAACATGTAACGGCGACCACAAGAAACATGTATAGACTTTACATGAAATTTCCTAGATGCGTCAATATATTAATCAAATTCATGAAAGATAAGTGATGCCTTCATGCTTGTCATGATAACAACCATCTAAAACTATTTCCATCATTATTTGATTCGGTTGTATTGCATAATTAAAAGTTGGTGAACACTTGATACAAGACACATTTTAGAGCTTATAATTTATAGCTCTAAGCTTGTATGAGTAATTTATATCATCAATATTATTCATATATTTAATATAAAAATGTATTTTTAGATCATTACTTTTATGAGTAATTTTTATAAATTTAAAAATTTTTAAAAAAATTTCCTTCAAATTATTTGACATAATAAAATTATTGAAATACAAAGCTTATATTGATTGATGGATACTTTAGGACAGACATCAATAAATTGACTGAAAGTAAGCTATATTCTGCTTATATTTAATTTAAGAAGAAAAAAAATATATTCAAGATGGCAGGGAGTATCAAAATATTGTAATGGTAAAGAAAAGACAATGTACACAACAACATACAATGGTGGTGCATACTATAAATAGTTTGATCTTCGAGTCAATGAGCATTTGAGAGTGGAAGAGAGTTTTGAATCAATATTATAGCCACTAATTCTAATGCTCTAGTGGCTCGAGCTAGAATTTTCAAATGTGATTTAGAGCTTCATTATTTGTCTTAAATGCAAAGATAAGTGTAGTGTTGATAATTTGGTTATTAGAGATTCTCAGGGCCATTTGGTAAATGCAATGACACAAGTTGTAAATTTTACTCTGCTTGTAAGGGAAATTGAAGTTTGGAGTCTTCTCTTAGCTTTGAATGGAGGGTGGAGATGGGACTGTAAAATGTTATTTTTGAGCTTGATTATCTTAATTTTATGGATAGTATTAGCAGTAATGAAGAGGTTAAGATCATCTTCATTTGACAACATTTTTATTTCTTTCATTTAGAAAAAGAAAGACAATTTTTTTTTTTGAAAAACATTATAAAATAGTGGTTAATAATGATAGAACCCACTTAATAAAAGTGTCATTGTTTATTTTTGTGTGTATCTCTCTTGATGACATCCTCAATTTATTTCGATAAATAAAAAAGATCCTACCTTCGTGAATGTTAGAGAGTTTAGTCTAATTATTTAGGAGTGCACATAGATCCTTAACATGAATATTGGTTATCTAGTTAGGTTTTGTTATGCGACATGGTAATATGACTGATCACCATTTGATAAGGATGTCTAAATTCTTATGTTATCGTCGTGATCCGAACTATGTCCCTATTTGTATAACTGATGTCTTTTACAATGAAATGCAATACGTTTTTCCCTTAACAAAAAGTTATAAAATTATTAGGACTTAATCAACAGTGGATATGAGGCAGCGACCAAGGTTGAAGCATATGGCGGAGAACGATGGTAGAACATAGATGAGAGATGACATGTCTGATACTCTGATTCTTAAGTCAATATTTATCGAATAAAATGGATGGGTTATCTGAAAAAAGATTGTGTACATTTCTTTTTGGACGAGGCGTGTCCTTTTATAAGTGAGGTTTCAGATGAATTTGGGTAAATTTCATTGAAGAAATCTCGACATAATCTACTAATCACTGTGTGATATTGATCATGTGGTGTTTGTTAGTTAAGAACGTTCGCTGGTGTGGACTTGTTAGCGACGACGACTTGAGAGGTTTTAACGGTTATGGCGGCGCCACTTCCTTAAGGGTCCGTTTGGTGCACATGATAGGATAAAGAAAGGATATGATAAAGAACTGAATAATGACTGGATATGATAGTAACAAGATAAACACTTATCATATCACATGTTTGGTTAACACATGATAAGAAAGATGATAACATTATTTAATCCTATCATGTGTTTGGTGCACACTTGATATTGACATGATAAGATATATATTATACTTAAATGATAAAATTACTCTAAAAAAAGTAATAAAATTATCTTTAGATTTTTTTTAAAATTAAATTTAATATTTTTTAATAGTATATAAGAAATCAAATAAAATAGGGCTGTGAATTGTCGTCTTCTTCAAATACGACCCACCATAGTAGCAACCGTTTTCGAAAACTCCATTCCATGGTATCAATTGTAACAAGAAATTGAAGGAACACCATACACAGTAGCAATTTTAGAAGGAACAACTAAATCTAGAGCTACATAAATTAAAGAATAAATAAGTAACAAGAAGGCATGGTCTCGATTTGGTTCTGAACATAATCGAAGCACAAAAAGAAAGAAAAAGATTAGTAAAAAATTTGAAACAAAAAAAGAGATCGAAGCACACAAATAAAGTGAATCATTAAAATGAAATGCACAGGAAAAAATTACTAGGCAATAGAACAACTGTTGTTGCAGAGGATAGGAAAGAAGAAACATAGACAAAAGGAAAGGAAAAGAAAAAAACGGTGGAGTAGAATAGCGTAGGGTAGGAGTCGAAGAAGGGTTTTCTATCGGTGCACCAAACAACGGATTGAGACATGATTAAATATTCTAATCATATCATGTCTCCTTATCATGCGCATCAAACAGGCTCTAAAAGAAAAAAGTTATGGCGGCGCCACTCAACATGAACCCCAAACTTCAATCTATTTTACGTCTAAACTCAATCCAAAACAAGAGTAAAAATAAACAAGAACTTAAAATATTTTTTTCCAATATTTCCTGAACTAAAATCATAAAATGGTTATTGTGATTTTTTTATTAGGGGATCAAACAACTTCCCCACTAACAATTGGAGCGTTCAAATCTAAATTGAATTAAAATAAGTCGCAAATCAATCAAAAAAAATAATAATTGCATGAAACTTAATATTATTATATACATTTGGATAGTCTTCGTGAACTTAGCTCAGTTGGTAGAGACAACACATAATATATGCAAGGTTCAGGGTTCGAACCCCGACCACCATTAAAAAGATATGCATTTGGATATCATTTTATGAAAATTGTTCGGATTTGATCGAATTTCGAATCACTTTTTCAAAACAAACTAAACCACATAAATAACTTTCAAAAGTTATTTATTTTTTTATTAGTATAATATATTGCATTAATCTCTATTGTTGGTTGGTTTTAAATATTTTGCATTCTATTTAGGAAATTGATGCTCAAGTGTTCTCTCTTTTGCATTATATTTTTAAAGCATTTGCTTCTCCTGATCCCCATCGTATTCAACCGCCTGTGCGTGTTGTCACTTGAATTCGACCTAACTTTGGCTCAGTGTCTCTTAACGTAGATGACAACGTTTTCCTCGAATTTAATTTGGGTGATTTTGGTAGTCTTATATGTGATCGTACAAGGTCTTTTCTGCATGAGTTTCTTGGCAACATCAATAGACCCTACATTCTGCATGCTGAGATCTTGGTTTTGTACCATGGTTTCAAGTTGGGTTGGGATTCTGATTATAAGCAAGTGTTGTGTCTCTCATACTCAAATATTGTGGTTGACCATATTCAGAAAGGTTTGAATGTGTTTCACAAATATGGAAATTTGATATGAATTGTCAATTTATAGCTTATGCTTATAGATTGAGTGGTTAATTTGCAACACACTTTGCGTAAGGGTAATGTTGCAGTTGACTTTCTATGTAAGAAGGGTGCTCTGAGTGACATTGACTTTGTTGTCCTCCATGAAGCCTCTCTGACATGTCATCTATTCTCTTAGTGGTGTCATGGACGTTGAGTTTGTTCGACTCTAGTTAGGGTCTCTTCTTTATTTTCTTTTCTTTCTTTTTTCATTTCCCCTTTATTACCAAAAAAGCATAATAAATCATTTTCGTTCCGTAATATTAATTTCTAATATATTTTATATTATATTTTCTATTGAACTTATTATTTTACCATATTTATGTAATGTTAATATAAAAAATTAGCATTGTATTTTAATTATTCAAAAACTGATCCAAATAAAATCGTATTTAATTGGACCTGATCAATTTTTTTAAAAAAATCATCCAAACTAAATCAAATCGTAGGTTATTTTTATTTTGAATATGATAGCTTTTGTACTTCAAAATCGATTCAACCGGCATCTTAAACACCCTTGCTAACAATATCGATATTTGTGAATAATGGCATAAACGAGGACAAAATAGAGCAGGGTGACCTTCATAACACAGCCACGTTGTTACATTTGTTATTTTTCTAATAAGCTACTATTTTTGGTCAAATAGTCTAACAACTATAATTCTTTTTTTAAGTGAATAAATAGGGGTGTTTGAACCTCGATCCTCTACATATAATAATGTATTACACCTGTCAACTGAATTATGCTACATTTGTTAATTTAATGTGATCGTAAAAAAAGAATTTGCTAAGTTAACGTATAACGTCCCTTAAAAAATATTATTATGTAATGTATAATGTACTTACTGTATGGTGTATATAATATAGTATACTTTTATTTATCCCTGTCCCTGACGGTGCTACTTGTTTAGTGGTGTGCTACTTGTTGAAGTTGTTAAGAATTGTGTGATGCTCATGTTAATGCTATACAATAATTTATATTTATTAGGAATTCTTTAATCATTGTGGTTACAGTAAAATTCAATTCGCTTTTAAGTGAATAATGTACTTTAAGGATAAAACAATTCAATTGTTACTGAAAAAACAATAAATAATTATGTATACATACATGATAATCCTGTCTTCTCGAGGCATGCATAAATGTGGATAAATTATAGCATTTTCATCTTTACACCTTGTACTTTTTGTTATGTTCCTAAGAACATGGTGTTTTCTAATGTATTTCAGGTTCCCCAGACATTGCAGTTTGTATTTTATGAATTGTTTTGATACATATTATATCGCCCTCAGTCAGTCGGTCACTTTGTACATGATTTTTCAAAGAGCAATAGCTTATTACATTCATTTTTCAAAGATTGTTGATATTGACTTTGCTGAATTATTATTGCATGTTTCTTTTTTCATGTTCTTCCCCTTTGTTAACGGTCAACACCGACATTGTCATCACATTTTTATATATTATTCTTGTTTAGATGCTTTTTTTTAAGGATAGATGATTTTTTTTAAAAGGCAAAAAAATATCATAATTAAAAGTTAATACTAACTATCAAAGCACAAGTTTAAAGAAATACAAAATTGTTTGGTGTTGTTGAAATGCATTTTTAGTCTAGTTGCAACAATGGGTTAAAGGTTCATGACCATTAAGAGATTTGGACACCTCCACCATCGACTCTAATCAGGGCTATGATACTACTTGTTGGGGAGTCTAGGGAGCGCCGAGAGCGGCAATGGGCTAAACATCCAAGACCACCAAGAGACTTAGACACCACATCTCCATCCAAAACTTTAAGGCATTAGGTATATATGTTCTCTCTCTTATATATTCAACATTTCCTCCATTTCTAGTCGACGTGGGACATAATCAATCACATTTGATATTCAACAGTATGCTAGTTTTTGTATATAAAAATAAAAATAACGAATCTACTGAGACCGTGCTTAGTTGATTTAAATTCGTAACGACAAATTTTCTAAACAAAGTGTTATGAAAGTGTTTTGATGGCGTGAATCAAAGTAAAATTGAACCAATATAGATAAAGTTGCGCTAGGATTGTATTTCAATAACTATTCCTTGTATGTTTCCTCTAAATCGATTGTATACCTTTTATACTTCAGATATAACTCAACCCTTCACTCAGTGTACGTCTTCTACTAAGGTTAATGACGCGAGATCCATAGAAACAACTGACTTATGATGCATCAGTGGCAAAATAGGCGACTGTTTCTATGATATGAGCTCAGAAAGTTATACATGAATATAGATGTAGATGTGATCTCTCGGGCGCTAACACATATACATAATTTAAACCATGATTATTGGATAGTCAGGCTTACTAGGCTCTGACTAAATCAAAAGATCAATTGTGGAACACTACATCGTCGACAAAACATTAGGAACAAATTTAAACTAAATATTGAATGCATACATCATATATAACCAGCTAGATTAAGATTACTATATAGATTCTTAACTATTTACATTCAACCCTAACACAAAAGAGAGTTTAATTACTCATGTGATGCATAACTAACACAAGAGAGTGTTGGAGAAGCATCAACAAGCTTGTCTCCAAGCATCCTAGCCCTCCAATAGCTTCCTCTCCTCTCTTCCCTCGTTCTCTCGCTATAGTGTTTCAGAATTTACAATGGATTACTTTTTACAAATGACCTACACCTCTATTTATAGAGGCTTTGAAATCTTAAATTTGCTAGCTGTGGTCAAGCTCGCCTTGCGTGTCGAGGTTTCTTCAAAGAAGGAAAAAATCAATTGTCTTCTGATATTTTCCTTAACCTGCCTTAGCTTGCTTAGCAAACCACATTTCGCCTAGTGAACCACTTTTGCATTTCCTTTTGGATCTCTATGTTTTGACTCGCTTTCACCATGCTAAGTTCGCTTAGCGAATGAGGCATTTCTCAAATTGTCTTTATGATGCTTGGATTGGCTTCTGGTGCATGTGATTGTCTTTCTTTGCTCCACATTGGTGTAGTCATTCTCAAAAACCTATAGAAAATAGACGTAATAGCTTTCTGGTATATTTTACTAATATAAACAATACTATCAAAGTGAGGGTTTTTATAATGAATTGCTTACGAAACAAGTCGATAAGTGTTATGAAAAATAATAGTAATTTGACACTTATCAACAACCTCAAAATTTATATTTTCCCCTTTTTTCGAAGAAGTTATTCATGATCAGAGTCTGAAAGATAACAACTTTAGAAAATTATTTAGTTAATACTCACTCTCCTGTCATATTTATAAGAAGCAATTTACTTTTTTGATTCATTGAATAATTGATGTATCCGGTCTATTTCTAGACTAGATACATCAATTATTCAATAAATCTAAAAATTCAATTATTTCTTATAAACAAGACCGGAGTACAAAATATCAAAAAAAAAATTAGTACAAAATATCATTGAGAAATTGAAGATTCCATCGCCAAAAAAAAGTTTTTTTTTTTCTTTCTTTCTCCAGAGAGATTGCAGAGACTGCTTGCCTTTAAGGCTCTAGTTACAATACAAAGGTATCGGTTGTTTCACTACTTGTGTCCATTGTGAAGAGTGTTGGAGGATGCAGGGTTTCTGAGACAATATTCATCCTCTTATTTATACATGTGATTTTTTAAAATAAAATTGCTCTAACTCTTTCTATGTAAATATGGTGGAAGTTAGAGTTCCAAATGATTATTTGAATAGTTGACAGCCCCTCCCATGGGTTTTTATAACTGTAATATTGATATGGCATTTTTCCAATAGTTGGAGAAAACTAATTTTAATATGTGCTCATTCTAAAAGTTATGTCCAAACAAGAATAATTTAGACCCTTTATTGTTTATCCTCCCTTGAAGATGAAGCAACAAGTCTTCTTAAGAATCTCAAATGAGTGATAAAATCGATCTTCCACAATGTTTTTTTCAAGTTAAATTAGCAAGAGATCGTTAATTGTCTTCATGAGCCTCTTCGTCATATTAATATATGTGAATTAGGTATTACTTTTAATTCTTGCAAGTTCCTTCTAAATTCTTTTTACAAACTATGTTCTTAATTTTGTTAGGCTGTTATCAAATGGTGGAGCATACGTTTTAGCATTGATTTTTTGTCATAAGAAAGTATGTATTTCCCACTTAATTTTGAATGAAATTTACCAAACCTTTAACCTAAAAAAAGTTAAAGTCAGTCTAGTCAAATAAAAAACCAAATTTTAAAATCCTAAACTTTATGCTTTTTTTTTCTTCGGAGTATTAACTCACTTGAGCTGATATGATGATATTGATTTAAAACTTTGGAGTATGCTTCTCTTAAGTTTCATATTTGATCTTCTTCAATGTTAATTTCAATAGACTTATTTAACTTTTTCAAAAAAAAAAACAAACTCCTATTCTTTAAAATTTCTTTTATGGGACGACCTAAGTCTATAGAGCACAAAAAAATTGGGTCCATTTATAAATGTACGTGGACTTTTTACATATACTAATATATAACCACGGTTTCCTTGATCAAATTTTAGATCTGATATACCAAACTTTGAAATTAGAGGTCTCTTTCTCACACACTAAAAAATGTAAAAAACCTAACAATAATACCGTGTGAAAGATACAGCTATGCTAGCTAGTGGCAAATTCTTCGTATGCCAAATGGAGAGAAACCTACACTTGAAAAGCTAGCTCAATTATTAACTCAAAGTACTATTATTATTTAGTATAGTTTATTTAATTAAACAAAAATAAATAGGTAATTTTTACCATAAGAATCAATGTTCCTTTGTTTATTAAACTATTTTGTGTTGCAACTAGGAAAGTTTTTTTCAATTTGGACAAAACATTGAAAGGAAAACGTTAAAAGCTATATAGCAAAAGAATCCATCACCGACTCTTATCAATATTCTGGTTTTTGATTACTTTATTCCTTGCTTCAGTTATATACATCTTATTTGCTACATGTCCTTTTCTTGTACATTTAAGAATCAAATGGCTTGTACCAGATCTAGGGAAATAAATTCTGAGTTGTTTGACATGCATTTATGTAATAATATAAACAGTATAGTATGCATATGGACCATCCCTAAAAAAAGTATGCATATGGACCGATTTAATTAATTAAAGAACGAGAATCTAACATCAAACTATCATCAAAGTGTTACGCTAATAATTAATATGATATACTATTACTAGTTCTATTTTTTTCCCTTTAACTTTTGTTTTTTTTTTGTTTTCTTCTTATAGGCCAGTTGATTATAGATTCGTGGGTCAAATTTTTCCTTGGTAAAGCATTATTTAGTGTATAGATTTTTCTATTCAAATTCAACTAAGGTTTGTTCTTTTTTGACTCTTTGTTTTTACTATTACACCTAATTTGCCACACTTGCTATATAATTCTTTCTTAGACATAATAATATATTTGTAAAAAATATTTAGAAGTTGATTCTCTTACAGGAAAATCACCAAATGTGTGATATGCCAAACAAATTTTTAATTGGAGGAAATATATTTATAGACTATGGTCTTAAAAGCTTGATTTGTCTATGGAAAAAAATGGTCAAAATCTACCAAAAGCAACGAATTGTGTCTAGTCTTGGAACATCACAAGAGCAATATTCTGGTAATAATTAAAAGGTGACAAAAGGAGTGGAACTCTGCTGGGATTGTGTGCTTGAGTTAGTTAACATACCATTTCCGGGTCAAGGAAAAAACAAATACCATTAACAAAGTGTAAAGTTTTTAATTTATATTTTTGCATTTTTTGACAAAGTGTAAAGTTTTTAATTTATATTTTTGTATTTTTTGTGTGTTTTATTATATTAAATTTTAATATTTTAAGAAAAACTAAAATACTAAATAAGTAAAAAGACGTTACTACACTGCAAAATAAAAAAATTTGAGATTTAAAAATTATGGGTAACTAAAAATTTAAGCTTTCACACTAGGATAAGATTTATACCATACAAATAAGATAGTATGATAGATCGAGAAGATTGACTTATCATATCTTGTTGACTTTATTAAAGGTAATGATTATAGTCAGGTTATAATTTTTACTGTACTCCATCAGTTTCAAAATGAATGTCGTTTAAGGTTTATACATATATATTAAGAAATGTGTTAATTAAAAGAAAGAGAGATGTTATTTTACCAAATTATCCTAATCAACTATTAGTTTGTTTTTCATTAAAGAAAAAATAATACTTTGAAAGTAGTATATATAGTATTAATTGAAGGGTACAATTGACAAGAAAAAGTTATTATTGCATTGAAAATTAAAAATTACATTCATTTTAAAATAATTTTTTTTGGCTAAAACGACACTCATTCTAAAACGGAGGAAATATTTTATTTCTCTTATCATGATCGGTAAACAGGTCCTTTGGGATTTGAATCTCAGTGATAGGAATAGAGCCAAGCCCGGTCTTGGGGAAGTGCAAGGTGCTCAACCAGGTCGGGCCTCCAAATGCTACGGGCCTCAAACAAAAAATTAAGTCTAATACCTACCCCCCTTAAATAAAAAAATATATGTTATATCATTTCTTTCTTCAGCACATGTTTGAGTTTTTTTCTAGACTCTAGCTCTTCTTTTTGTACATAAATTTGATCCTATCAAACCACCCCTAATTTGTATAATCACTTAATTAGTCAATTTGAAAAGCTATTTCATTGAACGAATCACAACAATCATTTTTTTCTTCGCATAAACCATTCGTTTTACCCTTTTCCACAACAGAGGAGTGACAAATCCAAACGACACCGTTAAATAAATTTCACCTTTTTCACTTAATTTTTTTTAATTCCTTTCACATTTAGAAGTTCTTCTGATTTTGATTTTTTTTAATGAAGTTTAGCTACACAAAAAAATTACGTTTTATTTTACCAGAGGCCTATTTTAAAAAGAGAGTCGAGCCTCCTATTTCACAGGAACGGCCCTGAATAGAGCACATATGTTAGGAGTTACATTGTTCATTAATC
>Ga0315914_1003508_pt1 | contig 23806 bp, 11 predicted proteins | sample MpolenodulesMG_FD_203920 | JGI IMG/M metagenome (GOLD analysis project Ga0315914, IMG submission 203920) | Medicago polymorpha root nodule microbial communities from Los Angeles, California, United States - elongated nodules | ecosystem: Host-associated > Plants > Roots > Nodule | place: USA... | reverse complement strand
GAATAACTTAGCACAAGATAAATTAGGCAAAAGGTTCCTACGGAGTACCGTAGTCGTGTAGGGTGCTTAACACCTTCCCTCCGCGAAATCAACCCCCGGATCCAATTTCTCTAAAAGGTTTTTTTTTTTCTTTTTCCCTTCCCAAAAATAAAAGTAGAAAGTTCAATGATTAAAGGTTCAAAACCAGTCAATGGATTGATACCCGAAAATCAGGAGCACATATTTGAAATGGTAGTAACAATTATTTAAGATATATTTATTCAATTTTTTTTAAGATATGTGTTTTTTTAGGGAGATTTTTTAAGATATTTTTATTTCATTTTTTATTTGAATTATTGATTTTGAAAATTAATCTTTCAAAAAAGGGATAATTTAAATTTTTATTTATTTTACATGATTTTTTTTATTTTATTTAAACCGGTTGAAATATGGGCACTAGTATATGTTGAAAATTGTTTTTTCCACGGGAACAATTGCTTAAAAACATATTGAAATGACGTTTTTGCTTTGAAGGGTAGTTTACTACCGCCAGGGGTGGCCTTGACGGTGGGCGAGAGGGGCGACGGCCCAGGGCACCATTTTTTTAGGGGCAGCAAAATTATTATTTTTACTTAGTAGGTAGTAATATATAGATATATTTCTTTTAAATTCGCTTTGACTAATTCTATTGAAAATATATTTTTAGATAACTTTGATTATAAGTAAATATTTTGCAACAAAAAATGCAAGAAGAAAAATATTATAATAATTAATAGGGCACAATTATTATTTCGCCCAGGGCACCAAAAATCTCACGGTCGGCCCTGACTACCGCTTGCTAAATGCAACAGTAGTTAAGTTCCCTTGCGCTTTGGCTTTTTCCAGAACACCTTAATTCTCAAACTTATACAAATCAAACAATCAAACCATACATGATAAAGATTTTCGAAGATGAGTGTCCATAACAACGATGTTGAGACACCTTCTCTTCACCACCATGCGCATCTTATAACTAACATTGTGTTTAGATCCGCTTGAGAAATTTTTGTAGTTGTATGTTGAGTTTACAGAACATTAAATGAGAAGCAATGTCCACTTTCTATTTATAGAAATTTGTGAGGATTGTAGACCACAAGAACTGTTTATGGATCAAAATCCACATAAAATAGCCCCCAACTGTAGTTGTCACAACTGTAGTTAACTGCAGTTGGCACAACAATAGTTAACCACCGTTAGCGTAACTCCCTGAAGGAAGAGGCAAAAGCATTTTCCTGAATCCTGTATACATTCTCACATACATTCTTTCAATCATTTTATCATCAAATATACATATTCATTCTATCATTTAATTAAGTAAAATGCTAATTACAGCAAAAACAACAATCACGAAAACTGGATACAATTGATAGGGTACAAGATACATGGACTCATGGAGAGAAGCTTGGGCAAGAGAGTTGGGCTATAGTCGGTTTAATGGAGGCGCACCATCAATGGATTCCATGGATAAAAGTGCCAAACGGTTACATTAAGCGACTATTTTTAAGTTTTAATACTAGATTTTAACAATTAAGAATAGGAAACTGTTCGGTCGTGAATTATTCGCGAGAAGTTTTCTTGCGAGATATATCAATGCTCTTTAATTAAATTATAAAACCAACAACACATTAAACTTAACACGATAAATATCAAATGCATGTACATTAGATCCAACTCAAAGTGTATCATTATGAATATGTCAATGCATAAGTACGAATTAGATTACATCAAAGTCAAGTCAAAATGCACGTAAACTAAAATAAAGTCATAAAACCCAATCAAGCTAATCTAATTAACGAGACCCGGGAAATAAGCATCGGCTAACTCTGTGCCAACAGCCGCGGTAAGACAGAGGATGCAAGCGTTATCCGGAATGATTGGGCGTAAAGCGTCTGTAGGTGGCTTTGTAAGTTTGCCGTCAAATCCCAGGGCTCAACCCTGGACATGTGGTGAAAACTACTAAGCTAGAGTACGGTAGGGGTAGAGGGAATTTCCGGTGGAGCGATGAAATGCGTAGAGATCGGAAGTAACACCAATGGCGAAAGCACTCTGCTGGGCCGACACTGACACTGAGAGACGAAAGCTAGGGGAGTGAATGGGATTAGAGACACCAGTAGTCTTAGCCGTAAACGATGGATACTAGGCGGCTGTGCGTATTGACCCGTGCAATGTTATAGCTAACGCGTTAAGTATCCCGCCTGGGGAGTAAATTCTCAAGAATGAAACTCAAAGGAATTGACAGGGGCTCGCACAAGCGGTGGAGCATGTGGTTTAACTCTGTTCGACATCTACCTCTGTGTCCTGGTGATAGAATATGTCTAGGCTGACACAGTCACACTCCTAATTAGCCTTTAGGCCTCCCACAGCTTCTCCCTCGTTAAAGTCTTGTCAGCCAACGCGACATATGCAATGTCGACGGTGGCTCTGATGATCTCCAACGAATCAGGCATATCTATGGCATGCTCCTGCGCAATAATCTACACCTAATTCGTTGGCCTAGGATGAGACCCGTCAATAGGTGGCAAAATGTTTGGGTGAGACACCCGGGCATACCATACCACATATCCCGATGTGTACTGTCATGGAGAATCTGCCACCTCGCCCCACTGATCTTGAGGAATGACATGCACACGGTAGTCTAAAGCATGTACAACTTGGTAAGGATGAATAACATGCATATATGCTGGAGGTCTAGGGATGTTATGCACAACCTCGTACTGCCTTTTAACTTACTCAGGCAAATGAGGGTACATCCTTCGATTTCTACAGAGCACCCATCAAGAATAATAGTATATATGCTCAAATTGTTGGACCTCCCTATGGTCTTTGCACGGCTTTCAGACGACATCATCAACCTCAAGACGGTCAAGCGACAACTAGTACATGTTCACACTATAATGCCCCATGTTGGGGGAAAAAGAGTCTTTTCAATGTGTTTTTAAACAATTGTTCCCATGAGAAAAGCAATTTTCTTATTATATTCTTCCAACTATGTTGGGATCGCCATGTGTTGGAAGAGACGTTTAGTTTTAGCCAAGGCCTCTATGTTTCTTGCATTATAAATTTTAGTGAAACTCCTTTTCCACCTCCCACTAGGGGTGTTGGCGGTGCGATTTGGTTCGGTTTTGAGCATAAAAGTCATCCAAACCGCGAGATAAAAAAGCATGCGGTTTGGTTTGGTTCGGTTGATTTTTAAAAAGTCATCCAAACCAAACCAAACCAAACCAATGCGGCTTGGATTGGTTCGGTTTATCGCGAGATAAAAAAAATATCACATTAACTCTAATATTGCCAACTTGTTACAAAATAAACATAGGACATTTTATTTTGCCGTTTATATGATAAAATATTAGGTAAAACTTATATCAAAATAGGTAAAATTAAGAAGAAACATAAGCATGAAACAAATTATTGGGAAGTAAAGGAAACAAATTTATCACTAGAAATGAATTGAAAGAGATGGAAAGGAATTAGAATCGAACATGTTGGTGCAACAATGGAAAAATCGAATCGAAAGAGATTATTCTTGAGCTATGTAATTGGGCTAGTACATGTTTAAGTAATATTCATTATTCTTGCGGTTTGGTTTGGTTTGGTTTGGTTGCTGAGATGCAAACCGCAAACCAAACCGAACCGCGCGGTTCAGTGCAAAAGTCATTTGAATTCATCCGAACCAAGTGTGGTTTTTTGCGGTTTCGGTTTAGATTGGTTTGGTTTTGCGGTTTTTTTATTGGATTGGTTCAGTTTTGAACACCCCTCCCACCGTTCTTGTACGCCCCTCGTTTGTTTTCAATAAATAACTTTGTTCGGATTTAAAATCTGAAGTGTATTTTTCAATCTAAAGATGTTTTTCTCTCATTTAGAAATGGGAAAATATTAGCCATGATCAATTTAGTCACTCTTGAACTGTAGTTCGTAGCTATATGCTTTTTCATGATTTTGACATATATGAATTTCAAAATCCGACGTAAAAATGCACATACATATAATGCATAGAGCAAATGCCCGTATCTTGAGAAAATTAAATGGATTAAACCAAAAGAGATTTTCTACACCTCCGTCAATGAAGGATCAAACCAAAACATATGTATTATGATTATTTCCAAACATCTTTAAGAGATGCTCTAAAAATTAACTATCAAAGCATAGGATTTCCCCACTCATGGTTAGGGGTGTTCAAAACCGAACCAATCCAATAGAAAAATCGCAAACCGAAACCGCAAAAAACCGCATTTGATTTGGATGTATTCGGATCACTTTTTTACTCAACCGCATGGTTCGGTTGGGTTTGCGGTTTTCATTTTACCAACCGAACCAAGCCAAACCAAACCGCAACATAATAAAAACACTAATTAAATTTATGTCACCTAGACCAAAACTCATAGAAACTCAATGAAAACTTTTATATTATGACATATTTTTTCTCTTGTAAGTTTCTTCTTTGTTTTTTATTTTAAAAATGTATGGGTTAATAGTGCTTTTCACCCCTATAATATAGGTCATTTCTGGTTTTCGTCCTTATAAAATTTTCGGTTTGATTTGCATCTTTGTAAAACTTTTTTTCTTCAGGAAAACACCCCTCCCCCATATGACTGTGCATATTTGCTGACAAGGTACATTGTGTGGCATGCTGACTGTGCATATATGATTATGTGGCGTGCTGACTGTATAATTTTTTTTTAAGTGTACACGTGGCATTTGTGTCTATTTTTAAAAAAAATAATATAAATTCATTTATATTAATTTAAAAATAAAAATAATTTAAGAAATTGAAAATAAAAATTCAGGAAATTTTTTATTTACGTATTTTTTTTTTAAAATTCTGGAATTTTTTTTCTCCAATTTTATATTTTTTGATATAAACATTGAGATTTTTTTTTTGAAAATTTTTAAAATTAGAAAAATATTCATGTTTTTTTCCAAAAAATTTTAAAATCGAAAAAAATTAAGATTTTTTTTCTTAATTTAAAAATATCAGATTTTTTTTTTAAATATTTGATTTTTTTCGATTTTTAAATTGTTTGGAAAAGAATCTGAATATTTTTGGGATTTTTTTATTTTTGAAAATTAATTTTCAGATATTTTAAAAAATAAAATATGATGACAATTACAAATAAAAAATAATAAAAAAAAGCCAAGTCAGCGCTACATATGCGCATTTGGTGAGTTGGATGGAGGATGGGTGTTTTCCGGAAAAAAAAAGTTTTACAAGGATGCAAATCAAACCAAAAATTTTATAGGGGCAAAAACCAGAAATGGTCTATATTACAGGGGTGAAAAGCACTATTAATCCAAAATGTATTTATATGATACTTGAACTTTTAGAGAATGATAAAATCTTATTATTTTAGTTTTTGTCCACGTTTTTAATTTGGTTTATGTTGTTCGGTGAAAATGAAAATGTAATGTGGAATGAAATTAAAAACATTATCGAAAACATTGTTGAAAATATGTTGCGTTTTACCTTGTTAACTTAATTTTAATATTAGAAACAAAAAATTGTATTGTCTCGATAAAACCGCACCAACCGATCCAACTCAAACCGCATTGGTTTGGTTTGGTTTGGTTCGGATTGTATTTTAAAAGTCAACCGAACCAAACCAAACCGCATGTTTTTTATCTTGCGGTTTGGATGACTTTTATCTTCAAAACCAAACGAAACCACACCGCGAACACCCCTACTCACAATACCAGAAACATCCTCCACCACATCGAATCTTTAATATCCCATGCCGCGTAAACACCTATTTTGATTTCCAAACAATATTAAACCACAACCTCTCTCTCATCCAACATCATTTCCTAACAAAAACAAAACATAATTAAATGCTTTAAGATTTTGAAACCAAAACACGTTTTTTTTCTTTTGGCAAACAAATAGTTTCTCACTTAATCCGTGTATTTTTTTATCCACCACACTACCATTCCATAAAAAAAAGAAGTTAATTGTCTTGTTAACAAGTGCCCTCATGACATTGTTTAATGATCCTAAATTAAAAAATTATTTATTTAAAAAATCAAATATTACAAATTCAAATTCAAATGTATTGAATACACATATTTTTATAACTTTAAAAAGTGTTACGAAGACACTCGTTAATATATTTTAAAACTTAGCAAAGCGTTCGCTTGTTAAGTAAGATGTTAAGTAAGAGTAGGGAACGGGTTACCCCTGTCATTGTTTCTATTACATTCTATCTCATCGTATAGAATCCTGTTCTGCAATATTGGAGACTCGCGGTGAATACCTAGGTGTAGGTTGGGGATACTCCTTTGTTCTACTAAAATTTTTCATATGTACTAGTACTAGCAATAGGAAGTGCATCTTGGATGCAGTCATCCATTCTCCCGAGAGGCCACCATTATCAAGAGCAAACATATTAATGACGAGGAACGCATTTTTGCTATGCTACTTTGCTCTATTGTTCTGCCCCAAGCCGAAGAATTAACAAAATGATAATAAATATAATATTCATATTTATTATCATTTTAAGAACGAAATAAGGCCACACTATTTCATTTCAAGAAAATATCGATAGCTAAGTTCCATAGCTTTGCTTCCATTAGCCCGATCCTAGTTTATTTTCTTATCCAAAAAGTCCTCCCCTTTTTTGCCGGTTGTGGGCGAGGAGGGATTCGAACCCCGACACCGTGGTTCGTAGCCACGTGCTCTAATCCTCTGAGCTACAGGCCCCACCCTGTCTCCACTAGATCTGTTCCTCGGAGGAACCTACCCTCTCCCCAGAGATTTTAGCTGAATAAGATGTGAAAGTGCCTCTCTCTATAAGAAAATTGTGCGTTCCGAGGGAACAAAATTACAATGTCACCATAATATATACTTTTTATTTCCAACATGCATCAAGTCAATTCATTCAATAATTAAGTTGAGGTGTTTTTAATGTTTTCTGATGAAAATTTATTTAGGTTAATCTAATTTGACATGGATGAGAAACAGGGTTCAAAACACAAAGCTAGGTAAGACAGACAACACAGCACACTGTCCTGAATATGCACCGTTGAAACAACCAGCACATGAACCTCATTCACTGAAGCTCACAGTAAAATTCAAACACATTTCCACACAATCAAACGACATCTACCTCTTCACATGCAAGACTCACCCTCTTCTTTAACCAAGTGTTCATTCCCATATCCACGTGTAATCACCTCCTACCTCCTTAATTAAATTAAATTCTCACATTTTTCTCATTATTATGTCACAAAAACCCTAGTGAACTGAACTGAACTAAACTAAGAGTCTAAGACATATACCTTTTTTATTTCCCTAATTCAATGGCTGAAACTCTCAGGGATGACTCTTACTACGGTTACCACCAGCAGCAACAACAACAACCCATAACATTCACCCAAACAAAAACAAGGAAGGTAATTCATCCTTCTACTTCACAACTCATAGTGCTAGCTACTCTTGTACCTTTTGGAGCAACTCTTCTCATTCTTTCTGGTCTCACACTCACTGCCACCGTTGTCGGCCTCGCTGTCACCACCCCTCTGTTCATTTTCTTCAGCCCTGTGTTGTTAGCTGCGGCCGTTGTTATTGGTTTGGCTATCGCCGGATTTTTGACATCCGGTGCTTTCGGTGTTACCTCCCTTTCTTCCTTTGCTTGGGTAGCATCATATCTCCGTCGTTCACGGTTTCTGGAGAAGGTTAACATTAAACATCATCATGCAATTGCAAAGCCACCGCCACGTTTGGATGTGGATGAGACTTTGGGACATGAATCCCAGATAAATGAGGAAGATCGTGATCGTGATCGTGTTGAAAGCATGGCCCAAGATAAGGTTCAGGAGGCCCAAAATGATCAACGTGAAGTAGGAAAAACGAAGAAACAAAACGTAAAAAAATCTTCATGAGTTTGGTAGTTGAGTGAATAAGAGTTTGCTATGACGTATGAGGAGTCACTCTATTCTCTGTTTCCTGAAGTATGTTTATCTCTCGTAGAGTAGTTGTATGTTTTGTGATTATTGGTGTTTAAATATGTACTAGTACTTTGTAAGGATGGTTTATGTTTCCGCATCTATATATGAATAAATTCCTCTTGTCACAAAAATACATATAAATAAAATTTCTAGAATCGTCTTATTAAGGCACATTGTGTTCCAATCGAAGTTAAAGTTAAAGGGGGTGAGGGTCATGTAGCTTATGACCCTCATCTTGAGCCAAAGTTCTCACTTCAAGTTCACCATACTCCATTTTTAGGTATTGTCGCTTTAGAATTTGGGTAATTTTTTACGGTTTTGTCCTTTATAAAAGATCTCTTGTAGGGGAACCTATGTTATATATAGATTTAAGGGGTTGCCACTAAAGGAAGGGTTTTAGGTTCCCAAAAATTTAGGCCTTATATTAGGTTTTTCGCTTTAAATATATTTTCCTAAGTCAAATTTTTAAAACATTTTTGCGTTTAGATTGATTTAGATTGATTGTTAGTTAGATTGAGTGTTGTAGATTTATAGTTCGTTTCATCCCCAAAGATAACTTTTTTATTGGTTATACATATCTTAAATATGTTTTAAAGATAACTTTTTTTATTGGTTATACGTATCTTAAATATGTTTTTCGTCAGATTTATATGAATAAGATGTTAGTTGTTGAAAATATATTGAGACAAAACATATGTAACCAAAATATGCAAAAGTAAAAAAGTAATTTATATTTGTGTTAGGATTCAATATTACTTTGTTATTTTAGGGCTTAAGAATTGATAAATAATACGTATATTAAGTATTATTTTCAACATATATTATAAATTAAACAAAATTTTTGTTTAAAAAAGTTCTTTCACTAACGAGGTTGAGTCAGATAGAAGGAGTTAAACTCTCACAACTTTAGAATTCAATGTTTAAATTCTAACCGTCAACGATACACATATTCAGTGTCGGACATTCCTCAAATAAAATTATATATTTAGAATTCTTAATTTTTATGTTTCTTTGACAACACACCTAAGAGGCCTCAATGTAAAATTCGCTTTAGGCCTAAAAATACATTGGACCGGCCCTATATAGATTACCTTTGTTTTCGAATAACATGGTTGGATATCCAAATCAACTTCAACTACAAATTTCACTGAAAATTAATTTTCTCACATCAATCTTTTCCTAAAACCACATGGAAATGACAGTTTTACCTTCAGTGGTAGTTAATAGCCGCTGACAAAAAACCGACAACTGTTAACTACCGCTGAGCCCAACGGTAGTTAATTGCCGTTGCGGCCTGTAATTTAACATAGGAAGAAGCTTCAGTTTCATGCATTTCCCTTTCAACTTTAAAATTATCAAACTTTCTTTCAAAATCACTCAAAGTCAAATTGCATGACATTCATCCAAATTTTTCGAAGAAAATCACACTTAGGGTGTTCATTTTGAAAATTTTAGCAAAATGTTTGTGTTTAGGTTAATTTGAAAATCTCATTATGTTGTTAGATTAGGATGTTATGATGGGATGTTGTTGCTGGCATTGTTGTTTAGAGTAGGTTTAGATACATTGTGGTTGTTTTGAACTTCATTTAACACTAATTGTGATAGTTTCATGAAATGCACTTAAGGTGTTTGATGAAATGCCGAAATGAATAATTCATTGTTTTTTGAGATTTTTATAGACAAATCTCACGTGGAATCTTTATGAATTTAGTATAAAATCATTCGAAAAAAATAAGCAATGGTATAATCAAGTGTCCTAGTTAGTCCCATAGTATGGGAGTTAGAAAATCATTGTATAGTCAAATTAGTTTAGTTACTTTCAATATTTTGAATGATGGTTCCTTAAGTCATAGTGCATTTTGGTTATGTGGATTGGTCTTAATGAATTGTTTCAATGTTAATGTTGAGTGAAATTGGATTGTTAATGTATAGTGAGTTTGAGTGTAATTGTTTATGTTGTTTGCATTGATGAAATTAGTTTTCAGTGCAATTGGATTGTTAAAATGTCCCTATGAAAATCATTGATTTTTTGTATTGTTTTATTTGTGTGGATATGTCTGACAAGGAGGGTCAGGCTCAATTGAAAAAGGAGGGTGAGGCCCAACAAGGAAAGGAAGGTGATACTCAATTGAAAAAGAAAGCAAAAACCATTATGACATGGCACGACATCAAATGCGAAAGATCTGAAGAAAAAAAAACAATGTGAAGGTGTTAGTATACAATTTCAACAAGCTGAGAAGGAGTAGAAAGGACGTGTTATTTTGATCCACAACCAAAATTAGGTGTCTCGGAAACTGTAGAGGACAATCCTATTGACTTAAGTGATGAGGGAGAAGATTATAAGAGATTTTTAATTTGTAATGGCTTGTAACAATGTCTTTGTTTTTGGATGTTTTTGGATATGCGTATTTTGGTATAAATTTTGGTGCTTTGAATAAATTTGAATAAAGTTGCGTATTATAACTTTCAATATTAAACGAATGAATGATTAAATGAATTTGCGTATTTTGAATGATTCATTAAAACATGAATGAAAATGAATGAATAGATGAATGCATGAATGAAGCAATTTTGTCTGCTTGGTGTATAACCTATGTGACTTAAGTCACATGACGTATATTTAAAGGTCACATAGTGCCTCATTTCTTCATTCTTATGGTGTAATTTGACTTTGGGTGATTTTGGAAGAAAGTTTGATAGTTGAAGGGAAATGCGGAAAATTAAGTGTTTGCTTGTGTTAAGTTACAGGTCGCAGCGGCAGTTAACTACTGCTGAGCCCAACTGTAGTTAAATGCTGTCGGTTTGCTCAACGGTATTTAACAACCGTTGGAGTATAAAACTGTCATTTCCACATGTTTTTAGGAAAGAATTGATGTGAGAAAAGCAATTTTCAATTTCTCTGAATTGGATAGGGTGTAAGCCCAAATCCTCACCAGGCTTCACCACGAAAGATTGAATGTTGAAATACTCATGTAACCCCATCAGCAAGTAATCATATGCATTGGGAGAAACATGTACTAACTCTATAATAAAATCCTCTCACTATCTCATTCAGAAGCTAATTTGAGTGTCTAAGTGATTGCACGTTCCACTCTCTCCGATGAGCTCAATCATTGTCCTACTCACACCGATGTGCTCAAGCTCAATTGTCGTCCTACGTCGTGCACCACATCAACTCTGATCATCGATATAGGTCTACTTCAGATCATGAGCTCGAGAACTTCCCATCCAACACCTAAAGAAAAACTCAACCTTCTCGAACAGTAGCAAGGTTACAACAAGAAGTCGTAGTTAAGTAGGATAGTCACAAGGTACATCAAAAGGTCATTTCTAGTGAGTTTGAAGCTGGAGATCTTGGTTGTTATTGTTACAGGATTATAGAGAAGACGAAAACAGAAACCTACATCCTTAAAACCTTCCTCAGCAAGTCGATCCCTCAAACCTGGAATGCAACAAAACTTAAGAAGTACTATAAAGATAGCCGAAAAGGGCTACTATATTTAGATTTAGATTTTTTTTATCGACTTATTAGCCATTTCTATTTAGAGGTGGATAGATTGATTTTTCTTTCAACATACCGAATCTATTTAAGCTAAATCTTACTCGTATTGCTGAAATTGTGGTAAAATATGGAGAGGCTTCTATTTATCCATATATGGATAAGCATAATAGCGTTACTACCTTTTACTGCACCACATGAGTATTATATCAAAACTATCATTGTTTATTTATTATTATAAATACATTGTCCATAACAAATTTTCATTTTCACTTCTGTATGGTTGTTAACCTATCTATTAACTGCATAAAATGTTCATCTGTATCCAACATGCTAATTCTTACATATTTTGGGCTGGCCCCAAATTGTTTACCACTTCTAGTCAAAATCTTGTGTCCTCGAAGGAAACTGTCACAGTCCTCTATATCCCCTTCACACTTTAACCAAGCAAAAGCTGCAATGAATTAGAAAAGATCGTAAGAATTCCTATCTAGAAATGAAAATCTACTTGCAAACAAGCATTAACATATTAAGAATTCATATCTAGACATGAAAATCTACTTGCATACATGCATTAAAATTATTAATTTCCTCAACAATCCGAGTCTGGATTTTCTACTTCAATAGTACCACACAGTTACACGATGTAATCAATCTCAGTCATTAATGATTTGAGATAGGACAACTTAGATTAGACAGGCACTATATTAAAATTAAAAATCTCGACCATCAACTGTGACCTGATACCAGATGACCAAACGGTTCTTGGATAGACTCTGATATCATTTCAAAATATGTGTTGCACTTAAATCATGACGTTGCTATCAAATTAGTTAATCATTTGTTTACCTGGTTGAGTCTCCGACTCTTGATTGAGAAAGGTGCAGAATGCAGAAGAAAATTTGGGCAAACTGAATAAATCACCACTATCAACTGCTGCTCTCAGTAGCTTCCACCTTTGCTCCAAGGCCTTGTAGCTGTACTTGAAAAATGATTCTTCTCCACCTTGAGAATCTTCTTCGCAGCTGTCAGACACTGCTTTCAAAACCTTGGCAGCTCTGAGTTGAGAATCCTTTGAGACACCAATTGTATTTAGCTCTATGAACTTGGTCATTTTCTTTGCTACCTCAGGATCTTTGACAAGAGCCCACCTGCATGTGAAAACCATAGGAAATTCATATATCTGATCTATTTTGAGTTTTTGATAAATGTTTAGAACTATTTTCAATCATGTGTCATTTGTTGAACTTAGTATTTGAATGGTAAATAATTTAACGAATAAATGACTCATGACAAAAATTGTGTATTGGACTGGTATAATTCATGACTGATTTTTCATATTTCTAAGACAAGGTTATTCTTAGAATTTTGATTGGGTCTAACACAATCATTACAAAATCGGTTAGTATGGTGAAAACCACCTCGGCTTGCAAAGTTATTTTTAGGTGATATCTCATTCAATGTGAGACTCTTAACATGTACCCATCATTCCCATAATCAGGCATCACGAAATGTGACCTCGCCCCGATTTCCATCCTCCATCTTAATCAATTCCGAAAGTTGTTACTTTTATGCTATTAACCAATAATCTGTGATCTTAATTTACCAAAAACCACTCCACATACATAATTGAGTGTGACCAAGTAGTATTATGAGCTTACCCTATGCGCGTTCCAGCGTGACCGGTGCTTTTTGAGACAGTGAAAAGAGTAAGATCATAATCTGAAGCAAATAATATTGGAGTATATTGTGGCCAATAATAGGCAAGGTCATGGATTAATAGTCCTTGGTTTCGGTTTACTACTGATTTCCTTGTATATCCATCAGGGTTATTTGGAGAAGTAACCAGCTCAATGTAAGGACCATCTTTGTTAAAACTCTCTGCATCTCCAGCCCATTTGTAAAGTCCTGATTTCTGGAAATCTGTCATTGATGGATAGGACTGCAAGTAAATTCACCAATTCAATGTTACAACCATCAACTGATCAAACAAAAAACCAATAATAAAATTATATGAAGTATAGACACATACACGATATGACACTGACACGTGTTAAACATCAGTCACACCTTCATTTGAATTTTGAAGTGTCGATGCCACATTGGTAAAATTATATTTTAAGTTGAACACACAGATCCTAGAGTTATGCTACATCTTCCTAATGATTATCCTAATATTACTATTTTAGAAGCATTAAAAATTATAAAATATTATATTCATTTAAATTTTTTCAGAAAAGTTGATTAGGAAAATCTAAATTATCTTCCCCAATATCATTGCAAAATCAGGGGCATGGGCTACCAGAAAGATTAGTTTTAATTTGCAGTAATGATCAATCATCATAATAATCTTCCCAATTATATTAATAAAAGATATTAAACACCTTTTATGCTGTCCATATGTTAAATACACTTAAATTTGCCACTGATGTATTGCTGATTCCTTTCTGAAAAATGAAGCATGGTGACCCTTTTTCTTTCATTTTTTAATTATGAATAGACATAAATCATGATGACCATGTAGTTTGGGTTCAAAATTAGGGACAGTATGAAAGCTAAACTTTAGGATATTTTTCAACTGAAAACATGTGACTGTTTCATGTGATCGGTTGCAGGCATGCGAGGGTATGTGAAAGAGAGCAAGACATTGATGAAGACAGACAACTATAAGAGCCAAAGAGGAGGCAGATTCGGCAACCAACACATGCGAAAATTCTTTTAGAATTTGCTAATTCAAGCCAATTTTATAGTGCACAAGTGAGACAAGTCTTGCATCAGGTATAAACTAGTTTTCACCCTTGAATCAATAAATTCAACCATTTGATTAAATGAAACATGATATGACTTATTGATCTGATGATAAAAAAAGATACTTGTGCATGGTGCAAGACCGTTTTGTTTGTGCATACATAGCCTCTAATTCAACGCCACAAAATTGTAAGGTGAGGACCACCCACTATTCATAAACTCATTTTTAGGTCATCCAATGTGGACCACCCACCATAAATAAACACGCTTTCAGTTCTTATCTCATCAAATGTAAAACTCTTTACAAAAGACTGGACATCTAAAGTGTGACTCGAGTGACTCGGTGAATGGTGCAACAATTTTAAGCAGACTTTAATATCATATTAGAATTTAGGTTGTATCCGACTCAATCCTACAAAATCGGGAGACAACCACCTACCATTTATAAACATATTTTCATGTGATATCTCATAAAATAAATTCTATAAAACCAAACAATTACAAAAGTTCTCTCAAACGATCAATCTAATAAACTTCTCAACTACATGTTTTTGCCTTTTATTCATTAAACTGTACTACTTTTGGTTAATGAGCACATGACAGGATTCCAAAACAAAGCAAGTTCAAAGTTTAATATTGACATAATAATAGCATATAGTTGCATATTTTGATGTAGAAAGACATTATGGAATAATGGCACATGAATGACTCACTCACCGAGTAATAAGGTACGGCAGATACAACGCTGATAGGTTCAGTGGCATGAGGGGAAGAGAGAGCATAAAGAGCAGCAAGAATTAACTGAGATGAACCTGTTCCAACAACAACGTGTCGACCTTGTGTTACTGCATTTCCAACCACATTATGTAACCTCACTACTTCCTTAGAAAATTCTGGCTCAAGAAACCAACAAATGCTTGTTGGATCAGAAAAATAACTCATAGATTGCCATCCTGGAATTATTATTGTGGTCTTGTCTCCCATTTGTCGCCAATAACGTTCGTACATTGTTGGGTCGCCACTGCAAAATTATTAATTTATTATTATTAGTTTTCAAAGTCAATTTCATTTCATATACAGTTTCTTATTCAACTCAATGTCAGAATTGCAGTGAACTTCATCAATATCATTAATTATTTCCAACAAAACTCTTATTTAAAATTTTAATTTCATGATTGGAAAAGAAAAGTATACTTAAATTATGTGTTACCCCCATTCACTCTATATTTCCAACACTCACTCTTTACCGAAATAAAATTCATGTGAGTTCCACCGTTTTAAAAATGATCTCCACGTGAATTTTACTCTAGAATGAACATCAATTAACTCTAAAATAGTTAGCTAGTCTTTACTCATCTCTCAGTTGAACTAAATCACTTGAACTCATTTTTTCTAAAAGTTGGAGGGTTAAAAATAAAAGATCTATCATAAATAAAAGAAGTAGTAGTACTAGCAACTTTTAATTATAATTTATATATTTATCATTTTTGTATTATTATTTTTACTTTTTAATAAAGTTTGGACCAGAGGTAGCATATAACGTGGTGTATCTGTTTAACTTCGCACTGTAAAGGTGACTGTGTGAAGAATAATATAATCGACCCATAAGTAGATGTAGGGCATGCATGATCTAACTGAGATCAAAATTCTGAAACAACATGGTGCTATCCTGAGCAATCTTGAGTAGGGTAGATTGCAAGAACAGTGAAATCACAGTGGGGCAGGTAAGAAAATGAAGGAGAAGTAATGAAGGACTGCATGGAGCGTTGTGGGCAAGGTATTGAAAATTGAAAGGGAATAGAAAACCTAGAGAGTCCATGTATATCAGCCAAAAATTATTAGATATGATTGTTGAATTTTACATCATCAATTCAATGGGACGACCTATACCATGCTATGCTATAGGGTTGAGACAAGTACGTTAGACATGGACTTCAATTTGTAAAGGCCCCACCAAGTATATACTCCAACAGGTATTTTCACTAAAGAAGTTTTTTTTTATTTAACAAAAAAAACACATGTTACAAGTATATGAAAAGGTAAAAGGAAAATGTCAGTAACAAGTGTCTTTAGGACATTGATTAAAGTATTAAAATAAATAAGTTTGTATAAAAATGATGTAATTATAATTAAGACGAAAATAAAAAAATTATATTTACAAAACAAAGCATCTATTAATGAATTCCTTAGTCAGCAAAACCCAAAATATAAATATACGTCTACATTTGAGACTCATTTGGGGCGGCAAAATATTGTAAAGAATACTCTCTCAAAACCCAAGAAGCACTTTCACTCATAATAGTGTTGTGGTCATGGCAAGGCTAAGCCTTTGATTCTGTATGTGCATCATGCACATGGCCCTCTTAGGTATTCTTTCAAGAATGCTACTAGTACTATTGTTGCTTTATACTATGCATTGTGCTCCTAAAACACATTGATTTTTGAATAAATTATCTTTAGTTTTTCAACATCTAATTATCTTTTATCTCTTTCTTTTAATTACATCATTTTCTCGATTTCTATCACGTGTGGAAAAGATGTATGAGCATCTATCAAATATTTTCTTTACTTTTAAGTGTTTTAGTTTTTAAGTCAATGGCAACCTTTTTATTACTATCTCGAACAATTGCATTAATACATAGTTTAAAGTTTGTGTGCATAAATTAACCACATAGTTAAAAACACTCTCTTGTCGGTATTTACGGTCTTATAAATAAATGATGAAATCAACGAGGGTGTTATCACTTTGAGAAATACTTGGTTAGGCACAACCCTAAATATTATAGGTTAGGCACACATATATGAAATCAAAATAAATTAAAAAGAAAATGATTAAAGTAATAGTAATTGATGTGACTATTTTATTTATCTTTTAATTTTTTTTATTAATGTATGTGTGCCTAAATTTTGTGCCTAAATGATTGTGTCTATGTAAGACCATTTTTAAAATATGATGTCAACATTGATTTCATTCCATAAAATAGTAGATTTTAAAAATGTAGTGTTTTCTAATCCTCCACAAATCAACCAATTATAAGTAATATTGTAGTGTTCTTTATAATATTGAAAATAGTAAATGGCCCTAAGAACACAAGTTCATATGCCAAAAATAAAAATAATGTATTAAAAATTGTGTCAATTTATTTCTAAAAAAAATAAAATTGATTTTTCTCTATAATTTTGTTATTTGTGCTATCATTACCATGTACTCCTGGCATATGTTAACAAAGACCCTGTTGAAAAAGGGTAAAGATCCTCTCCATTTACATGTTCACCGTCTTTCTTTTTTGAAAATAAGGATTCAATGCATTTCATTTCATTCAATAATAACCGCCCATGGTGCTACACTTTACCTCTATAAGCCAAACAAGCTAAGCTAGCATTAGTTTATAGTACGTAGTGTCTAGTGCTTGATTAAACAACATCATGAATTCTGATATTTAGGATACTTCCTTAGTTTTACAATAAGTGACAATTTCAAACATAATAAAAAAAAAGTGTAAACATGAAAGTGAAAGTAAAAATATTTTTACTACAATACTCTTATCAAATATAACTTCAAATAAAAATTATCTGAACATACAAATATAAAAATATAATCGTTTAATTTTTTTATTTATATGTAAGCCTTGAATAACTTTGATCTAGGGTTGAAAGTAAGACATGTTCTCATCTCTAAACTCTCATCACATCCCCCAACAAAATTTCCGACCCTCCAACTCGGGAACAGAGAGATGACAAAATACCATCATTAAACACTATGGTTGGCATGCTTCGGTCAGCAGTTACTCCACCTAATGGACAAGTCCCAACATGCAAACTACTCCCTCCGTTTTGTATGATTAATTAAGGAATTTTTAACTAGTTTTTGAGGAATATTATTGGTTAAAGAATTCGTAAATAAAAATATTATCTTCAAAATATAAAATGTTATTTTTAATCAAGTAATAATTACACAAATTTTTTATAAAAATTTACTTGTTTTGATTTGTTTAATTAATGTACTCTTTAACACCCTCCATTAATTAATTATCACCCAAGTAAAACTCTAGTTAAAACAATTTTTTTAACAAAAACATAATTTAAAAATGAATGTTTTTTTTAAAAGAGGCCAAAAACAATTTAATTAAATGAATGTAATATTTAATTTATACTCTCTATAGATTCAACTCTGAATATTAAGATCTATTTTTCTAAGAATCGAGAGTTAATACAAAAAACATTAATTATTTTTCTCTCATTTGCATACTAGTAATCGTATCATGTAAACTACTCTTAAAAGTCAAAATATTATATTCCACTCTTTTGTGATAAAGAAAAATACAGGAATAGTTAATAAAGATACTTCGATTAGATTATTTTTCTTTGCTTTTATATATTCTATTTCTTAATATATGCGCAACAACTTTAAATGACATTATGTTGAAACATGGTAAAAGTATCACTGGGTTTTAATAGACAAAAAATTTCCCTAACCTTTCCTTTTAGAAAATTTCCTTAATAAAAAGATAATTATTAATTATTTCCATAATATTAAATTTTCTCTAAAGTTTCTAAAAAAAAGTTTTTTGAAACATCAAAAAACATATTTTTAATAAGTTAACATATGCATGAAATATATAGAATATTAGAACTATAAAAGCAATTTTTTATTAAAATATAAATATATATTTATATTTAATGGATATATAGATACATTTATTTTCCAATTTTAATAATTGAAGTCATTATTCATATCTTTTCTTTTATCGGTCAAATTTTTTTTAATTTCTCAAATAACCGGAGGCTCGATTTATTAGAGAGGTTTACGAATGAGATCATGAAACGACACAATTTAAAAATTAATATTTTTAAACAAAATTACTGCATAATTTAAGATAATATCTGGTCTTTTATCTTTTTTGCATGTTATTTTGGTCCTCTTAGTCTAACCATGCTTGTATGTGGATTCTTAAGTTTCAAAATGAGAGTTTGCTAGAACCATAAATGTGAAGTTTAAAATTCATATCCAAATATGGATGGAAAATCAAAAAGACGTGGAAAATCATAAACAAATGTATAAAAATCTTATGTTTTTATCTTGTAAATACGATTCATATGGCAAAAGGTTGCGTGAATATTTGATATATTGTATCGTAGATTTGAACTCCTAATTCTCAACTTCACTACACTTATGCAACTAGTGTGGATAATTTTCCTTGTTACACTCTTAGAAATATAGAAAACAAATTGTCCATTTAATAAATGAAGGTGTGTGTCAAAAAAAGAATGAATGAAGGGCTCTTTTATCGTGACTGAAATGATAAAAATAAAAATTCAGGTGAGAGACTATGAGTTGTCCCTATCTCTCCCAGGAACTAGAGCTGGAAGCAAAGCACAGAAACCAGCAACGTAAGCACAGGCCCCCTATGAAACAAAAATGGCAATTCTCTCTTTCTCTCCCTCCCAAAAAAATGTAAACAAAGTAAGATGAAAATTTTGATCATAAAATTTAGTGTTTACATTAATTTAGTAGGAAAATATAGGATTTTAAGTCCTAAAGAAATGTTCGATTTTAAGTCCTAAATAAGGGCCATTAAGTTAAGAACAAGATTATATGTTAACTTTACTTGGAAGTGTAGATCATAATTAAGGAATTCTCAAAAGGGTTGTGCCCAATATCTTAAGAAAAAAAGAGCACCTCACTAATAAAAAGAAAACTTAATGCAGACATTGATATGCTCAAGAAAACAATAATTAAAAGAATTAATCATAGTAACTTGCACTTACTGGTCTAAGTTGATTATTTTATCCATGACTCCAGAATGATCTTTACGAGTAGAATTAGCAGAAATTGTAGAGGGTATAACCAAACGTGATTTTTGAATAATCCTTCCCATGTTTTGGTTATTGCTTCCTTGTTGATCATCACCTTCATACACCATTCTAAGAATCAAGCTAACATTCAAAGCTAGTGATAAAACTAGTAAGTGCCTCAAAGAAAGCATAGCTGGAAAATTCGCCATCATCTACAAAACAACACAATCCAAAACAGAACACAACACAACCTTATTAGAAAAACATCTTAGTATATATATATGTGTGTGAAGTGAAACTGTGGAAGAGGGTAAAGTTTGGTCAAAGTTTGAAAGTTTTATTTTCAAAACCAGTGGCAAAAAATTTAATGCTTACCATGTAATCAAAAACACTTTTTGTGACGAGTGTTAAAAAGTTACAGACCAAAGTTCTCTCTTGCTGAAATTCTGAAACTAAAATGGTTATTTTGGACAATGAAAGAATATTCTAATACCTATTATCAGAGGTAACGTCTTGGAAGATTATAAATTCAATCAGCAAGGTTGTCATGTTTCAGAAAACCACTTGGTTTCTAAGTAAGTAAAAGTGTGAAACTCTGATTTTGAGTCTAAAAGGCTCAATCTCGGTTTCCATGGACATAAGTAGCAGTGGACAAAGAAAAATTTATTTTAATGAAAGAGCTTTTTTTAATGTTTTATTAAAGTTGAGTGATAAAAAATTAACTTAAATTAATGAACTTTATTTAAAAGAAGAATCATTATGGAAAATTTAAGTTCAAATCTCATATAAGATAATTATTGGTCGAACTTTGTTTACTTGTTGATTAAGCTTCTAACTATGATTGGACCGGTTTTCAGTCAAAAAAATATTTGAACCGACGAATTCTTCGTTGAATCGGTTTGGTTCGGTTTTCACTCTTTTTAAAAAAAGGAGTCGAACCAAACAAATCGGTTTGGATCGGTTCGATTCATCACTTTATTTGACAATAGAATTAAAAAAAATCATATTCCCACAAATTTGTATCCCATGCAAACAACATTCATCATACTAAAATATTTCTTGAAACTTTGCATTTCATATTGTGTTTTTTCATGTTCTCTATTTTTCAAACAACTTTTTATAACCAACAAATGGACGATCTCAACGGCGGTGAAAAACAATGGGTTAGATGTAGTTGACGGCTAGGGTTTATTTTTTAGAAGAAATGAAATAGATTTTAAGTGATGAGATGATATGATGATGGGAGAAAGTGAATGGATGCTGAACTTTAATTTCAGGCCTAATCATAAGTGTGTGAGGAGGGATAATATTAGTAAAATGGGGTGTGGGGTTAACACCGATTCGGTTCATCGGTTCCTTAGATCTCAAATGAAAAATCGAGAACTGAACCAAACAAGGCCAGACACTTTTTTCGTTTGGTTCGGTTTAGAGTTTCGATTTCGACGATTTTGTCCGAGCCACTTACACCCATAATTAAGCCCAAAAAATATTTAGTTTTTTTAAGGGAAAAATATTTAGTTTTAGTGTAGTATGTTTTCTTCTAATTATATTATTCATTTAAACTATTGAATTTACATATTATGAATCTTAATAACGAATTATGTATCCAAAAGTTTATTATCTCAATATTTGAGTGTATATTTTAGATAATAAAAATATTATGAATTATGAAATGTAATACAACTTAAACTCAACTTTTTACAATTCAATGTATATATGTTCCGTAAAAAAACTCTCAATGTATATTTATTTAAGTATGAGATATTCGACTTTGTTTCTTGTTTTCTATAGGTTCTCTTCATAAGAGGTAAGTCCATTTGGATCATCGTTGGCATTAAATATAGTGAACCTATGACAAACTAAAATAAATGAATATTATAAAATAAAAAAAAAAAAGTTATATGTAACCAGTCACACTTAATGAGAAAATATAATAAAACAATTATATAAAATAATATAATCTTACTATTAATAATTTTATGGTAAATAAAAAATAAATTATAATAAGTTTTGAATTAGATGAAAACAAAATTAATAAATAATTTTAATTATTTTCAACAAAGTTCATTTACTTCGTTTTGAAAATTTAATGAAATTACTATCTATCCATCTTTAACTTGATTCTTTTATAAAATGTAAAATCGATAATTGAATATTTAAAGGAGTGTCAAATTGTGTTTCTTAGAATTTTCTTAATAATCCTTTCAAAAATTCAATGAGTCTTAGAATCTTTAAACTTTGGGGATTTCTCAATGGAGTCCCATTTTTTTGTCTTTAAAAAAATTGTCAATGGAGTTTCTAAATGCATGTTTGGATTGAAGATTTTTGACAGTTTAGAAAGGAGAAACGTTAGGAGGAGACATTTATATTTATATTTTTAAAGGAGCAATTAATTTATATGTCGTTGGTATGTGTTTATGACTTTTAAAAATTGAAAAGGAAAAAAAAAAACTCATGAGTTTAACTCAGTTGATAGGAATATTGCATATTATATGAAAGTTGTGGTTCGAACCCTAAACACTCCACGCAAGCTGGGGTTCGAACCCTAAACACTCAATTTTTCCACATTTAAAATGTGTGAGCTCTACCTACTAGGTTACTTGATAAAAAAAATTAAAAAAAAAAAAAATCACATGTACATAGATGATTATCATTATATAACATATGATTAATTCTTAAAAAAAAAAAACATGGATTAAAAATAGTATTCCTCCCTAAACTAGCTACATAGTAAGAAAGAAAAAAAGAAAGAAATTAGTAATGTTTGTTCTATATAGATGATTATCATTATATAACATAGGATTAATTCTTAAAAAAAATAACCAGGATTAAAAATAATATTCCTCCCTAAACTAGCTACATAGTAAGACAGAAAAAAAAGAAAGAAATTAATAATATTTGTTCTTTGACAGGAAATTAATGATGTTTGGTCATTAATTAAGATTGTTGAGATATAAAATGCTAGCATTCCAAGGTGGTGTAGCATATTTTAGTTATATCTTTTCTTACACAAAAACTCTACCATGTGAGTATATTAATGGTAAAGTGCAAAAACAAATATATATTTCACTTATTCTTATTGGTCATGTAGTTATTCTATGAGGTGGTTGCAAGGCAACTAATTCTGATTCTTTGTCACAATGATTTGTAACATTCTTTGTATTCTTTGTATAAATAAAATTTTGCTTTTAGGGGAAACGATAGTTGGTCTTATGGGTAAGAAGTTGTTCATACACTTCAAAAGCGTGGTTTGATTATAGTTGTCAGTGTCACTGTGGGGTTTTTGTTGATAGTAGTAATTTGTAAGTGTCTTTGATATAACTCATGAAACTTTGAGGCATATTGTAGCCCTATCGAGCCTCTAAGACTCAATTCACGAAAATGTTCTCTTATCAAAAGAGAGAATTTATATGGTAGATTTCGAAAATCTAGCATTTTTGGTATACGTTGTTGATAGAGGTGACAATAGGACAAACCGTCCGTCAGGGGTTTATGGTTCAACCTACTTAAAGTTTGGCTTGGTCTAATTTGTTTCTTAAATATGTTAGACTCAAGCTTTTAAAAAAGCTCGTTAATTTAAATAGGATATGATAAGACTTATTGAAAAACCTACTATGCCGGCTCATATATGTGTAATTACATATAGGGCCTGTTTGGATTAGCTTATTTTAGAGCTTATATAAAACAGCTTATGCAAATAAATAAGTTTTTATGTATTATTTATAAGTTTTTAAGGTAGTTTATGAAAAAACCCGTTTATGAAGATACAATTTTCGTTAGTGAGAGTTTATAAATTAAAATAAAAGC
>Ga0315914_1003507_pt1 | contig 23808 bp, 8 predicted proteins | sample MpolenodulesMG_FD_203920 | JGI IMG/M metagenome (GOLD analysis project Ga0315914, IMG submission 203920) | Medicago polymorpha root nodule microbial communities from Los Angeles, California, United States - elongated nodules | ecosystem: Host-associated > Plants > Roots > Nodule | place: USA... | reverse complement strand
TATCTATAAAAAAAATAAGTAGATCAGACATGAGACAAGCAACATGCAGCAGACACACACACACACATACAGCAAGCAAGCCAAAAGTAACACCACATCCCCACCTACATACAAAAATGTAGTCGTGGTGGGTGTGAGAGGGAACAGGATAGGGAGGAAGAAAACCATCTCAGGTAATTTCATCTGGCAAGATGTACTGTTAAAAGCAGTAAAAGCACGGGTACGTTCCTCACTATCCAACCTCATCTCTCTCATGAATTCACGCACACACTCTTTCTCTCTTTCACATTTTCTTATTACTTTCTCTCTCTTGGACTGATGGAGAGGAACCAAGTGCTAAAAGCACGAATCTGATCCTCTGGAGTGCTGCGCACATCACTAACACTGCAGAATCATTGGATCTAAGTCCAACACTGCACCTGTATCTAACGAATCTACAGTGGTTGTACAGTATGCAGCACCAAAGAAAGTTTCAGATCCGGAAAATCACTCCTTTTATTATGAATGGGTGATGGAGACAGTTCAAATACACCAAAATGGTCTATTTAACATATTTGTCTACAATGTACAGTAACTGTCCAACATGTTTTACCTGCTAAAATGTATGATATTCTTGGGTATTTATTTAGCTTTTCAAAACATTTGTATCAGACAACCTACCTCAGCATATCACGAAAAGATTGATATGAAAACCTAGCTTTGGGGATGTAGGCAAAATGGTCATGTATTGCAATTTGCAAGTACTTGTATATTTTCAGGGACAGTGGTCATGTGATATTCTATACTGTCTTCATCTTTGGAGGTACAGAAACCATTGTAAGACACACAATTTACAAACAAATCTCCCAATAAAATTATAAGTAATCACAGTGACCATTGCATTAGTGGTAAGGAGAATTCTACCGTGCAATAGTTAAATAGGTTATGTATGGTGCACAACATTTATTTTCGGTTGGATCAATCAATCTCACTAAATTTATTGTAAGCCTTTCACGCTAAATTTCCCCCTCTCCCTCCTGTTACAGTACCCACCACCACAAGACGGCACCAACACCAGGAATCTAAAACTCCTGCCTCTGTTGCTGCAACATGGACACATCGAAGTGAACAAAATGGGCAAATAAGAGCAATGGAACCGTAAGTTAGGAACTCCAATCACACCTCTCATGCTCAGCCTCACCCTCAGTGAGTCACCTTCCCGCTCAAACACGGTCACCTCCACTCACGTCTCTGCTCTCAAATTCTATTGGTGTCACCCATCATAACTCCAGGTTCGTTTTTGATGATGATCGTGTTCTATGTTCACTTCCATTTGATGATAATCATGTTATTGTTGATTTTGATTTCGTTCCTATTCATGTTTCGTTTCTAGGATGGAAAGAAGTCAACTCGTATTTTGTTTCTTGTTTCCTTTGTGTCGCCAAAGGATGTGCTTTTGATGTAGAGTTTCCCTTTAATTCCCTTTCATTCAACATTTTTAAAATAGATGAAAGTAGTGGGAGAAAGACAGGAAAATTTGGTGTGGATGGTGTATCATCAAATGAGATGGTACTTGCAGATCCAGTGGTGAAAAAAACTTATGCAAGGTGCAATAACTAGATTACTTGCAGACCTACGTTAGTGTTCTTATAATCTCAACAAAACACAAGCCATGCTACATAAAATTTGCATTATTTGATTTTGAACAAGAACAATACCATTTCTTCAACGTCAAACATGAGTCCAAATTATCAAAAGCAATATTGCATGAAAAGCAGCAGAAGAGAACAATGTGACATCACCACCACATTCAGGAATACTAGCAAAAATAAGCATATTTTCTCGAAGATATAGTGGACAAGTGGAGACTTTTTTTCGTTAAAAAAAAGAAAATTGACAAATGAAATAGACATACTTTTTCGATAGAGTCTCGTCTGAGCTTTTTCTGGATTGCCTTGTCCCAGTAAGAAAGTTAGGTTGACTCTGAGAACTAGAAAATTCATCAGCTACGGGCAATATAAAAGACGATAACAATGGATCGGCTGCTACATTTGACGATGACACTATACGTGAAGACCCGCCCAAAAGGGATTGCAAATTTCCTTCTCGCAGCTCCTTCCTCAATAAAGACAATGTTGAATAAGATCCACCTTTCCTTGATTTCCTCTTTCGCTGCACGTATTCACTAGTTAAAGAATTCAATTTATTGTATACAATGTACCACTACCACCCTGATGTTAATATGGACATAATACTGAAATAACAAGATAATTCTACGATATAATTAAACCGGAAACACACTCTCCAATGCAGGGTTACACACGCCAACAAAGTGCGTTAGAGTGTGTGTGTGACCCTAGCATTTCTCTAGACATAACAATGAAATAACAAGATAATTCTACGATATAATTAAACCGGAAAAAACTTCTAATGTCAATGTTATGGTGTAATTGGTTACAAAACTTTAATCTTTCTTTGCATACATAATCATGTACATCTGAAAAGTACAACAATAAAGGGTAGAATATATAAGATTAAAAAAAACACATTAGTGGTGTATTTGACTAGATTTTACACAGATATCCTTTTACCAGTAATCCATTTACATTTAGAAAACATTATACTTATCCAGGATTAACATGAAATTTGAAAGACATGAGAGTATACAAGAGCGTGCAAGAGTCACTTGATTAACCTTAACAAAAGCATACAAGAGCATGTAAGGGCTGGGTTAAAGATAATTGATTTCATTTTATGCTACATATCTCAAAATGCTAAAATAAGGAACCAGGATTAATTTGAAAGACCGGACAGTATTCAAGACCATGTAAGAGTTGGCAGAAATAAATATTAACCGAGAGAAAAGGATATCTTAAGTATGCTTCCATGTTGCAGGGCAATGTGTGCAATCATATCAAGCCCCACCCTCGATGCACAAACGGGACAAACCTGAACAAAAGGATATCAAAGATTAGGTAGAATTCAACTTTCTCTCCTTTTGAATACCGGGGGGAGGATTCAAATTGGCCCTCTTAATAAAGCGGGAAAAGAGCAATTTTTTTTATAATTTTGCTGATGTAGAACAGTAACCAAGAGTACTCCTTTTAGGTAGGTACTCTAATTCTATTAACAAACAAACCTAGAAAACATCTGTGAATAATTAAATATGAATAATTAACTACGCAAAAGTCTATGTTCCCTACATAACAAATAGTCTCAACAAACACAGTTTTCAAATTAATAATATGTTAAACAAACTGCATCACCTATAAGTCCTCTTGAAGATACATAAAAACATTGTGGCACACAAATCAACTACGGTCGTGCTTAGTGCACAGGCTGTGCAGAAATCGAAGATTTTGCGATTTTTCACCATGGGAGCTTCTTCGGCTCTGATTTTGACCCCAAACGCACCCAAATTGTCCAGAAACATCAACCTAAGGTTACCCAAACATCTAAACACTTATCTCCACATAATCCAAACCTAATTACAATCATCTTTTACACGTTTAATTCAACCATGGCACTAACAGAGACACGTACATTGGACACGACACTAATAATAATTTGAGAAAATAGATTAATAGAATATAACCACATGTGTTGGTGTCAGACACAACCACATGTCCGACACTAGACACTCCTTAAGCCAGAAGCCTCGGTGCTACAAAGCTCTCAATCAATCAAGGGTCTACACGAGATGCCGAGGACAAAGTGGCAAACTAACTAACAAGCCGTTTTAATTTGAAGGGCAACCAAGCAAGCCCTAATTGAACAATGTCTATCTCTCTAAACCATTTTTGGTGATTGCATACAAAAAAAATAATATTATTATTATTGGCTTCAACAACAACAAAAAAAAAAAAAAAAAAAAAAAAAAAAGGAATTTAGTGATTGCATACATACCCCATTTTTGGCTTCAAGTAGATGGTCTTCATCAATGTGGCAGCACAATCCAACAATATCAAAATATTCAGAACAAAGAGGGCATAAAAACTCCTCCTTCAAATCATCATTATTATTATCATCAACAACAACAACATCATTTCCATCAAAAGCACCAGCCATAAACATATCTGATCGGGATTGAAGAGCGGAGAGATAGGATTTGGAGGAGGAATAGGAGGATAGAGGAGTGTTCCAATGAGAAGAAGATGAATCAGAGTCCATAATAATAATAATAATAATAATAATTGGAAAAAAGGGTTAGTTATTTGATCTGAAACTGAAATCAACCGCAGTGAAGATTGATTGATGTAAATGATGATACTGTTGAGACAGTGTTGTGTTGTGTTGTGTTCGATGGAAGAATGAGGTGCTGCTGCTTTGTTTATTCTTCTTCCTAGCTAATTTCTCAGACACACACAGCGACCCAAAAACCACGTTCATCTCTTTTCTCCTTTTTTATAGCCTACCATTATTTTTTTTATTTTTTTTTTCAAACAAATAATTCTTTTAAGATTTTAAATTTTCTGTTATATGCGATGGTCATGGTTCGAACTCTGGACACCCAATTTATTCACCTTAAAAAAATGAATTTTAGCCACTAGTTACTTGACAACAAAAGGAACTTGTTTTTAACACTCGTCACTTAGTAGCTACAAAGACAATAAAATGTAGGGGTTGAAGAGTGAATTCAGATGGCTATGGACATTGGAAACATCTCAAGCTTTCTCTATTCATAGTGTTTATAAGTTCTTAATAGCTCAACCTCATGTTGATTCTCTTGTGGCTGTTGCATCTCTTTGGCATAAAGATGTCCCCTTCAAGGTGGTGTTGTTTGCGTGGAGGGTTTTCCGGGATAGGTTGCCTACAAAGGACAATCTTTTCAAACGTGGTGTTATTAACCATGCCTCCCGGGCGTGTGTGACTGGGTGTGGCTCAGATGAGTCATCTGGACACTTGTTCGTACATTGTAATATTTTTGGTTCTGTTTGGCATTTTATTTACAGATGGTTAGGCGTTTCTTCGGTCGCACCCCGTCAAGTGCCTGATCATTTTAATCAATTCAGTTATAATATTGGTACTTCTAAGGTGCGGCGCTCGGTTCTTCAGGTTATTTGGTTTGCTACAGTTTGAGAAATTTGGAAAGAAAGAAACAATAGGATTTTCAATGACAAGTAGAGCTCGGTAATTCAGGTGGTTGACAAGATTAAGTCGCTTTCTTTTATGCGGTTGAAGGCGAAATTTGCTTCGCTTCCCTTTAATTACCATGGTTGGTGGCTTAGTCCATTCACCATACTAGGCATAGGCTAACAGTTGTTTCTTTCTTGTAACTTTTGGTTTTTGTTGTTTTGGTTCCCTTGTAAATATTGTTTTGACTTTGTTGTTTCCTCCTAAGTACATCTTGTGCTAAGGACACTTTTAAAAAACGTATAAAAAAATTCATCATTTTATACAAGATGCATTTTGAAAGGTTAAGGAACTTAAAATAGAATTAAGTAATAAATTTTATACTGAAATAATAACTTTTGAAACTTTTAAGATATTGAATTTACAATATCCAAGAAAAAACTTTTACATTTAATTTCTTAACTTATGCCCCAAAGATACAAGTTAACATTTCTCATTTTAAAAAGGCAAAAGTTGCATCAATTTCATATAATAATAGAGTATTAAAGTGAAGGTTAAGTATTAAAAAAAGAGTTTAAAATACTCCTTTTTGTTAAGAGGACAAAAATAAAGTATATCATCTATCATGGGGTACAAACCCCGACGACAAGGTTAAGAGCCTTGCGCTCTACCACCTGAGTTAGACGTACATTTGATATTTAAATTATCACTATTTTTAAAGTTGTATATTATAATTGATTGTGATTTTATTACGCCTTTTAAACTGAAGATATGTTTTGATAAGAGAGGGAGGGAGGGAGAGAGAGAGATGTGGTACTTTTTTTAAGGAAAAAGAAAAAAGATATTTTAAAGTTTATTTGTTTGGTTTAATTTTTAACAATTGAATTTTTTTTGGAAGGGAGAAGCAATAAGTTATTAAAATTTCATTATCCCGACATAAATACTCTCATATTTATTTTTAAAATATCGAATTTATCCTTGATGAAAAATTGAAAATTAACTACTAACATGTTATATATGAAAACCTTCTATTTTTTGTACCACAAAAAAAAAACTTTTATTTTATATTAAAAAATCTCTTAGCAGAGATTTTAATTTTGAAAATATTCAAAATACAAGGGATAATTTATCAAAATTCTCAGTAAATTATAGTTTTATATTGGCACAAGCCTAAAAACACCGCCCAATTGCCCTCTAGGCTGTCCAAATAGAAAGTCCATCACGAACATAGCACATAGGTCAAATACTACAAAGGATTGACCACCTCGTTATATAGCATGGTGCAACATATGCCAATACATCCTACATCTTATCAGAAACCACCTTGTTCATAAATCTTAGTCAACTAGAGATATTACTAAAATTATTGAGGGAGAGAAATATAGATTTTAACATGACGGAATATATAAATAAGAGGTAGGAATCGAACCTAAGGCCACTATCATCACTCAAGTGCTTAGCCCGCTCTCCCATTTTAGCCACCATGACGGTGATTTATGAAGAAAAAAACATAATTAAATAAATCTCTTAACAAACATAGATGTATCACATATAAAAATACAAAATGGAACTAAAAAACCTTGGTAAATCATTGTTGGAGTTTGACATTTACACCCTTGAAATTTATGAATAGAAAAACTGAGCATAATTTTGAATGACACAAGAGAATTAGGTCATTATAAGGTTTTTAAAATGGAAAAAATGAGGACGTAAAGAAAAGTGAGTGATCCGAGTCACGTGGTTACTTAACTCGGGCTGGTGTTATAAAAGTAAGCAAATAAAACAAAAGAAAAGAAAAGCAGTAGTGATGTTCATTGTTCATGCCTTGCAATTTCTTCTTCACTAACCTCGTTCGTTCCATAGAAACCAGGTTTCCCTTTCTCTTTCTCCTTTCCTCCTACGTTAACGTTTTTTCTTTTCTTGCATAATCATCTTCAAATATCTATCTATATTCACCCATTTATTTTTCTTATTATTATACTTGGTCTTTGATGCTGCTTATTATTACCCTTTCAAAACAAAACCAACCTTTGAACATTTAACGTTTCTTTCAATCACTTTGCTCCTCAAAACTTAACAGATAAATATTCATTCATTCTCTGTTATCAACAAACAACCCTTAACTTCTTCAACCTACGTGCTTGCTTGCGTCTGTCATAAAATACTAGATTCTTTACACTTTTTCGCTTCTAATTAATGCAGTATTCGTCTTGTCCATGAATGTACTTGTTTGCTACATCTTCTTTTTTTTCACGATTTCGGTGGTTACACGTTTTTGTTGCTTTTCTTATCGACAGTGTTGTTTGTTTGTGAGTTTCGCTTCTCAACTTGCCTACAACTGGATCTGGGCTTTATCGTCTATTTCCTGCTCATCCAAATTCTCCACCTTTATATAAGTTTTTTTTTTTTTTTTTGTCGTCGATATTTTCCCTTGGTCATTGCATGGTGTATTGATTTTGAATCTGTGTCAACAATGGTATCTTTCATAAAAAAAAGTTTACATTTTTTAGTTTATTCACAGAAAAAATAATAGCTTTTTATGTGAGTGATTTAGGTAACCATGTTGAGGTGAGGGTTTTGATATTTGATTGCTTTAAGTGGGAGCCTCGGTGCAACCGTAAAGTTGTTGTCATGTGACTGAAATGTCACAAGTTCAAGTCCTTGAAATAACTTCTTGTGAAAAGAATCATAGTAAGGTTGTATACAATACACCAAAAAGGCGGGACCCTTCCTTAACCCTGTGTATGTTGGAGCTTTAGTCCACTTGGCTACCCTTTTTTTTAGTAGTCTTGGTCGTGTTCTGTTTTTGGTACAGAATAAAAGCTTTGTTTGTTGTAATCCGTTTGGAATCACAGATTAATGAAGATTTTCTTACCAGAATATTGCTCATTTTGCTTGTATTCTATTCCGATCCTGAGTTCATCGATAGTTATTATAGTTCATCGATAGTTATTATAGTGAAACGTTTTGAGAGCTACAAAAAAACAACTCATTTTTGAAGTATGCTTTTTGATGATGTTATTTAATCTACATGATTTGAGTTATCTAATCATGAAGATAAGTGTTATCTAATCATGGCATAAGAATAAATGTTATAAGATGGATGATGATCAAGAAATGGAGAATGATTTTGAAGGTTGTCGGAGGGAGGTCCAACGGTGACGTTCAATGCCCACGCGCCGTTTCAATGTGAATCTTTAGCTTCAGTGATTCGACACTCTATCAATTTTTCTTCTAATATTGGAACCCTAGTTTCATCTCATATTCACATTCTTCCAATTTGAAATCAACCAATTGATTCATTCACAATTCTGTATTCTAGATTATCCCCTATGTTGCTGTTTGTTGCTAGGTTTTGGAAAAAACTTTTCTCTCCAATCATTCAAAAAATTTCTTGTTATAGATGATGCGCAAAAATTAATGCAACGAACATTACAATCTTGTTGTTTATCACACTTTTTCAACAAATACCTCAACTTAATGAGTTTTTTGTGAATTGTGATCAATGCAGGAACAGTTAACAAATGAGGTAAAGCACAACCAGCACAAGCGTGGTAAACTGAGGTGATCCTATAGAACATTTGGTAAAGGTAATTCAATTCAAAATGGATCGCATGTTTATAGCTATGTTTATGATAGAACGATTCACATGTTTGGTAGTGTTATCCTCAATTTTTAACTCTGTAAAGGTACTCAATTACCACTTCTCGTTTGGTTATTTAGCAATCCATGTAAAGTTATGCAAACAAGTAGTTTCTTTATACTAATTTGATTACAAAGCCTTGCAATACAGACTTCTAAATATTGCATCAATTGAATACTCAGAGATAAAGTATAAAACTTGTTCATTCATGTTTTAACAATCTTGAGATACAAAGAGGTTTCCCAATGACCAAACCAGATCAATAGTACAAATGATCCTCTCTTAAATATCAGTTACAGGCCAAAACAAAATAATTACCAATACAATATCAGTCAACAACAGTAAAAACTACAAAATCAATTTTTTTATTGATTATTGATTACAATACATGTGAACTATAAACATAGTATTGACTGCAAGTTACCTAAAGTGAAAAAAGTAAGAATAAAGCAATGTACTTTAGCTTGACTTCAAGGCAAAATGATGTCATCGGTCACTAGGTTGGCGGCATATAGGGCATTTATTTGAGTGAAACTGCAAACCTTTTGCGCACTCACTTCCATGATTAGATAACATTTACTTTAGTAACAACACATTTTCTTTATAACATTTATTCAACCTTGATTTGAGTTTATAGTTATTAGGTTTTGTTTTCCTATACTTGGCAGATGTTGTCCTTTGAGGAGAATGATAATGATGTTTTTGTGGAGCATGCGTCTCTTGAGGAGAATGATAATTATATTTTCATGGAGCATGCGTCTCATGAAGGCCTTGATTTGAGTCCTAGAATAGGGCATGAGTACCAGGTAGAAATTCCTTCCATGCTTAAGAAATCAGAGCAGCTTTCACTTAGAATGAATCCTGCTGATTCAGAAGCTGTGCATGATCAATCACTTTCCTTTGCAATTGGCTTACCCATCCCAGTCACATTGATACATAATGAAATGTGTGGATATCATGGAGACATCAATTCATGTCAATTGGCCCCTGGCAGATTGAGTAGCTCCTGGAGTGATGCGGATAAACAAAGTTTTCTACTTGGTTTGTTTATGTTTGGGAAGAATTTTATTCAAATAAAAAGATTCTTAGAGAACAAATCGATGGGGGAAATACTCTCGTTTTACTATGGAGAGTTTTACAAAACTGATGGATATCGTAGATGGTCGGAGTACAGGAGGAAAAAAGGGGGGAAACGTATGACAGGACAGAAACTTTTTACTGGACCGAGGCAACAAGAACTTTTGTCTCGCTTGATTACTCATGTCTCTGAAGAATCACAAGATACTTTGTTACAGGTATTCAACTGTGCCATCTCATCTCATGTTTAGTCTTTCTTTAATATTATTACATGCTCTGTGCATTTGATACAATGGTAATTGCAATAGAATAGCCGAGTGAGTTATCCTTTTATTGTGATGTACCATGATTATTTGAACCTCTACTCCCATTCCAGTACCTTTTTTTCATTGCATCACACCAGTTATATGTGTGTGTGTGTCATTTGCTTCAGTCCTCACTTTGTGTATATTTATACTCAGGTGTCTAAGTCATTTGTGGAGGACAGAACTTCTCTTGAAGAATACATATCTTCTTTGAAGTCTATTGTTGGACTTGATGTTCTTGTGGAAGCAGTAGGTATTGGTAAGGAGAAGAGAGACCTTACTAGGTTTGGTGTCGAACCTGGGAAGAACAGCCGTGGAGCGTTTTCAGCACCACATTGCAAAGCTTTGTCTTCTCTTGGACCGAGTGAAATAATACACTCTTTGACTGGAGGATTTCGGCTGAGCAAAACCAAATGTAATGATCTCTTCTGGGAAGCTGTTTGGCCCCGCTTATTGGCAAGAGGTTGGCACTCTGAGCAACCAAAGTATCGAGGCTATGTTACCTCCAAAGATTATTTGGTTTTTCTTATTCCTGGTGTTGAGAAGTTTTCAAGGAGAAAACTTGTGAAAGGTGATCATTACTTTGATTCCGTTAGTGATGTCTTGAGCAAAGTAGTAGCTGAACCTAATATTCTCGTGCTCGAAGAAGAAGCTAAAGTTGGTAGCTGCAATGAGGAAGAACCAGAAAAGGGATCAAATGAAGATGATTTATCTGACGATCATCGTCAATGTTACCTCAAGCCCCGATCTGCTACCTACAATAAAGATCATATAAAATTCATGGTTATTGATACCAGTTTGGTACATGGCGGAAAGCCATCTGATCTAAGGGAATTGAAATATGTGCCTGTAAATTCAGTGAGTAAAGTTGATGTTGATGCTGCTGGTAAAAAACATACGAGGAAAGTAAACCATGGCAAGGATATGTCTAAAAGCATTAAACGGAATGCGACAAAGTTGACAGTTATTGATACCAATAGACTTTCTGACAGAAAACTATTGAAGCTGAAATTGAAACAACTGAAATATCCGCCCGTTGAATCAGAAGATGCTCCTACGACTACTACTGGTCTTCATAGAGAAAGTAAGGACTGCTCTTCAACTGATGATTCACCAATGATGGTGGAAGCTAAGATGCTGATATGTGACAAAAAGAAAATCAATAAAACCGACAGTCGCAGAGGTGTATCTAACAGTGGCGCTACCAGTAAAAAAGAAGCATATGATAATCTTGATACTGATGCAAACAAGATGGTCAAAAACCATAAAAATCAACACACCTGTGTGTTTGATGATAATCAAGTGAAGAGGATCACGAAGCATCAGTCCAATCGGAGAGTAAGATCAGGTGACTCTGATCATGCAGTTGTTCCTATTAAAAGGAGGAGATTGACTGATTGTGCCAAGGAAGAGAAAAGCTGCATCATTGAGAATTCTTCAGGAGGTCTCGGATCAGATAAACTAGGAATTTCTCGGTCTTCTAGCTTTCGAGTTGCCAACCCAAATGTTTGTGATCCAATTAGTAATCAGAAGAGTCAAAGTTTAACTGCTTCTTCAGCAGACAGAAGCTTGGAAGAGGAGGATAATGAAAAAAGCATTTCCAATGATGGTAATCAATACGTGAGTGTTTCTTGTGCTAAAGTTGCAAAATGTGAATCTTTCAGTTTCAACATGCCTCAGGTTCCATCGAATTCTGAAAATAGCAAAATGATAAAGGCAAAAGATCCATGTCTAACAGCTGCCACTCAGGAAGTAGTTGAGGAGCCTCCGAGAATCCCTTGTGATGTTGGTTCTTTGGAACGACAGCCTGATATAAATCCCAGGAGACAGAGCACTAGAAACAGACCGTTGACAGTTAGAGCATTAGAATGTATAGCAAATGAATACTTGCATGTACAAAAGAAACAAAAAAAGAAAGACAACCAGACCCACAAAGATCCTTTCAATCCTTGCCGCAAGGCTCGAACAAAAGGCAAACCAACGCTGCATCGCCATTGTTCAGATCACGGGAATGCAGTTGTAGTACAAGAAGAAAAGCATTTGATTGGAGATGGTAGTGTCAGCTAAATATTTGCAAGCCACTTGGTTAAGTTAAAGAATAGAGATCAGTATTGGTTATTTTTAAGCTACCTACCTATTTGTCATCATGGAATTCCGGCTTTTGGAAACAAATTGGCTTTGAATGTGCTGATGCTTCTCCTGCCTGACTTGCAAATTGCGTTCTAAGGCTGCAAGATGACTAAGCCTCCTACCGTACATATTTTTTGGTTTATTTTAATTTTTCAAAAAATTTCTTTTTCTTTGGTTATGTTTTATTTTATAAATGTCGCCAAAGTAAGAGAGTGTTAGAAATTTTATTTTATTTTTACGTGTTCATCTTTGGATCCAGTCATTTATACAACATCTGTTGAATGCTATCTTGATGAGTCCTGGAGTATCCAATGATTGTTAGACATTACTTGGTGAGTGTGCTTGAACAGTGTAACGTATACTTGAATAGATCAATAATAGATGAAACCATTGCAAATTTCCACGGTAGAGTATTGTTACTTGTTAGATATCTTATGGTTGTTAATGAAAGGATTCATAGAATCATTCTAACAATGAAAGAGTAGTTCCCATTTCCACGTTCCATATAAATAAATATTTTAAGACATAATCCCTACAAAATTGCTTATAATTTGAGACATATGAGTCTTACACTTTTGATGGATCAAAGTAAGGTCTTATCAAAGACTTTTTTGGTTACAATGGAATTAATGTGACCATATATCGGTTTTTCTATTGTATTTAATTGTATATCTATTTTATCACATCTTATAATATATGTTTAAAACGAGTCTGACATTTTCGTTTTTGTTATTTACTAGTGTAATAATTCCTGTCAAGCATGGGATACGAACGGATAATAAAATATTGACTTAATTGAAGTTTTTAACTTCCTACGACCAAGAGTAACGAAAATATATTAAGATTTTTTAATTTAAACTTTTTTATTCTTAAGTATCACATTTATTGCGATTTTTATCTCAACTTATATCTTTACCTTCAAAATTAGTTATTTTAAACCCCAAAAGTCGTGATTTATCACCTCAATTATAAAATAAGATAAAATACCACTTTGACTCATACTATTTTTTTCTTCTTCACAAATCCACCATTTTTAGGGTCAAAAATCTGCATTGGGAGCAAAATTGCAACACAAGAGACCAAAAAGTTTGATTTTAAAAAAAATGAACTATTGCTTTAGAAGCATCTATATTAACTATTATTGTATTAATAAAGCTAACGAAGCAGTCTATCAATAAGCTCTTGTAGCTCAGTTGGTTAGAGCACCCGTTTAGTAAGCGGGAGGTCTTGAGTTCAACTCTCTACGAGAGCAACTTCACTTTTTTCATTTTATTTTTTTAGCCTTTCATTCACCGCCCTCTCACGTCTCTTGTCACCATCTTCCATAGAGTATGGTTTCATCACTCTTGTTGGGTATCCCCCCAAATCCAATGTCACTAAATTGTGTGTCATTTGATTTTACAGCATTCTCGTTACTTCAATTGTACCCCCTTTGAGTCATGTTCAATCGAGCAACAAATATGTAGTCGAAAGTATTGAAGCGTAGTCTATATAAAGATGGCCTTACTTATCGACTAGTGTACTTGCCCTTTGTGGTAGTTAAATTTAGCCGATGTCAAGATTTTTCGCAAATGAAACTTAACTTCAAAGGGAAGTTATATTCCTAGTCGTTATTTACCACACGGAATGGAGCATATAAGAGAAGAGTGAAACACAGAGGTATTGCCAAGTGCCAACGTTGGTGGTCTTGACTTAGTGAAATGCCATAGTTGATGTAGCTCTGCCATGGCAGTGAAAAGGCTTCACTCTAGTGTTGGTAAACAGAGGATTAGGAAGGAGGAAAAGAGAAACTTGAGAGCTTGAAAGAGAGTAGAATTATCCAATAGAGTCATGTGTGAACTAATCTTGGTAATCTGGGATTTAGATTGCACGTAGTCAAATGAGTGCAATCATGTAGTTGGGACATCTGTGGTCATCCGATTCAGATTGGACGATCCAAATTTTAAACTCGTATTTTATATTTAATAAAATCTGCTTGAAATCTAGACTGTCTTATCTTAATCACGTGCCATAGATGTACCGACTGGATGCAGTTTGGATCCACTTATACGATCAATGCCAAGTATTTAGAAACATCACTAGACCAGTAACTGATATCTATCAAACTACTATCTACTTTAATAATAGCAAGGCCTTTCCTTCCCTTTATGTAAAATCTTTGGAAGTCAGCCAAATTTGAAAAGGTAAAAATGATTATCAATTTTTTTTAGAAAACTATCACATAATCCTTTCCTGTCTCCTCCTTTTTCTTCCTATCCAAAACTCCAGAGATTTGCAGGTAGTTTCCTTATCACTACTTATTTTTACAGTTATGCCATCCACTAAAACCAAATCAGTAAAATTCTCACTGCAATGTAAAAGTTTCAGCATTTAGTACAGAGAAATGATAGTTTTATTGAGAATAAAAGTGTTCCTTTTCTCTTTCAAATATTGAGTACATTTTCTGGTTACAAATGATTTGTTTGGTCACATATCAATGTAAAATATCACTGGAAAACTAGTTTGAATTCTTCTTCTTCTTAGAGTTGATAATATCTGCTTCTGTGAATGATTTTTCAACAAGGCCGGATAGGGTCAGTTTCAGATCACAGGTCAACTTGGGAAGAATCAAGGATAATGTGTTCACATCTTCCATGGCTCTGTGAGCTGGACCATCCACTTTAATTTCGTAGAACTTGCGAAGGGAATCAAGGGATACTGAAGGAAGTTTTGTTCCTGTAAACACTAAAAACATTATGGATTTCATACAGAAACAGCAAGGACTGGTGTGTGCGTGTGTGTGTGATGAGCCTTTTAAACAAAGAGAAATGAACCTTCAGACTTCATTAGTTGACGTGCTAAAGGAAGAGTGTCGACAAACAGCCAATTCGGAGGAATCTGTGTAGAACATCGACGAAACTCGTTAATGATGAACGGTACATCAAAAACGCGAGCATTATGACCAACCCATAACACGTATCCCCTAGGTTTCTCGCGGCTTTTAACATAGTGAAATAAGATGGGAACCAGGTCCTCCATCCTGCAAAAAAATATCATAAGAATTAAAAAAACAATCAATGATTTCCTATGTAAAGCTAATTAAATGGATCCAATAGACTCAATCATCAATGTCCACAAACAAATCGGTTCATAATCATATGAGGAACATGAGGATAATTACTAAAAACATGATAAAGAAAAAAAACTCTCAATCTAACATGATACATAACTTCGTTACATACTTAGCTACACATTTACCGTACGACCATGCACAAGGACAAATGAACTTTGGAAGAAGAAAATTTCAACAACCACATCTGAATAAGTTTTGAGAGTGATGAATATCTGATTCCAAACTTCAAATGCACTCATTGTATAACAAACATATGGTATCTGATAAATTCCAACCCATATTATTAGTGCATGGTTAGTAGAATCTTCTTAAACACCTTAAGTTGATGTCACAATGGAGACCTTCAATTTGAAGTTCTTAAATGGGTCCCACGTGTACACATCAATCTTTTATAATTTTTTATTAACAATACCTAATAAGCATTCAGTCACTCCAATAGAGACCATCTAACAAAAGGTCTAAATCAGTCCCGCCACTAACTCTTCATCATTTACATTCCTACAATACAATGATTATTTTAATAAAAAGAAGTGTGGGGTCCACTTAAGAATGGGGGTCTTAAGTGAGACCCTGGGTCTTAGAAGACCCCCAAAAAAAAATTCCCCAATGGAGGTACCTATTAGGTACCGGATCTTAAATGGTGAAGACCTCACCATTGGGGATGGTATCAGTTTAAATTGTGCATAATCATGCCCTTTAATCATATACATCAACAAGGAAAATTATAGTGGTTCTACTGACCCTCATAAATTAATCCGACAACTGCGTATTCTCACTATAAGTAGCCACTAATTACTTCAGGACAATGCTACACCCATTTAACAGTGAAAGACGATTAATGGAGCATAGGAAGGCTTCAACAATGTGCAATGATCTAATAACCATAAAAATACACTCCAAAGTAAGGCATTTCCAATAACAGAATGTGAGATGATAACAAATGAAAATTAAGACTGAAGTGCTTAAATAAATTCCAAATATAACCGTTGAACCATTTTAGCATTGTCCAATCAAATAAATTCCACATATAAGCGAAGGTTGTGTTCCTTGGACAGAGTGGAATACTTTATTTTGCAAAGGTAAGTGCAATCTACAAGAGCCACAGAGATATAGGTTACCTTGGAACACCGGGTCTGCTCACCATCTGTGTAGTAATGCCATGGACATATGAATTATAAACACTGCGCTGAGGATTTACAAAAGTTTGAAAAGTGCTGTTTGGACCACCCTGAAGATCTCGAAGCGCAATCTCAATGATCCTTTCATTCTCTCGGCTAAACCCAGTGGTTTCAATATCAAAAACAATAACAGTGACTAAGCTAGACAAGTCTTTATTCTGAGCTATCTCTTGGTGTATGTCACAGTACTGAATTTCCGGGAATTGACCTAATTGTGTTTTATTTACATTTACTGTAGAACTAGTTGAAATTGTTTCACTCAAAATTTCTTGCTTGGTGCTTCTTGATTTGGTGCCCGCGCTGCCTTCTGTATTTGTAGTTATAGGTCTTCGAGTCCATTTTTTTCTGTGCCCTCCCTGAAGTCCATAAATTCTAGAACCAAGCAACCTTACACTAGAATTCTTTTCACAAATGTTACTGAAGCTGTGGAACGTTTGACCCCAATTATTTGCTAAGCTGTGTAATCTGCATCTAGGTACTTGCAAAAAGGAAAAAATCATGGAGCCAGTCTTCATCTGAATGAATTCAATAACAACAAAAAATATTATTTGACCAAGAATTCTTCATCGACTGAGCAATCAGCTACAACCTGAAAAGTAGAAGAAAAAAATAGAATAGTTTTTTGAGACAAACAGAAATGAAAAATCTGTACAGGCATGAATTAAGATGAGTTTGATCTCCTAATGCTATATCTAGCATAAGAGCAAACCATAAATTTATAACTAGTAGTTACAAGATACAAATTCGTGAAGAATGATATCAAATTAAAAGAAAAAAATTCAGCAGTTGGACTTTGTAGATTTCTTCAAAATATTTCCATGCCAGCAATGACAACTAGATTCTGTGCAAACTATACATATAAAAAATCTAAATCATTTTTGAATCAGAACAAAGAATTGCAGTAAAAAGCCTCATAATAAGCTACAACCATTAGCAAAATGTGATAAATTACATAAGTATATTTTGCTGCACAGAGCCAGCAATAAAATCCTGCTGTAAAGTAAAAGTAAGATATTTTACTATGATGCCAAAATAAGTCCCTGTTTGGTTAAACAACTTATTTGCAGCTTATAACACAAGCAATTATCTATAAGCTATTTTAATAGCAAAATATAAAATTGTTTTCTTATACGCTGTAAGCTGCTTTCATAAGCTATCTTGGAGAACTTATGAAAATAAGCTAAAAACAAGTAATGAAAAATGTCATAAGCTGTTTTCATCCGTCCTCCCAATCAGTCTCACAAAACTTGTGTCCGTAGATAAGTTCAAATAAGTCAATCCAAACAGACCCTAAATATCCTGTGTTGTGATTTCATTGGGGCAAAGAATTTTTACAGGTTTATCAAAAGATGAAATAGAGCTGAATAACTTAAAAAGAATCAATTTGCAAAAGTGTAACCACATTTGAGCTGTGGCAAAGTAAACAATAATGCTTTATTATTATGTCATATTATAAATTGCAATTTCTAATAAAATTTAACAAGTAAAAGGAATCAAGCAAATCTTATAGGAAATTAAGAGATGCAATTGTAATATAAACACAAAATAAGAAATGGTAAAACATGTTTGAATCTGAAATCGTAATAGGTTGTCTGAAAAGAAAACACGAACAGTTTGTATGCATATTTGGAAAAACATAGAAACAAGAAGGTTTGAAAGAGGAGAGAAAGTTACCTGAAAGATGGAGAAAGAGAATGTGAGAAGAAAAGTTTGGAAGAAATTGAGAATTTTTGGAAGTTATAGAGAAAGAGAAAGATGAAGAGTGTGTTATTGTAAGAGAAAAAGAACAGAACAGAACAGAACGTGCTCCGTTCAACAACGTCGTAGGTTGCGGATCGCCTCTTGTTTCTTTCTTTCTTCACTTTAACAACACTACACTCTTCCCTCTTTTTTTTTATTTTTTATTCAATACACATAATAAATATATTGAGGATCCCTCTCTTTTATGTTATCCTATCCCTTCATTTTTTATTTTTTTCCATCATCACATGGATGAATCTCATCTCATCTCATGTCCCTAAAATACACAATTTTTTTAGTTAGAAATATTTGTAATTTTCTAACTAAAAATAGAATATAAATACATACAGACAATGGGTTATTCACCAAAAATATAAAAGTAATTGCTTTGTTTATTGATTGCTAAATCAAAGACTATATTTCTTTCCTTTCGTATAATCTAAACATAAATCATCTAAATCAAATACAGTAGACGCAACCATTACAACACAAGCCTATGCGTCTAAGTAAATTGTCTTTTTTATAAATCATATTGTTTAACAAACGCCAAACAAACAAATAAACATTTAGAAGATAGTGTGTGAACTAAATAGAAAATCAGAGTCTACTATCAATACAACTTCAAATATGGTTAGGTCACTGTTCCATCTTATTTTCTTTCTTCTTATTTTCTTTCTTGTTGAAGATTTTTTTTCAAGTAAGAAAAGAATATTCGTATAACTGGGATGTGGTGAGGTATACAAATTTCAACTATCTGTTAGCGCCCACAAATAGTTATATGTGCAAACGACTTTTTTTTTAACAATGTTTTGGTCAATTAAGATTAAGATATACTAGCTGACAAAATCACGTGCGACTATGCCTTGCTTGAGATGGTTGCATACGTTAGGTTGAGTGGTTGATATTTATTGATTTTCAGCACACAACACAATAGGCCAAATTTCTTGTTATGTATAATTTAGATTATTATTTACTAGTTTTTTTTTTTTAATTGAAAAGATGGGCAAGGCCCAAACTATAATAATGCTGCTCCATCAAAATTCAAATTTAGACGTAGAAGAAGACCTAAACAGACGCATATTTTGCGAGTGAATTATTGAACGTATGCCTGCAAATAATATATAGTAGGATTAGACGTATTTTGTAAATTTATGTTAAAAAACGAACATACTACAAACCGGGGTTGAATATAGCGAAAATAGTTAAACTCCCACAACCCGACAAACAAGACTAGAGGTTCAATCTAACAAAAAATAGTTAATGTATGTTTGTTTTCGTGCTTCAAAACCATGTTCATGTAGAAACGATATTTTGCAGCTTCATAATAACATGCATATGTGGCGTTCCATCGTGAAAGAACTTAACGAACAAGATAAGTGCTATTAAAATAGCACTTAAAATAGCTATTTGACACATCTTGAATATGATGTGGTTGACATTTAATATTTGACACATCTTAAACATGATTACCTCAAATGAAGGAAATCTATAAATTTATTGAGAAAAAACACACAATAAGCTTAAAGTATATGCTGTAAGGAAATTTTCACTTTTTAGGTTCATTCAATAAATAATGTATGTGGTCCATATTATGGACCACATACATTATTAATATGGACCACATACATTATTTATTGAATAAACCTAAAAAGTAAAAAATTGTTTACATTTAAGACCGGAGGGAGTAGATTTTAAATTAACGACATACATTTCTAAAGTGATCTAAATGTAACGGTAAATTTGAAGTTTATAACACATACCGTAAACTTGAAGTATATTCTACTCAAAAGTCAATGTAATGACACATGGCAATATGACCAAGACATTGGTGAAGACCACATATGATCAAGAATAATGTCTATAGTAATTTCACATGGAAGTTAGTTGCTAAAGTTTTACGGTGCATATTGTAAACCTTTTTTTTTTTTTTTGAAGGAACGGTGCATATTGTAAACTTAAAACGTATGGTACATTTAAAAACAATGTACATTAAAAGTAAGATGTAAATTTACCCAAAAAAAAAGGTTTAAACTACAAAAATTTAAAATTATAAGTGATCAACTGAAAACAATCTTTATGCAAACGAAAAACTGTAACTTGAAACAGAATATTACTTTAGTTGTTTTCGAGGGGTTTATTTAGTAATTATGTTTGATAAAATGTTTTGTGTCGTCAAAGTCAGCACAAAAAAGACTTGTAGCATCTGGCGTAACCAGGGCCTTGAGCTAATTGTTGGGCCAAACAAGAGTCACTGCACAATAGTGTGATTAAATCAAGGACTGTTTCTTTCCCCACCCCCACTTTTCAGCGGCCGGGGGGAGAAGTTTACTTAAGTAAGAGACCATTATACCTTAAAATATTAATCTACTTCCCACATTTAAAGTTAGATTACACCGATATCTTGTATTTTAAACATCGTTAAATAAATGGTGAAAATTATATTGAGGGTCCTTTATATTTGACCTTTATTTTGGATTGATCTTCTTTTTTTAAAATTTTCAAATTAGTTTTTTATGTTACATTTTCTTTGTAGCGTTGGCATTCTCATATCTTTATATTATTTTTGTGATTATACAAATTAAATCATTGTTAAATAAGATACTCTCATTTTAAGATTTCTGAATTAAAAGTTAAATTTTAAAGAAGAAGTGAAGAAAAGGAAAATGACTAATTTTACATGTCGTTATCTAAATATTAACATCAACCAAAAGAGATAATCAAGCAAAATTTAAACTAAGAAGCAGCAACACTTCATTAAAGGAGATGAAAAGACACTGATCTCTAATTTAGACTAAGAATTCCGGAAAGCATGTGCGTTACTTTCCATTTTCGGAAAACTTGATAAGATGAATGTATGGAAGGGGTGTGATTTTAGAAAATTTAAAAGGGTAGGAGCATAATTGTTAGTGTGCATGGTAAAAAAACATCCCAATTGTTGATGTTTCATTCATTTAACACCAAACCAAATAATAGTCACATTATAGACTAAAATAATTGAGCGTTTATAAAAAATGGTGACTATCAATTGTCACAGGCTCCACTTAATAAATTGTATTAAAATTAATAAAATTTGTCGAAAAGTAATTATATGAAATTATTGGTATGATCGTTTAATAACTTTTTGTGATGCTGAATTGGTAAATTTTGGTGCCTATTAACATTAAACATACTTCGAATTTTATGAAAATATTACTAGAGTATGTAGTGAGATTTTATGAAAATATTACTAGAGTATGTAGTGAGCTTTATGGTGGATGCTAGTAGTAGAGAATGAGATTAAATTCTTGACCATTATGACCACTCAACCCCTTTCTCTAGGTTGAATTCGTTCAACAAAAATGAATCCGGAGATTGAACAACAAAAACCCTAGAGTCTAAAAGGATAGAAAGAAACCAAGAAACAATAATTTTGCTGAGGCTGAAGAAATTAGCATAGATATATAAATATAAACAGAAGAGAAATATAAAAGAAAAGGATGGCCACCTCACTCCCTAGTCCCTAACAAGATTTGGAGAAGTCAGTAAAATTCACATACCCTTTCTAAATAGCTAAAGAAAGAGAGAAAACAAAAAAGAGGTTAGATGATATTTAACAGCAAAATGCTAATTTGTTGATTACTACTTCCCTTCTAACATTGAATGATTGTTCAAGCAAAAACAAAGCCACAAGAGAGTGCCATCAAACACACAGCAGCTTGTTCCTCTTCACCTAATTTAATCCTTCTTTGTTTCTTCAGCAACAAAAACTCTTCACCCAATGCCACTAACTTCATTTTCAAACACTCACTCAAATCATCATTGCTAGTACCACCCCTCCCATTCCCATTTTCTGCACCTTTCTCTCTCTTCCTTTCCCTTTCTTGCCCTTTGCTACAACAACCTCTTCTCTTTCTGTACCTGATTCCACAAGCGTTGCAAAGCGTCTACATCACCCAACAATTTTTTTTTTATCAAAACAAAAAACCCTTCAATCAAATTAATAATAAACATGACAAGTACAAATGAAAAAAATATATAATAAAACAATAATCATATCAAAAAAATGATACCTTGGGTCCATTGGGTCCTCCTCTCCAAAGTGGTGTTTTGGTGGTTTTGCAATCAGCACAAAATTTCTTGATCACACCCATTTCATCGTATGAACAACATTCCTGTTAAACAAATATAAAAAAAAACATGTTTAACATTTCAACAATGTTAGTAGAAGCAGCTGCCTAGTTAGCTCAACAAAAAAACTTGAATATACCTTATCCATTTGATCCATGATTCCCATTTGATTCAGAAACACCGAAACAATAATGGGTTAAATTAAATATGAACGAAACGGTAGTAACCGAATCACACACCGAAATGAAACTTGTTTGTACTGCAAAACACTACTGAGAGAAAATGGATATAACCAAATACACAAACCGACTAATGTGAAGAATCCTAAGACTGACCTACACAATGACTGAAATGCCCTTGTTTTTTCCCCTAAAATATAGTGGCCAAGTTTTGAACTTTGGAAATGCCACGTGTTTATGTGACGTGTATGCTTCTGCTGCCAACAGAATAATAAGTGGAAATGGAAATTTCAAGATTCATCTTTGGATATTATTAATTAAGATTAATACTTTTTTAGTTAGTTTAGTTTATTTCATTAATTAAAGCAGTGCCAAATTAAGTAAGACCATATATTAAAGATGAGGTTTTGTATGGGCTAAATATGAAAAGGATGAGGTTTGAGTGATTAATTAATCATAATAAAGGATGGGATGGGGCGACAGAATCAAATTATATCTACTTTTAAGTATTATTTCAATATCCATATTCGGTTTGGCATGAAAATAGAGGCAAAATTGTATACACATACAAAATGCGTGGTTGTATTAAAGTAGGTAGAAATGGTGGTAGTATGATAATGGTGCTCACGGTATAGTAATGTTTGAATAATTTCAGATTTCAGATAGGTGGTGACATACCTTGACCAAAATTCCCTATTTATTTTTTATTTTTTTAAAATTTCGTTGTCGTTGTTTAATAATGATCGATCTTCATCAAAGAGACAAATTGTGTTTTTACTAAACTGTCATGCAAAATTTACTACGAGGCACGTGATTCTTTCCCTGGCCCCAAATTTTGCTCAAATGTATTCCAAGTAATTTGTTCACTCAAATTTTGCATTTATCAGAAAATGTATGATTGAACTCAAGTGAATTGAAATAAGGCCTTACAAACACAACGGCGGTTAATTTAAGCCCTTGTTTTCGAAATCTAAACCATAACAAAGATTTAATTCATAACTCAATCTCGAAATATAAGATAATATTCTTTATTGAATAAATAATGTTTAGTCTTTATATAGATCAAATACATCAGTTATTCTTGACCGTTAAATTAAAGACGTGCACAGATTTTATAATGGTCTGTCAACATTATATATTTTTCCTACATCATCTTTAACATTGAGAATGCAAATCTACAGCTATGGATTTCTTATCTTGTTTTTTTCCTGAACGTGAAATTCAAACAATAAATAACAAGGAATTGAAGCTCTTTTGCAAAAATTCCAAAAATAAAATATATGAA
>Ga0315914_1003506_pt1 | contig 23813 bp, 16 predicted proteins | sample MpolenodulesMG_FD_203920 | JGI IMG/M metagenome (GOLD analysis project Ga0315914, IMG submission 203920) | Medicago polymorpha root nodule microbial communities from Los Angeles, California, United States - elongated nodules | ecosystem: Host-associated > Plants > Roots > Nodule | place: USA... | reverse complement strand
ATCCTTAACAGTCTTTTAAAATCTTCAAAGTCATCAAAATCCTGCAAAGTCTTTTAAAATCCTCAAGACTTTTTCAAACAAAAATTGTCCTTTAAAATCCTAATCCAATACACCCTCCTTAGGTTTTGAGATTCATTAAGGGGTCTTGTTCTTAGTTGATCACAGATATCCATCGAGCAATTGAATTAGGAAAAGTGCAAAAAGATCCATGTTAATCATGCATGTTTAAACGCATAATAGGTAGACTCTTTTTAAATTCATCGATTTGCATTTCAAATATTTTAATCACTTTTCATATCTTTAAATCAATTCTGGATTGTTTAGAATCAATTCAATTAAGGCTTGGATAACATTTTTGAAACAAGACCACATCTTGAATTGATTTAAGAATTGTTTGAATCGATTCAAGACATATAGGAGGTATCCTTAAATTGATACATGCATTTGATAAAGGCAAATTACAGTATCAAAGTATTTTTAAATTATCGATCTACAATGATTTGGTAATTTGAACTGTACAACTATTTCAATTATTTTAGGTTAAGGTTTAGTGAAAAGTTGCTTGTCAAAGTATCAAGCTAGAAAAATTTGTAGGGATTAAGTTTCATTAATTAATCCGCTAATGTATTTTCTTTATTGATTATATAATCCTAATGTTTATATTATACCTTGATCTATTGCTCTCTACACATCTCGAGGTCTCACACATAATGAAAGATCTATTTTATTTTTAAACTTTCGATGTCCCGCTCAGTTAGATGATAAAGAAGCATTACGTTCCAATAGTGTGTGATATCAAACATATCTCAATGTCTCACAACTAACATAAAAAAATGTTCATATTTCATGTACCTTAGATAAAAATATTATGTCTAGCACTTTTTTAAATCAAAATATCAATTTTGGAGTGCAAGTCAAAAAACATTAAGTATGAGTCAATTCAAGTGTTTCTTAAATCCATTCAAGCTTGTTATTTCGCAAACTCTTGAAATTCTTGAATAGATTCGCTGCTGATCACTTAGAGAATCTTCTTGTTCTGCAACTTTAATCTTTTATGTTCTGATTCTTCACTGACTCGTTTTGGCTCGCCTAGCAAATTAATAATTCAATTACAACTTAATCCCTACTTTTCTATTTTACCTTTTTCTTCCTTCTTACGTGTATAGGCATATTGTCATGAATTAGTAGACACACTTGTGAGGGTGCAATGAATCACAAACAAAAATAAAGTGGTATGTGAAGTAGATTTCTACGAGCCAAAGCTACACAATATCATCCCATGGAACCTACACCAATTTGTGCCACACAGGTGACTAGTGCACCAACTTGGAATTATATGTGAAGCATTTTCATTGAATTAGGTAGAGAAATTATTTGGTACGCCTTGTACCAGGAAGCACACTCTCATGTGGTAATATATTTCATTTTAGCTTCTTCAAAAAAAAAGGTAGAGAAATTATAATACAACCTGAAATTATAATGTGAAGCAACTGTGAAACATTTTTAATGTTTTTTAAATAAAGGTTAAAACTGGAATAAAAATATATAATATATTCCATTCCGTCTACTTTTCAAACAATGAAGTGGAAAGTTGGAAAGTTAGCTATGTTCCATCATGAAATATCTAAACGATGAAATGAAATCTCTATTCTACTCTACTCAGTTCTTAGTTATAAGGGATGAAATTAGTATTAATCGTTGCCTTTGATCAAAATACAATGTTTCTAGTGCCTATATCTACGCGCTTTCATTGAGTCAAAACAACAAAATTGACCACTCAAATATTTTTTGATATAATTTTAAAAGTTAATCCTTTTGTTTGGAGTTTGTTACGTAATCGTTTACCAACTAAATACTAATTTTTATATGGGTGAAATTAGTATTAATCTTTTTCGTTTTCTAAGTTTCCTTTGAACTTTCTGATTATATTACTCTAAAACAATCTTTAACCAGATAATACATGAGACATTTCGTATCTATTATCAAAATTTTAACTTTCCACAACACTCCCTTTAGTGTGACTGCAGCATTTTCTGCTATTCGGACGGTAAGATCCATATTTTCCCTTTGTTCAAAATATCACCAAGAATCCAGTTCCATGTTTGTTTCTTGTGGATAAAAGACTTTTTTACTTGTACCTGACTAATTCATTTAGTTTTTTTAGTTTTAAATTGGTCCTTTTATGTCGGTAAAAAAACTAAAGGTTTATAACTTATACCAAGAATATGCCTTCAGAGCAGGTTTTAGTGTAAGAAATTATGATAACGAGAGAAAAATCATACGTTTCAAAGTTTTTTTTTTTTTCCTTTCCAAAGAAGGGTTTAAGAATAATGAATCTGAAGATGAAGTAGCTTATGAAAGAGTTGATTCAAGAACAAATTGTGAGATTTAATGTGATCAAAGGAGTATGATAAATTACAAAGTTACTACTAGATCACAACCATGAATTTGTACCACCTGAGAAAAGACATTTTTTCCACTCATCCATGAGAAACATGTCAAATGTCAAAGGAGGATTGCACAATCATGTCTACATTGAAAAGCTGAAATTAATTGAATTTAAAGATGCTTAACTTGCGGATTTACAAGTAGTTTAAAAATATCTGATACGTACATCTTAAAAAGTTAACAAAAAATTTAAGATTTGTTATATATGAGCATATAAATAGACAAAGATTCAACCCAGAAAAATTCAATTTTCTCTCAGGCCAAAACCCCACTGAACACCACAAAGGGAAAGAAAACAATAACATCCTAAAAGAGATGCAAGAGCTAGAAAGTCCCTGATCATGACAGACATTATAAAGACATGAGAATGATAGCAGCACCTCAAAAAACAGCATAGTCGAATCCTTAAATAGAGTATATTAAAAATTGTGCATTAAAGAGCGTATTATTAGCATTATTCATCATATTTTCTATATTTTATAATGTTTTATCGATGAAAGAACTATTTGTAGTTATAAGACAAAATTCACACAATGCAACCTTGATATATAACATGGTAAACCCTGTTTTTATTACTAATTTCGTATCAAAATAATAACGAATAATAACGTCAATTAAAATCCTATCAAAATATAAATTAGTCTCAAAAGAACAGCAACTCGTAACATAATATCTTAATCTATCCGATCCACAATTAGATCATATGCAAATCAGCAAACTACCTCCAAAAAACTGTAATCATGTTAATAAATAGTTTTCCTCGCTATCTACGAGTGATGCAATTGATTATGGTATAAGATGTTAGGATCTTCCAACAAAAGGATTGAGCACTTGTCCCATAAAAAGGATTGTTCCAGTCAAATCTTCTCTAATTAGAAATAGGAAAGGATGGTCAGCTACAAAGTCTACTCTAGTTGGAATAGACATACTCCTATCCCAACATTTAGTTAGACGCATATCACTGAATGCAGCAGCTTCAGTGCCTTCCTCATTTACTTCAATGAAAGACTTTTGAAATATTTTGGAAACAACAAGGTCTTGATCTGCAGGAGAGTCCACCATTTTTGTCATACCTCCATGAGTGAATGGTAAAGTTACTCCATGAGTCATACCTCCAGGAGCTCCTTCAACATACGAGAAGTTTCAAGCCCAAATGAAACTTCGAATTTTGGAATTTTAAATTCACCTACTTTGACTTGTTGGAAAGGAAGCTTGTGTTGTAGTAACTCAGATTTAGAAGCTACCTTCTTAACCAAAGCTGGCAAACCACATTTTCCATTTGGAAGAAAAATATACATAGAGATTTGACGTTTATCTTCTCCTTGCTCATAAGGAAGACAGAGAACTTTAAAACCATTAAAAGCACTAAAACGTTGCTTCTCCTTGCTGGTCATGAAGGGAACCTTGACCGAGTTACCATTTAGAAGGTGAAAATCATAGGGTTTTGTTGTCGAAGCGTCAAAACTTCTGATTCCATGTTCCTTTAAAGTACAATGCATTTGCAAAGATGAGTCTGGTTAAGTTGTCAACTGACCCTTGAGGAAGAATTTCTTTAATAAGACCATTTGTCTCTTTTTCAGCCCATAAATTCACTTCTTTAGTCACATCAACAACCTTATAAAAATCAGTTATGCAAATCAGTCATCAAATTTAAAAATTAGGTATGGAAATAGATTAGTTGAATTCTTTTCACCAGTATCTCAATAGAAGAAATGTAGTTTTTAATTTGTTAGTATAATTTTCACATATTATGATGCTAAATCAATATAATTTTCATAGAAGTTGATCCTTGTTATGTTGCTCTAAAATCATTTTTACCGTATAGTCATATACTAATAAGCACTTAGATGTAAATTCAAAACCTAGTCAAATGAATATAGATTTAGGAAGTAAGAGTACCGACACACACGTTAATTTGTGAGTGTACAGTTTCCATATTTTAAACCTTCCATTCTTTTCAAGAATAGTATATCTTCATGCTAAGCCCCACAAAGGTAAAATTCTAGAATATGAAAAGTATAAGGATCTCCTTTCATTCCTTTTGAATGTTATTCATGAAATGGAAAAGATTGTATTAAATTAAGAAGCTTATGAGCCAGACTAAGGAAAAAATAACAAACAAGGCATACCATAGCATTACAAATCTGATAGATGCAAATCACAAAACCAATTAATGTTCTAATTACCATTATTATTAATTAGTTTCACAAAAGCATACCATAACACATATCTACTGCAATAGCAATAATAATGATATACTATATATCTAGCCATTGAATATTTCTATTTATTTATTAATAAATAATATAGGCTTAAAATTAATAAACGTGGCATAAAAGCAAGGCATGTATTGCCGTGAAAAGGGGGAAACATACAAACATACCTTGGTTAGGAAATCAACTGAAGCTAAAGTTGCCTTATAATTAGAAGACACAATTTGTTTGAAGGAAGGTTGAATAGAAAGGGTTTTTTCTACCCATACACCATTGACGAAAGAGAGGCGAGGTCCGCCTGCAGGAGCAGCGTCTTTGAGGATGACGGAAACGAGCTTAGAAGCAAAGGAGTTGAGACGGTCGATGAATTCAAATTGGAGGAAGTCTAAAAGTCGCTTTTGCGTGGGACCCTCAGAGCCTGCAGCGATGATGCTGAGAATAACTTGAATCGAGAGTGGAGAAAACACTAAAAGCAAGGCTTGGTTGCTGCTTGATTTTCTTATGATGGAAACATACTCGAGGAAATTCTTTTTTCTCCGCTTGCTGCTTGATTTGCAGTGGGAATTCATTCTTTTGCCTTTGGTCATTGTTTCACTTTGCAAAATACAACAGCTTGTAAGCTTGTGATTTGTCAAGCAGTAAAAACATTAAATCAGTAAACAAATTAAAAGGCATCATAACAAATCAACAGAGAGAAAAGGCCAGCTATTCAAGAAAACCAGTAAATCAGATGAAATAAAATAAGAAAAAAGTAAATTGACCAAAGGAGAAGAATTACGGCTTCTGAGTTTTCTCTATACTTTCAAGGCCCTCACTTCTCTAAAAATAAGTTTGAAATTAGGGTTTAGAATAGCTTCACCAATGATACGTGAAGCCCAAGTCAAAACTTACTTTTTTCTTAGTAAAGGTCAAAAACTTGTATCTTAATTCCTATCTTCTTCATCCAAATTCACTTCACTTTCAGTTTACTTGATATAGTATTTTTTTTAAAAGATTTGATATAATTATTTTAACAAACAACACCTTATTTTGCATAAATATCTCAACAAACAAATATTATTGTGATCTTAAGCTTATATTTTAAATACCTCATGCGGTCCTTTAAGTTAGATAAAGTGTCATTTCATGAAGTTAGGTTGAATTCTCTCAAAAAAAAAATGAAGTTAGGTTGAACAATATGCCCAATAAAAAGTAGGGTTAATAGTGCTTTACCCCCTGTAATATAGGTCATTTTCGGTTTTCCCATCTGTAAAATATTTTTTTTGGATTTCGTCCTTATAATTTGAAGATTTTTTGGTTTTAGACCTTCATGAAAAATTTTGCCCCCTGCAATTTGAGCAAATTTCGGTTTACCCCCTGTCATATCATCAATTTTGTACAGTCAAAATTCATGAAGGTCCAAAACCAAAAAACTTCAAATTACAAAGACGGAATCCAAAACGAAAATTTTACAGAAAAAAACCGAAAATTACCTATATTACAGAGTAAAGCACTATTAACCCTAAAAAGTATAGGGTGACTTTAAACTCTTCCACTACAATCGTCAATTTTAGTTGTCACAACTTTGATTCTATGGACATTCTTTGTAGTTGTGGATTGCGAATTTAGAACATCAAAAATATTTTAAATATACCCGACCAATACATCTTAAAAAGATGATAAAATAAAATAAATAAGATTTGTTATATATGAGCATAAAAATAAGAGTTCAAAAAAGATTCACCCCGACAATTCAATTATTGGTGGTTATGATGTCGGCCTTCTTTCCCACAATGCCATTATGAAGTCGTTCCATAATTTAGTTTTAGAAAGTTAATGGTGTAAACTTTAACAGGCTAAAATGAATAACTTGTTGTGAAAAAGTAATAATTAAAAAACTAACTTGTTATAAATATCTAACTTAAAAAACCGTATGATGTAAACCTATCTTTATAACACTAAAACTTTTGCAATGGACCAAGTTAAGTCATCTAATACACAACTTGAAAACTATTTTAGTGGTTTCTTAAATAAACTTGTGTATTGAAAAATAATGTAAGGTTAAAATACTTAAGTATTCCTAAGCAGCTTAGAAATCAAGATTATGGTACACAACTATGCATCATATATAATGGGTATCAACGGTTGCGGATGGTAGTCATCTACCACATGTTTTGTTGGATAAAAACAAAAAGAGTTATGTTAACTTGTGCCCTTAGGGCACATGTTAAACATTAATTTCATTCCATTAATGATAAAAATTTAATAAAAAAAATAATATTAAATATTTTGAGTAATAAATTAAAATAATTTCCGAAACATAATTTCTATTAGTAGAATTCTTAACATGTGCCCTAAGAGCACAAATTAACATTTTCCAACTAAAAATTATATAATAAAGAATCACCGTAGATTTCTCGATAAATACACCAACAGAATCCCAACTAACTAAACCAAAAAAAAAACGGGAAAAGACTCATTAAGGTAATAAGCAATAATATACTAACAAAATAAAAAATTACATAAAATTCTTTTTTTCTATTTTTTATACTTCCCCGTAAGCTTCACAACCTAGACTATGCAAAATCAATGAGGCTAAACTTTTTATTTGGGAAACTAAATCAATTTTCTCTCAGTTAAAACTACTCAATTCTAGTTGCCAAAACCCCACTGCACAGCACAAAGGGTAACAAAACAATAATCTCTCTGATCATGACAGACACATTATTAAGACATGAGAGTGATAGCAGCATCCTCTTTTATTAGTTAAAATTTATATGAATCATATGGGTTGCATACAAAATTGATGGGATTCATATGAATTTTAACCAATTCAATAGTGTATTAACGATTTTTTATTTTTTTTATCAAAGTGTGTTAAAGAAATATGTATTAAAGAGTGTATGATTAGCTTTATTCATCATATTTCTATATTTTAAAATGTTTTATCGTTGAAAAAACTATATGTAGTTTATATGACAAAATCCACACAATGCAACCTTGATAACATGGTAAACCATTCCTTAAAAAAAAGGTAAAACATGTTTTTAATTTCATATCGAAATAATAATGAATAATAACCTCAATCAAAATCCTATCAAAATATAAATTACCCTCAAAAGAACAGAAACTCCTAACAAAATCTTAGTCTATTCGACCCACAATTAGATCATATCAAAATTGGTAAACTACCTCCAAAAAATTGCAATCCTATTAAAAATATTGTTTCGCTTGTTATCTACGGGCAATACAATTGATTCTGGTATAAGAAGTTAGGATCTTCCGGCAAGAGGATTGAGCACTTGTCCCATAAAAAGGATTGTTCCTGTTGAATCTTCTCTAATTAGAAATAGGAAAGGATGGTCGGCTACAAAGTCTAGTCTAGTTGGAGTGCGCATACTCAAACCCTTACGTCTTCTAGTAAAAGCACTGACTGCAGCAGCTTCAGTGCCTTCCTCATTTATTTCAATGAAAGACTTTTGAAATATTTTTGAAACAACAAGGTCATGATCAGCAGGAGAGTCCACCATTTTTGTCAGACCTCCATGAGAGAAAGGTAATGTTACTCCTAGCTCCTTCAACATATCAGAAGTTTCAAGTCCAAATGAAACTTCGAATCTTGGAATTCTAAAGTCATCAACTTTGACTTGTTGGGAAGGAAGCTTGTCTTGTAGTAACTCGGATTTAGAAGCTACGTTCTTAACCAAAGCTGGTAAACCACATTTTTCATTTGGAAGAAAAATGTACATAGAGATTCGACGTTTATCTTCTCCTTTCTCATAAGGAAGACAGAGAACTTTAAAATCATTAAAAGCACTAATACGTTGCTTCTCCTTGCTGGTCATGAAGGGAACCTTGACCGAGTTACCATTTAGAAGGTGAAAATCATAGGGTTTTGTTGTCGAAGCGTCAAACTTCTGATTCCATGTTCCTTTAAAGTACAATGCATTTGCAAAGATGAGTCTGGTTAAGTTGTCGATTGACCATTGAGGAAGAATTTCTTTAATAAGACCATTTGTCTCCTTTTCAGCCCATAAATTCACTTCTTTAGTCACTTTAGTAGCCTTTAAAAACCAGTTATACAAATCAGTTATCAAGTCTAAAAATTAGTTATGCAAGTAGATTAGTTGAATTCTTTTCACTAATATTTCAATAGAAGAAATGAAGTTTTTGTTGGTATAATTTTCATATACTATGAGGCTAAATTAATTGGATGTTAGAAAATTATAAGGAGAGAAAAGTTGCATTCATCAATTGATTTCGTAGAAGTTGATACTTGTTGCACTAAGTTCATTTTAGTCGAATAGTTGTATTCTAAATAAAGGAGACAATAATGTTGGTAATAATCACCATTCCCTTCCATAATAAGCCCTAAGGTGTAACTTCAAAATCCTACTCAAATGAACATTTAAGTTTCAAAATTTTAAAATATGAGAAGTTTACAGAGAAAAGGGAGCATTGGCGCAACGGTAAATTTGTTGTCACGCGACTGAAAGGTCACAAATTCAAGTTTTGAAAACAGTCTCTTGTGTAAAAAAGAGAGTAAGGTTATGTACTATACATCAAAATGGTGTGACTCCTTCCCAACCCCTTTGTGCGCGGCAACTCTAGTGCATCGGGATGCCCTTTTATGAAAAATTTAAGGATCTCCATTCATGCCTTTTTAATGTTATTCATGAAATGGAAAGATTAATTTAGGAAGCTTATGAGCGAGACTAAGGAAAAAATAACAAACAAGGCATACCATAACAAAATTTGAAAGTTATTTATGAAATGGAAAGATTTAATAAGGAAGCTTATGAGCGAGACTAAGGAGCTCACAGAACCAACTAATGTTGTAATTACCATTATTACTAATTAGTTTCACAAAACATACCATAACACATCTACTGCAATAGCAATACTAATACCAATGAGTAATGATATACATCTAGCCATTGAATTTAATTTACAACTAATAATGCATAACACTAACTAAGCTTAACACACTTGGGTTGGCCTAGTGGTATTGGCTTGGGACCTGGGAGTGTGCTCCTCCTCAAATTAAGGTTTCAGGTTCGATTCTCTCTGGTCCCAATTTGAGGGGGTTAGTTTAGCTTCTTAAAAAAAAAAAAAAAAAAACACTATATAAGCTTAAAATTAATAAATGTGGAAACATACCTTGGTTACGAAATCAACGGAAGCCAGAGTGGCCTTATAATTAGAAGACACGATTTGTTTGAAGGAAGGTTGAATAGAAAGGGTTTTTTCTACCCATACACCATTGACGAAAGAGAGGCGAGGTCCGCCTGCAGGAGCAGCATCTTTGAGGATGACGGACACGAGCTGAGAAGCAAAGGAATTGAGATGATCGATGTATTCGAATTGAAGGAAGTCAAGAAGCTGTTGTTGTGTGGGACCCTCAGAGCCTGCAGCGATGATGCTGAGAACAACTTGAAGCGAGAGTGGAGAAAACACTACGTTGTTGTTAGGTTGTTTCGCGAACAGATGTTTAGCATACTGAGGGAAACATTTGCTTGGTTGCTGCTTGATTTTCTTATGAGGGAAACATTCCTCCGTTTTCTTGCTGCTAGAATTCTTTTTTCTCCGTTTGCTGCTTGATTCACAGTGGGAATTCATTCTTTTCTCTTTGGTCATCGATTTGAGCTGGTTGAGTATAGAGGACGAAAGCTGTGTAAATTCAAGAAAACTCTGAAGTAAATTGACTTACTAAAACTCTAAAGCTGAGACGTGAAAAAGAGAAATTACGGCTTCTGCGTTTTCTCTATACTTTCCTTCAACCAGGTTGCCCTCACTTCTCTTTAAATAAGTTTGAAATTAGGGTTGAGAATAGCTCCACAATGATACGTGAAGCCCAAGTCAAAACTTTTTTTTTTTTTTTTTGAGGAAAGGTCAAAAAATTACTTCTAACTTTTTTTTGAGGGAGGTACTTACTTCTGATAATTTAATAAAATAATAGGAAATTTGAAACAAAGTATCTTTTAGTTGAATAAATTTATAATATTGTGAAATATTTAAAGATATTAAATGAAAATAAATTTATGCATAAATGATAGGAAATTTGAAACAAACTATCTTTTATTTAGTTGAATATTTTTTTCAATTTTAAATTTAAAAACAACATAAAATATAAATACAAGAAAATACAACGGAAATATGTGGATAGACGGACACGTAATGTTCGTCCTTCTATATTTATTCTCAATATTTTATTTTATTTTCTACTTTTTAAAAAACAATTTAAATCTTGTATAAATATCTCAATACATATTTTATTTTATTTTACTCTTCTAATTTTTAAACATTCTTCCTATTTAGCATAAATATTTAATAATATTTTGGTAGAACTAATTAATGTCTAAAGTAATTTTAACATGATTTTATCAACAAATTTTTTTTTTATTTGCTTGTTAAAAAAAACAATTTTTTTATTTGTTTTTGAAAAAATATATAATCTTCTATTTTTTTTTATTATGCACTTGTAATACTAACTTCTTTTTTTAAGCAAGTTGGTGGCAAAGTGCTACCTCACCTAAAATATATAAACCAAATATGATTGTTATAATAAAAGAGGAAGAGGTCAAACCAAGACTTCTTCAACAGTACTTAAATCTAAAACTAGACGTTCATAGTATATTTTTCGCATATGCTTCTCTAACCTCTAGTTGGACGGAGTAGTAATATACAAAACGATATGTCCGGTGAGGATGGATGAAAGGCAATAGTGGCGGAAAGTGCTCCAATACGGTGGCGATGAGTCTTCGCAGTGGGATGAAAGGTGTCTGCAGACACGTTAGCACTCCAACGCTCAAGTCAGTAATAATGTAACCGAGAAAGAGTGTGTAGAAAGTGTGGTGAAAAGTGAATCGTAACTTGAGGATGAAGCTAAGTCACCCTTATTTAGGCACGTGTGAAAATAACTGTTTCCGGGATATGCGGTGTGTGATTAGGGAGCGGTTAGAGGATACGTGTAGGGTAACTGTCGCGCGGAGGCGTGCTCGAATGTGCTACGGTGCACTGATATTGGTGTGTTCCTTCAGGCACCGTGCCGTAGTGCGGTGGACGTTTAATCCACGTGTCACTATGGAATTGGCCTTTTGACCGGTCCGGAACACAATATAATTCAAAGATAAACCTATATTAGCTATGCTGTCAGCACAAACATTTCCTTCTCTATAGACGTGGGAGACTAAAAAATTAATGTTGGAAATGAAGGCAATACAATTCGATCACCTGTTCCTTTTCTCCCAAGGCACTGTCTAAGAAGATTTAAAATCCAAGGCAACTAACAATGAGTCTGCCTCATGCCAGAAATGATCCCAATACCTTGCTTTAGCTATCTCCATTGCTCTCACTGTTCCAGTTAACTCAGCAATCAAAGAATTTCCAATGCCCAAACCTTCAGTAAAGAAGCCTCAGAATTGAGCATTATTGTTCTTGAAGATGCCTTTACATGAAGAAATGCTTGGATTCTTAAGTGATGCTCTATCACAGCAGCATGTGATCCAGTTAATAATAGGGGGAGGCCACATAACTTCTTTTATGATGCTAACTTTTGGAGGATGAATATTACATTGAAAGTCTTAAGGATAGTGAATTTTGACATTGAAGACCCAGCAGTAAAGATTTGTTTGTAGCCAAAGAAACACTTGATATGATATGAGCAGTACTAGTTTTCCAAGTAATGTTTCTACCATTAAATCTCACACTATTTCCGGAGTGCCAAATAGCATTGCGATTTAACAAGGAGGCTCATAAGCGGCATCAAATAAGAAAATTGCTTTTCTGACTTTCAAACCTTCACCATGACACATGTAAAAACCAAAAATATCCCTAGCGGCAGTTAACAACCGTTGGTATAACCGACGGCTGTTAACTGCCGCTACATCCAGCGGTTGTTAACTACCGCTATGTGTCTGGATCATTTTCTAGCAACTCATTTTCCAGTGTCTCTCCTAACCAAATCATTTGATACCTAAACAGATGCATCTAAAATTTTCATCCAATAACCAATTAAAAACTCATCTAAAATTTTCATCCAAGAACCAATTGATACCTAAACAAATTCATCCAATATTTAACAGGAACATGATAAAATTAAAACGCAAAAAATAATATAAAAGGTATGTCAGAAAATGTCATAAAATACGAAAATGTACGGAAACATGTCATAATTATACATCACCATCATCATAGTCAAAAAGTACATAAAAAAAAAAGAAGCATAATCATAATCAACTCTACTGCCTATCATGCCTCTGCCCCCTGCGCCGCCTGGCAATCTGATACGTAAGGGCAGGGCGACTAGTACTAGCTATCTGCATCACCTCCTGGACAATATCCTCTTTAGTCATCTCGCTGCTTCTGGCCACAATATCGTCAGGTATATGCACCACATCCCGGATGATCGTTAGTGTGTCGGGCATCTCTTTGGCATGCTCCTCCTCTATGATCTGCTCCACGTTCACCAGCATGGGAAGAGATCTTTCATCAGGTGGGAGAATACGAGGGTGAGAGGCTTTGGCATACCAAGCCATGTAGCCAGTGTCATGCTGCCATGGTCTCTCACACCTATGTATCCAATGAGGGTATAACCACGGCTGAGCGTCTATCAACACAGTGGTCAGCACCTGCGGAAGCATCTGAGCGACAGAGGACGGATGTCTGGGAACGTCCTGTACAAACTTCAACTGCCTCTTTACCCGCTCAGGTAAATGACGGTACACCCTCTGCTTCCCGCACATCAACCATCCCGAGTAAGTGCACAGAATCTGAAAAGGGCGCACTCTTATGTGATCACCATACGCACTCTTATGTGCCACCTCTAATCGATCAAGCCGTAAGCGGTAATGGTGCACATCATTATGCCCTCTGCTAGTAAGCCATCTCCTAGCACATGGTCTCTGAGGCTTCCAGCCCTTGCCAGACTTCCTTGGGTACGGACCTGGCAAATGCTACAAAATCCATCCCTACAACAAAAAAATAATACACAAAAATAAATATTCGAGTTAAATATTAAATAAATCTAATACATTCTAAAAACTTCACAAAAATATTTAAATAACATCCTAAATAAATGTAGTCGAACTTAGGAAAAATAATCTAACATGATGATAAAAATTATAAAATAAATTCATAACTAAATGGAGATAAATATTAAATTATTACCATAAGAAGAGTCGCACAACCAGCCACCGTTCTGTTATTCAAACGAACATAATCATCCAAATAATCGTACAGGTAAGCTAAGGTCATCCCTCCCCATGACCACTTCCCAATCGCCTGCAAGTCCGCCATGCAATCAAGATATATCAAGTCGATGTGTCTGTTCGTTTTGTTAGTGAACAGCGCACAACCGACGAGATATAGAAGAAAACTGCTCACACATCACTGCCTCCTCCTGCCTCTCTCCTGCATGTCCTCCCTCGTCTGTGGGTTCTTCAGCCGTCTAGCCTCTGTCAGGTGGTCTTCATAAACCCGCTTCAGTGTTGGATAACTGATATGACCAGCAGACTCAGCCCTAGCAGCAGCATCTGACATACCCAACAACCTGGTCATCAAGTCAATCCCATGGTCCCGATCCATTCCTTCGTCATGGTCCAGCATGCAGCCCTGAATAGGAATGTGGAGGAGATTATACACATCGTTCAAAGTGATCGTCATCTCCCTCACAGGTAGATGAAAACTACTCGTCTCCGTGTGCCACCTCTCGCAGAGAGCACGTACCATGGCATGGATCACAGTAGAATACCCGATGTATATCAAATCATATAGGCCATACGCCACCACAGGATCCCAAAACCACCTCAAACCCTCCTCCGGCTTACCAAGCTCTCAGCTTTTTCCCTACATTTATACACTTGTACTCCCCATCATACCATGTCTGAAAATCAAATTAATTAAGACATTGTCACTACAAATAATTTAAACATTAACACTAAAGAATTTAAATAAATTAAACACTTACGCTAAAGACATTAAATATATTAAACACTTACGCTAAAGGATTTAAATAAATTAAACACTTATGCTAAAGGATTTAAATAGATTAAACACTTACGCTAAAGACTTTAAATATATTAAACACTTACGCTAAAGAATTTAAATAATTTAAACACTTACGCTAAAGAATTTAAATATATTAAATACTTACGCTAAAGAATTTAAATATATTAAACACATATGCTAAAGAATTTAAATAATTTAAACACTTACGCTACATTCTTAAAAAAATTTAAACACTTACACTAAAGAATTTAAATAATTTAAACACTTACATTATGATGGTTCACCCAAAGAGGGTTCGCCACGTGCCTTGCGTAGTCGGACAACAATGTCGTGGTCTCAGGACCTCCAAGAAAGGGAGGTTGATCAACAGGGTATGGCGGTATCAACGGAACACGACGACGAGGAGGTCATCGCTGAGTCTGAGGCTCAGGCTCACCCTCAGGAACTACATTATCTGTATCAAGATAATCCGCCACAACATCCTTTGGCACCTCCTCATCATCTGCCTCGTCCTGCGGCTGATAAAACATTATATCCTCCTCCATCCGATCATTCCAACAAAACCCTCGTCCGCATACCCGGCATAATCATGCACCTGTGTCGGATCAAGATCAGCCACCTGGGAGGAGTAATCCATCTGTGACTGTGAACCTGACCCCCTTCTCCACCTATCCTCAAGTCCCTACGTCTCCGGGTCTTCGGAACATACGGGTATTCAGCCTCCATCTCCTTTCGAGCTCTATTTGTCATAGCAGTTTTACCTTTGCGCACCCTACCCTCTCTAATACGCCGCTTCTGCGCATCCTCCTCCCCAGTCATATCTGTACAAAAACAAATTAAAAGAAGGCATAAATACGTGGGAAATGTATACTTTTACGGTAACATGATTCTAAGGCATTGAACATATCATAAAAATCCAAGGCATTGAACCTAAGACATTGAACCTAAGGCAAATAACATGTAACATATCACAACTTTTACTTAGGTATTCATAAAAATTCAAACTTAGAATCATTCAACTTAGGCATTTCATCAAAAAAAAATTACGTATCGTATAACATTGTGTCATTCTTAAACTTGTCAAACAAATGTCAAAATCCAAGCTTATAATAATTACAACATATATACATTATAAAATTGAACATATTTGAAGAAAAAAAAATTACACAAAAAAAGCAACATTTTCTCACTTAGGCATTTCATTAAACACCTTATGCGCATTCTAAATTAGGAGCACAATTAGTGTTATTTGAACATCTAAACAACTACATTATACCTACACTTACTCTAAACAACAATTACAGCATAAACAATACATTACAACATCTAAATCATGCTTAATTTTCAATTTTTAACCTAGCCTATAACTACCTAAAACTAACATTTTGCTCAAAATTATAAAAACTAATACCATAAACAAACTACATTGCATGTAAATAGGAAGGGAAGAACTTACTTGTGAATTAATTGAAGAAATTGGGCGCAAATTCGTGAAGTACAAGTTTGGAGAAATTTGAAAGTTGTGTTTGTAGTGTTTATGTTTCTGGAAAATGGAAAAGTGATGCTTCTGCACTTGTTAAAACGCAGAACTCAACGGTAGTTAACTACCGCTGAGTGCCAACTGCAGTTAACTGCCGGTGGTTTGCAGAACGGTAATTTACTTGTGTAAAAATGACGTTTTTAAGGTCAGAAAAGCAATTTTCATCAAATAAATGGTAGGAGTACACAAGGGTTCAACAACGACTTGGGAGGAGCTCACCTCGCCAACAGGGGAATGAATCAATTTCTTTGTACCATTCTTGGCCATTTCACTAAGAAATGTGCATTCGATAGAATAACTAAATCCCCTTTTCCACTGCCCACCAAGTGAAAGAGCGAGGAGCATACCAGTGAATGTTTTTCGTGAACAACTGTAGCAATTGCATCTTGCTCAGATAACCACCACACCGGAAAAAGCTTAAAAGTAATTATGATATAAAAGGAAACATCAAAATATAGAAATTAACCATCAAATAACAGTGGATAAACATCTTTCACAAAGGTGAAACCTACTTCATCCCCGTGAAACCCACATGGGTCCTAATTGCATAACAGAGGAAAAACAATAAATAAATGAGATTAAGGAAAAGAAACATGCCACCAACCAGCAAATGTCCAAATTCAAAGCTTGTTGATAGAAATGCAAAGAAACATTGTCGAGATGCAACGAATAGGAGCACTTGCAAAAATCTCCTTCAATAAGGAACCTTGAGTTGCATATAGTTGCAAAGAAACCCGCAAGTCTAAAGAAGTTTGAAGTAAAAATGATTCAAAACCTCCATCCAATAGACATCAATGTTTGGCAGCGAAAATGCACAAAAAACTTCGGAAACGTTGTCAAGATCAACACATCAAAAAGAAAAGACCCAGCGTTCGACGGTTAATGAATTATGTCGTTGGTAAGAGCTCTCCAACGGCTCTTCCACCATGATTATGAGGCTTTATGCAAACACCTATAAAAGGGACCCTTTGTTGTCCCATCAGGTACACAATCTTCCTATCTTAAAACCTCTCATTTTTTGCTCTCTTACTGACTTGAACATCAGAGTGCTTGCATGTACCCTCAACTCGTAACCAACGTCGTTGATGCTTGTTGTGCACTGCTCTCCTGATCAAAACAGATCAACTACGAATCGTGAACCAATACAGTGGTATGTAATGGTTGCAATTTATTTATCCACCCTTTGTTTATTCCACACAATTAATTGATTGGTTATTTTAATTAAGTGATGTTGTAACACATTATTACAACTTTATTTTTTACGTTAACAATACATACAAACAAAACACTTTGTTATGTTCATAAAATCTCAACAAACAATTGGTTTAACCCTTTGATTTCTAGGAAAAGGGAGATCCTAGTAATCCAGAGTTTGACCAAAATACAAGTAAAAGTTGATCTATAATTGTTCCATCGAAAAATAGAACTCGGTTTCTCCATTACGATCCTTCCTTAGATAAACTCGGATAAGTAAAATCTCATCCCATGTTTTATTTTTTTAATGTACGATTTTCATACAAAGAGGACTTCATTTAACAGAATAAAAGTCACAATTATAATTACTTATATATTAAAAAGATGTAAGAAAAAAACTTGTCAAAAAAAAAATGTAATAAAAATTAGCTAGACTTCATAGATAGACAAGACCAAACAGTATCTCAAAATATCACATGGTATATATAATGTGGAATTAACACAAACAGTAAAACCTACAAACATTTCCCACATATAACAGAGGGTTTCAAAGTTGGAAAACTACATTATTATCTTATTCATAAACTAAGAAGATCAAGTACACTAGAGTGCAGTAGCAGTGGCAGTGGTAGTGGTGGTGGTGGATAAGTAACCACGACAATAATCAAAACCATACCAAATACCATTAGGGATAAAAGCGTTGTAGTAAAAAGTAGCAGGTTGGTAGTTATGGGTATATACTGTCACACTCTCTGGTTTCCAACCATCGTATCCAGACCTGTATAAATACAGATAGCATATAGGGTATGTACATGGTCCGTTGATGTTAAATGTATCTGTAGAGCAGCGTTCAAATGTCCTTGAGCTAGGATCATCCAATTTTGGAGCATAAACCTAATTCATTATCCAAAATTTCATTGATATGAAACATCAATTTTTTTAAGGGTAAAACTAACATAAGTTATTAATAAAAAATGGAAGTAACCTGATAGCCATAAGCATCACCAAAAGAAAGACTGATACGATCTCTAGTAAATGATGGAGAATTGCAGCTTGTGGTTATTGTGACCGTGTATGAACAAGAGTTACTATCTTCTTCATTCTTCTGCTACAACAATAACAATAACAATAACAAGATCTAGAAATCAAATCAATCTATAAAAATAAATAAAAAAGTGAAAAAATGGTACCTGATTGGGTTTGAAAGAAAGATCGGTGGTTATCGGTGATGCATGAGAGAAGACGATGATTATGCAAAATGAGAACAAGAGGATTGAGGTAACAGCTTTCATGGTTCTAGTTCTAGAGAGACTGCTATGCTTTGTTTGGGGGGTTTTCGTTGGTTTTATCGTAGCCACACGACAAAGGTGGGTAGGTAGTTCAACTTCATTAAGTTTTTACTTTTTAACCGCGTCCTTTTTACTTGATTCCCTTGTTGCAAGACACTAACGTCTTTGTATTTCTGCTTTATTGACAATCAACAATGAAATGGTAAAATCCTTTCAAAATAAAAAACAAAACAATGAAATGGGAAGAATAATATTGGAAGGAAAAATGTTATACTAAAATACAATATTTCTTTCTATAAGATTAAAATAGTTTTTTATTTATTAGTTTCTAAAATTGTTCTACTACTCTGAGTTGTTAATCATATTGTTATTGATTGTTTCTATTAATGGAATTCAACTAATTTTTTAAATTTCTTTCAAAAAAATTAATTCTTTAATTGATAATTTAAATAATTTTATAAAAATGATAGAATAATTTAAATGAAGGGTAAAATTGAAATAAAAAATCCAACTCAAAAATATTGTATTCATTTTATATATTGGTATAGATTTTAATCCTATTTTAATTCTAAATATGGACTTTTTGCAAGAACATTTAGAATATCATTCTAAATTTTAATTCGTTCATTGTTAAAAAAAAAAATTAAACTTTTGCAAGAAAGAATTCTATGATGTACTAAACTCTATTGGAAAAAAAATATTTAAAATACATATGAATTAACTTAAAAATAAGGACAAAAAACAATGATGTAAAAATTTTAAAGATGAAAAAATCGAAGAAAAACTTTAATAAAAGAACTAAAATAAAAAGTTAAAATATTTATATAAATCAAAAACCATATTTAACTTTTTTTTTTTTTTTGTTGAAGTGAATTGAGTAAAAAGTTATTTATGTTTGAATAGGTGAATTGAAAATTTAAGTTAAAGGCTAAAATAAATTGTAAAAATCAAAAGCTACATGTTTTAGTTGCAATTGAAAATCAATTGTGAAAGTAAAATCAACTCTAGTCGAAAATATTAAAACTTAAAATCAATTATGTCCTTATAATAGAATTAATTTTGTCTCTTTACATGCACTAAGTCGAAAATATTTTGCCTCTTTACATGAGTCAAGTTTTACATCATACACATGTTGGTTGTAAGACCATTTTATCGATCGGTACATGTTAGACAAAACATATCTTTTATAGTTTAAATCAATTATGTCAGATATTGTTTGAGTGAAAGTATATGTTCGAGTCTATTTTTTGCTGATGAAAATTGATTTTCAATGAATGAATTTATTTTTATTTAAACGTAAATTAAATGTAAAATGATTTATGTTTGAGTGCATTTATGTAAAAATCAGTTGGACAATAAATTTAAATGTGTACATCAAGGATATGATAGAGTTCCTAGAGAGATTTTGTGGAAAGCCCTGGAGAAGAAAGGGGTTAGGATTGCCTATATTAGGGCTATCAAGGATCTATATGAGGGAGCTTCGACTAGTGTGAGGACGCAAGATGGGGCTACCGAAGATTTTCCCATAACAACAGGATTGCACCAAGGGTCAACCCTAAGTCCTTATCTTTTTACTTTAGTTTTGGATGTACTGACAGAACACATCCAAGAGTTAGCACCGAGATGTATGCTTTTTGCAGATGATGTAGTCTTGCTTGGTGAGTCGAGGGAGGAACTGAACTGGAGGCAAGCCTTAGAAGTGTATGGTTTCCGCTTGAGTAGAAGCAAGACGAAGTATATGGAATGTAACTTCAGCGGAAGGAGAAGTAGATCAACCTTGGAGGTGAAAGTTGGAGATCATATCATACCCCAAGTTACACGGTTTAAATATTTTGGGTCCATAGTACAAAATGACGGAGAAATAGAAGCAGATGTAAGTCATCGTATTCAAGCTGGGTGGTTGAAATGGAGAAGAGTCTCAGGTGTTTTGTGCGATAAGAAAGTACCACTTAAGTTGAAAGGAAAGTTTTATCGGACAGCAGTCAGACCGGTGATGTTGTATGGTACGGAGTGTTGGGCGGTTAAGAGTCAACACGAGAATCAAGTAAGTGTAGCAGAGATAAGGATGTTGTGCTGGATGAGTGGTAAGACTAGACATGATAGGATTAGGAATGACACCACTAGAGAGAAAGTGGGGGTAGCACCTATAGTAGAAAAGTTGGTAGAAAATAGGCTTAGATGGTTTGGACATGTAGAGAGAAGATCCGTAGATGTCATGGTAAGAAGAGTAAATCAATTGGAGGAGAGTCAAGTTAAAAGAGGTAGAGGAAGACCTAGGAAAATTATTAGAGAAATCATTATAAATAATTTAGAGGTCAGTGAGTTGTATCCAAATTTAGTTTATGATATAACACTATGACGTCATTTGATCTATGTAGCCGACCCCACTTAGTGGGATAAAGCTTGGTGGTTGTTGTTATTGTTAAAATCACATTTAGACCTAAAATGAACAAATTATAGCTTTAAGTTTGAATCAATTCTAAAGACAAAATAATTTTTATTCAAAAACAAATACACATGATAACATGATATCAAAATCAATTCAAGTCTTGAAAATCAATTCTAACTATCCAATAATGAAACCAAACATAGGCAAAGATACAGCGTAAAAAAGTCTTTTTTCCAACTAACATAGTTATTATATTAGTCTGCCTCGCGAAACTCGTGCATGTGGGGTGATAAACGCCAAATGACACTGAATATTGCCTTCGTCAAATAAATTGAATCGTGCCTCACTTTAATTTTCCATGTACTTCAAATATATATTTAACTTTAACACAGTACATTGGTAATCTAAACCTGTTTCTGTCGTAACAAAAAAAAAATATATTTAATTTTAATACGTTATTTTGTTGATGAGGAGTGTTATGGATATTCGTTTTCTAACATTCTTTCTAACACTCGCTATTCTTTTTTTTTTTTTGTTCAAGTAGCCTAGTGGCTAGAGCTCACACAATTTAATTGTGGAGAACTGAGGTGTCCGGGGTTCAAATCCCAACCCCTGCATATAAATATGCAATATCTCTAACAACTGAGTTAAGCTCACGGAGATTAACACTCACTATTCTATTAAATGATATCAATGGGAATATCATTCTTTATCAGTGGGTCGTATATAAAATGATAAGACTCGCAAGTCACTTTTATTTAATAAAAGAGTGAGTATAAAAAAGTGTTAAAAAGACTGAGCTAATAATATACATTTCTCCTATCTTAAAATTTCCTTCACTTATTTTTTTGTTAAGCTCCATCTTTTATTTCAAAAATTAAAGTGATACAATATAAATCGTTACTTATAACAACAACACATTTTTTAGTTTCGAACCTAATGTATCTTTACAAAATGCACCACTTCTATATCCAAAGAAGATACAATCTTGACCACAATATGGAGAACAACTAGTTATGCAAGATGAAGTTTGTGCGCTTCCCTCTACACCTAAATGTACATACATGCAAAACGATTGAACTAGTCAAACTATATTACCATATACTATAGCATTAATCGGAACATTAGACAAGGAGGAAAAAAAACACACACACACTGCACAAGGTAAATGTAGAACAAAATTAACAATCTACATGTTACAATAGAAAAAATTGTTAAATTGAAAATAAAATATCATATAGAGGTTTGTTTGCCTGGCTTTGGTTACATGTCATTCTAAGTCACAAAAAATAAGTTTTAGCTTAATGTAATAAAAAGATCGGTTGTTGTTCCAAAAACTCCATATGTTTTATTTATTTCAAAAACCTCTTAAACGAATATGTATGGAATAGAGGTATGTGAACCCCCTAAGTAAAGATTTGTTACAAATAATTAAGAAATTAAAGGTTTAAATATGAAGCAACGTAGAATAAAGCAAATCAAAACCCAAATATTTTGTTTGATAACCCGCTATTAATTCTTCCTCGGCTTTTAGTAAATCAAAAGGTAATCTTTCACATTCTCCTAATTAGAAAAACGATGAAACTATTATGACTTATAGAATGACATGTATACAAAGCCATACAAACAAACCTTTGTATGAAATTTTATTCTCAATTAAACAATTTTATATGTTGTAGCATAGGGATGGCCCTGAGCACGGGCGGTAGAAGCGGCTTCTCTAGGCCTCAAAACTTAGAAGGAGGCTTCAACCATTGTTTTAAATTGAGGTTTGTATATGCAACTGCTGCCATAATATTGTTGATGTGGTAGTCTCTATAACAACAATTGCGGTGTTCTTTTTAATCAAGCGTGTGACTTTATCGTAACTGTAACAGGAATCGCATGAGATGATTTCGACCATGTTTGTTCAAATCTTCTCTCCAAAAATTAAAATTTTGAAACTCAAAATTCCAATATGCTTCGAAAGTGTGTATTTCAAGCACTTCTCAATCAAATACAGAGTGAACTAAGACTCTGCGATGATGGGTAAATAATGTAGTAGCATGTTGGTGTCACTTTATGTAGTTTGTGAAAAAATAAATTATTTCATGTCGCGGCAGCTGCAATGGCCGCAATCACATCAACCACATCCGCGACCGCAGTTTAAAACCATGGCTTCAACCTTATCAATCTCTTGATTCTATCTTTTCTGTATTTTCCAAATATCCCTTCAACAATGGAACACAGAAATGCATAAGATGCAAAAAGATGAAGATTGGATCAGTGATGTGTGTAGCGAACACAGACAAAAAGTTGCAAGTTTTACATAAAAATAAGGGGAAAAACTCATCTATTTGTAGTAGTAATCTGATTATTTTTTTGCTCCAGTTCATATTTACTCTAATAAGATGGAGTGTCATTTCATGTGCATAGCAAAGTATAACTATAACGTGATGAATCTCATGCAAAATAAAAATACTTATGTAACTACATAGATACATATGATGGCATATATACACATGTGAATGTCATGAAATGATGTGTCTCACAGCACACATGAAGTGTTGTTACTGCAACATGAGCAGCACTGTCATGTAGAAAACAAGTTAGACAACACAAAGCAACAATCATGAAAACTAGTCATTTCAAAAAGATAATCAGAGTTAAGATTAAGATAAAAAAAAAAGAGTGGTAATATTTGTTTTTCTAGTGGCATGCTACAATCATTCAATAATAACAAAAACCAAGCAGATACTCTGATTAAGGGTCCG
>Ga0315914_1003504_pt1 | contig 23820 bp, 16 predicted proteins | sample MpolenodulesMG_FD_203920 | JGI IMG/M metagenome (GOLD analysis project Ga0315914, IMG submission 203920) | Medicago polymorpha root nodule microbial communities from Los Angeles, California, United States - elongated nodules | ecosystem: Host-associated > Plants > Roots > Nodule | place: USA... | reverse complement strand
CAAAACTGCCAAAGATCCAATACATAGGGGGCTGTTTTGTATTTTAATTAGTTAGGAGGCCAAAATCGCAACTTCTTGAAACATAGGGGGTCAAAAGTGCAATTAAACCTATACTAAAAGGTTAGGTTTATGCCCTATTTCTGCCCCTTATTTGTGGGTTCAAGTTTCAATAATAAAGAGGTAAATGTTGGATGAATGTAAAGATAACTTCTCTTTAGACATTTAAGAAAGTCGAGTGGTAGTTTGAAAACTTTTGAAATCGGTGAACAAAATTAAAAAGTGTTTCAACCGATTTTAAATAGGTCGAACGTCAACTGTTGTTCGGTGGGTGCCTAACAGTAATCATTAGCCATTTAAAGAGCAATTGTCAAATGTAAATGTAAATCTTTATAAGTGTTGTTCGAAAGTACATGTAAGTTGCTGTGAAGTTTTTTTGTGTTACGATGATAGCTGACTAATTCTCATCGAAAAACCTTGACGTATATAAAGTAGGTTCTCTCCTTCCAACAAGATATTTTCATACGGTAAAGTTGATGCAGCCGCGCAGCAGTCAAACAAGCCATCGACTGAAACCTCAATAAACGAGACTTGGATTTCCTGCTGTAACAGCAGGACGCTGTAACAGATCAGGACCGTCCGATTTGATTTAATAATCAGGATCATAAAACTGCTTTGTAATCTAAACTGTTCGATTTAATATCAATGGTTGTGATTGAGTACAACGTGAAACTGTGTGCTTTATTACAGCACCAAATCCTGGTCCCAATGAATGAAAATCAAACAAATCTTTTTTTTTTTGTTGACCGATAAGAAAGGAAAGAAATGGAAATAAAAATGTTACTCCTATGGTAGAAGAAATGGATGTGATAACCTTCGGCATAATAATCGCCGTTATCGTATTGTTCTTAGTAATAGTCTGCTACATCACCATTGAAGGCACTTGTAAGTCACACTCTTAATTCATTCAGCCCAATGGCATTGAGAAGTAGTAGAAGAAAGAGAAATGAATTCTTCTTTTTCATGTGTTTGTTGTTATTTTGCTCCTCCTTTTTGGATCTGACAAAAGCCCATCAAGGTCACTCTCATTCTATACCCAACATCCATCATCATCACTGTGGTGGAGAACATGATCATCACCATGATAATGATCATGATCATGGTCATGACCATGTTCATCAACAGTCCAAGCTGCTTCCTGAGGAATTAGCGGAAGAGGAAGATATGAAACTATATGGGTTCGGTTTACCTCATCACTTTACTGCCTCCACTGAACTGTCGGGTTTAGGTATTTTCTCTATTTTTGCTTTTTCACTGCAAATTAACCTCTTTTATGTTTATTTCAACCATTTCGGTTGCTCAAATGCAACTATTCGTGAAATGGGTCTTGGGTTCATCAAATTTAGGAATTTTGGCAAAATGGATCACGATGCTTTTCAATTGAAGATGTAAATAAATAAATAAAAATAACCTTATTTGATTGCTCAATTTGTAAACATTATGGACTTGAAGTTATAAAGTCCTGTTTTTAGTGCATTTTCTACTGTAACTTCCACTTAAATGTGCATAATTGGGCATATGTTGCATATTGTGAGTTGAGTTGCTAGTCAAATTCTAAATTAAGGGGTCAATTCCTGTATTTAGGATTAAAGGATTAGCTGCTGTACTTCTGGGATGCAGAAGATTCTGTTCTGTGTGACCGAGTCCTTTTTAGTAGATCACGTTACAATAGTCACAAATAGAGTAATTTCATTTGAGACATATACCACTTCTTCAAGTCTTGGCTAAGTTGTTGGTGCAGATATCAGCCGACTATAATCGTCTGCCTTTAAGTAGACCTATTATTATACAAATTTAGTATCAGGAATCAAAGTGCCGCGCAGGAGTACATATGTAATCTAATACCATTCTATATGCAGGTTAAGATTAGGTTTCAAATGTTACTTTAAAAGAAATTTCTAACAGAATGCACTTCTCTTATATTTTTGCATAAGATGTGTTCTGATAAATGCTATTCTTGCTTGCTGGAAGTTTGAATTCAAGGTTTGATTGTTTCATATTTGACATTTAGGTCTTTGGTTGAATGCGTTGGGCTGTTCATTTCTAGTGAGCATGGCTTCCTTGATTTGCCTGATTATCCTGCCTGTAATTTTTGGTAAGCAGTTTGTATGTCATTTCATACAGTGCAAATGTTCATTTCTCAATGTGAAAGTACAAAATTTTGATTAATCTGGGTTATTCACCTGTTTCAGTTCAAGGGAAACCATCAAAAGCTGTTGTTGATTCATTGGCTTTATTTGGGGTCAGGTTTCTTCAAGCTTCTTTCTTTAGTTTCACTATCTTACTCTCTTTCGATTGCTTTTCTTTCACTGATATACATCATTATACAATTTGAATACTTTGTACTTTATGTTTGTAAGTTATGATTGCCGGCATGCTGGTAATATAGAAAACTTTTAAATTACTTTCTGTCAGTAACTTAGTTAAATATCTAGCTTTGTGTCTTTTGTTTCTGGTTTACTTTTTTTCTACATTCTCATTTACCATGACTTTTTCAGGCAGGAGCTATGTTGGGGGATGCTTTTCTTCACCAACTACCACATGCTTTTGGTATGATAGGCATTACAACTTGTCTTCACTATATTTGATGCCTTTGTTGATTGATTTTGTTTCAATGGAAGGATGATGAGCTATTTTAATATAGTAATTTCACTGGTTAAGTGTGCTTTTATAGAGCCATGCTGCATAGAAATCCAATTCTCAGCAAGCCCACACACAGACTTCTTTCATGATCAGTATATCTCTCAATTACGTTTAGATGTTGGTGCAAGATATGCTTGTATGCAGTTAAATTTTTACAATTGTTAGCTTTCTCTGATTTGATGTCATTAGGGGAAATTATCTCTCTCTCTCTCTCTCTCCTTTTTCCTCTAATATGTTGTGTGTGTACCTATGTTACTTTTCCTGTATTTGTGTTGACCTTGGAGTATTAACAGTTGTGCCAGTTTGATCACTAATGTTATGAAAATGTAAAATATATGATGTTTGTCGATCATCCCTTGGAAGAAATCATGTATCACATGCTAATGAGATGGGACTAAAAGTTTGGAACTGGTTATATTTTTCTCTTTTCTATGATTTCCTGACCTTTTTTGAGTATTTTTACTTTTGAAGGAAGCTGAGTGACAGGGATAGTTTTGAACCACATTCTTCTCTGTTTTTATTTGATTTTTCCCATCAATTAAGATAGGAGAATTTGGGATAATTGATTCTTTTGGTATGTTTTACTTGTAATAGGAAGATGTTTCTTCAGAAGCTAGCTCATTATGCATTATTGTGCGTTCAGTTGATTCTCTCGTTTTCTGTCTTTTTTTTTCTCCTTTTATTTTATAGATTGCAGCTTATCCTTTACATAGTTTTACTGTCCCCTTTTTTGTCAAATAGTATTTCTTTTTTCTTCAGAATATTGTTATCTCATCTAACATACATATGATTCTCTTAACTGTAGGTGGTGGTGAACATTCCCATTCTCATGGTGACCATGCAGACCATGACCATGATGATAATTCTGGACATGGACATTCACATTCTTTAGCTGATCTTTCTACAGGAATGTCTGTCCTAGGTTTGTAGTGATATGCTTGATATTTCTTACCGAACATGTTGATTATTCACCTTGTTACTTATATGTTGAATTATCGGCTTCCTTTTCTTCCACTATTTAATTGCATGGAATAAGTTTTTATTTTTAATTTTTTTTTCATTTAATTAATAAATAATTTTAGCATCGGAGAAAGGAAGTATTGTGTACTTCTCTTGTGCTTATGATTGATCTCTTTCATTATTACTATGTATATTATTTTCAATTTCATTTCATCTCTAGATCAGTGTATTGATTGAAGATGGAGGAAAGCCAAAAATCCGCCATGGCAACCACCATCCTTCATAAATTGGGCATGGCGGATATTTGACAACACTGCTCTAGATTTCTCTCGTCAGTTTTTTATATTTTGAAATTGATATTATTTAGATGGGGTCTTAGACCCTCTCATTCTTACTATGTATTCTGGTTCTTGCAGCTGGAATTGTACTCTTTCTTCTTGTGGAGAAGCTAGTGAGGTATGTTGAAGAAAACTCAGGAGGAGCTAACTCGTGGGGCCATGGACACCACCACCATAACCACAATAGCAAGAAAAAATTGAAAGATGATAACAATTCTGATGTCAATAATCAGTCACAGTTCAGTAATACAAAAAAAAAGAGTTTGGTCGACGAGGGGAAAGAAGACAATCAAGTATCACATGACACATTGGAGGGAGATAAGCCAGCTCAATCTAAATCCTCACTTAGAAAGGTAAAATGAGGATGTCACTACAGTTTTGGAACACTATTGGTTAGACTTGAATAATTATTGATGTCACACCTACACTAGGACTTTTAATAGCAGCAATTGTTGTAATTTTTGATGTTTGGCTAGTTGTACTGATGGTTATTAAAGAAATAGGATAAGCAAAACTTGAATAGCCATAATAGGTGTGTTACGCTAGTTATATATGCTGTATTAGACATATGAACAGCTTATTTTATTCATGTGATTTGGCCTCATTTAGGTTGAAAGGTAATTAGGAAAATGATAAGAAAAATGTAACTGACATATGATGTATGAATTCTTGTGTTGCAGAGAAGTGGAAGCAATGCAACCAAAGGTGGTAGTCAGAATGATAATGCTGAAGATAGCTCCACTGATAATGTCAAATCTTCGGATGTTAAAGAACCAGTTAGACCAGCAAGTAGTCTTGTGTTTGGCTATCTAAATCTTTTCTCTGATGGAGTTGTAAGTTGTATTGAACTTTTGTTGGTTGAATTGAAGGAAAGCTTTCCATTATTCATGCAAACTGTGTTTTAATATTGCAGCATAATTTCACTGATGGAATTGCATTAGGAAGTGCATTCATTCTTTATGGATCTGTTGGTGGCTGGTCTAGAACTCTGTTTTTGTTGGCACATGAAATTCCTCAAGAGGTTAAAATTCATCCTTATCTTGTAACATGCTCAGTATGATGCCAATATTCGTAACATTTTACCTCAGCATCCCATTTAATTAGGCATAACATAGATTGTAGCGGACAACTTACAAAAGGTAAAATCTGTCTGTTGACAACATGCAGCAAGTATGTATCTTTGTTGTGTCCTAATTTTTTATATGGTTATAGTTCTTTCCTTTTTCTTGTTGCTGGACCTTGATAAAATGCTTACTTCTTTTGGTTACTAATTTGAATAAGAAAATTTTAGCTCTTGTTTTGCTAGAGCTTCATTTTTTTTCTTGTTGATCATATTTACTGCTCAAGTTTTCACTATGGAAGAAAAGTTGACTTGCGTATATTTTATGTAAACTTGCAAATAGCATATTTTTAGCAGCCAATACATGTATCATCTATGTGCAATACTCCCATATTTTTAGTTACTAAGATTCTCGTCGGAATATAAAGAAATGTTTTATAAAATGTATTTAGGCTATAATCCCTGCCTTAAAATAAGATAAAATCATAATTACTTTTTAATCCTTATAATGGCTGAATTTGTGCGATGTGTTGAAAGACAACCTGCTTCCTGCATAAAAGATCAATCGTTATACTGATTAAGCTTTATGATTAAGTGAGTAAAAAAAACCTTTATGCTTGAGGAGTGACAAGGTGGGTGGGGTGAAAGAACATAAGGTTTGGAGAAATAAGGGGCCGTGGGTTAACAATTTAATTACTAACATTTGTCATTTAAATAAAGAGTTTCATGCTTACTTTTGCAACTAGATCAATCTAGCAATTTATTTATAAAAATAAAAAAAAAATAGAAGAAGAAGAACGATCTATCTAGCATTAGATGCCAGGTATTTAGTATCTTGCTTTCATGACTGAGGTTTTAAATCTTGGTTATAGTCGCTACCGTGTCTCGATTCAGCTGATGCAACAACTATTATTGTGCTTGTGATATGGTCTCTATTCAGGGAAGTATAATCAATATTAGGTTATATGATATTTTAATAGGGGAAGCAAAACTGCTGCAAGTGATCACTTTTTCTTCATTTCGTACTTTATTATTTTTCAATTTATAATGCTTTGAGCGTAGCGAACTGGTACTTTTTTTTCTCTTTAACTTTTCTGTTTTGAATGAATTTTTCGTCATCGTTTATATTGCATTGATATCATCTGTTTCAGATCTTTTTTGGTTCCCCACCAGGAGTTTTATGCTTTTTGTTTCTTCTGCATACAGGTTGGTGATTTTGGTATTTTGATAAGATCTGGTTTCAGCATACCAAAAGCTTTGTTCTTCAACTTTTTATCTGCACTTGTGGCACTTGCAGGCACTGCATTGGTGAGTATTGTCTTCATTCAATAGGGAGATGTTAAATGGATTCACAAACAGCATATATGCACACAACATTTAACCGAAATTAAATGTGCATATATTATTGACGATAATGTGTTCACAAATTTTGTAGTTAGGACTTAAGTCACCTTATGAATCATATTGTGAATGAGCATTGGAGAAACAAAATGGTAATTCAGCTACATGTTTCAAAATGTTTTTCTTATTAAATTAAAATGATATTCTTAAATTCCTGTACAATATCGAAGCTATGATTTCTAAACTTTTATGTAACTTATAAAACTTAAAAAGTTGTTTAGCTCGAGGGAGGTTGCGGATTGAGTTATTGGGCAGTTGTAAGTCGCGCATATACAATCATTTCCATGCCCTCTCCCCTTTACTTGATTTGATACCCTTCATTATTAGTATGTCCAAACATAAAATGATTTATTAAGTTTCTTCTTTTTGGTATAGGCTCTGCTCTGGGGGAAAGATCCTGGACAGTCATCCTTGATTGAGGTGAGGAATGCTCCATGATGTATCTGCGGGCTGAGTTGTAAGCAGAATTTGGCACTGACTATCTCTTATTTTACAGGGATTTACTGCAGGTGGATTTATATACATCGCCATTGCAGGAGTGCTTGCAGAAATGAATAACAACGGGAAGACGACACTGAGAAGTACAGTCGTTCAAATAATCTCACTGACAATGGGAATGGCCGTTGCACTTGGCATTTCCCTTATAGAATGAATAAAATGTTCTTCCTTAGGACTTACAGATATTGATTCTTGATGTGCCAGTTATTACACTTAAATGTAAGCAACTAATTATCTACAAAAAATCATTATATATTGTCTGCATGCTATGTTGTGAACGCAGAAAAGCTTATAGGGAAGGTGAACTGGGAGAAAAGGATAGGTCAATACAGAATGGTCAGGCTTAAACTTAAAATGATTCCTTAACCATCAACACAGTAAACTGTGTATAGTAGATGTCTCCACAAACCGTTTGTATTTGTCAGATTATGTAGCAACATTTTTGTCCCTTTTGAGCTGTATAGCAGTCAGGGTGCTTTCCTCTTTCTTATGCACTTGGTGAGATGAAAAACACCGATTGTGTTTGATGGATATTGCTCATTTTTTCCTTATTTGTCTTTGTCCTTTTCTTTTTGTTTTCATTCATCTTTTGTACAAAAGACATGAATCTCACTCCAAGCATCTTGAAGGGATGCAGGTTTTAATTTTTGAAATTCCATGGCTAGCATTTTAAGAAGTATAATTAGAATTGTCCACATAGGTAGCTCGGTTGGTGAGTTAAGGAACGCAAAATGAATTTTATGGTCTTGGTTTCAAACCTAACATAACCACAAACCTACAAACATTTGTCTATCTAAAAGACAAGTAATTAGAAGTGTGTAATCTGCTCAGTTTAAAACACTTTAAAGTATAATAATGTCTTGATGAATAATAGAAAACATAAAAGATACATTCTTTTGACAACGACATATGATGAAAACTTGGGATTCTTCATGCACAAATGCTTCCGGTCTTGCTCTATTTTAAGTTCTGTAAGCTAGCTTGTGATCAAAATGAATCCCTCCTAGCATGGAATGTTGTTATGGGATTTAATTCTTTGTTAAGATTCAAACTTGTCCAACTGCTGAAGCACTTGGAAAATAGTGATATTCTGGGATTGTAGAGGAGGAAGATGTGGCATTCTCATCAATGGAGTCATCACAATGTCTCCTGATGATCCATGAGTGAGGGTGTGATGCCGCTTTCGTACTCCTCGAGCTGGGGCATCTGTGTCCATGCCAGCTGTTCTTTGTCCAGACCCCGACATCTCACCTCTCTTCCTTATGCTTTCTGTGTTCCTCTTTTCGTGCATCCTTTCATCCTGTAAAAGTCATGTTTGTCAGATATTCATTCTTCCCTGAACTGCAAAATGCATCAAAATGTTTTCTTCTTTCCTAAAGAATCCAAACAAGTTTTAGTGAAATCAAGCATGAAGATAAAATGGCATTACTAGATTCCAAAAAGACAGGTAAATTATTGCCAAACATTTGTCAATAATTGTTTGACATTTAACAACTGCCAACAAGGAAATCAAATACTTTGTGACTGTATACAAAAACTTATTTGCTTTGTTCCAAACCAAACCATCAATATAGTTCTAGTATTCATTTTGATTATAGAATTATGTTCGTTCAGAGCTAGAAAGAGAAGCTGCAAAGGGTGTACCCCTAGTCCAAAATGTCTAATGAATATTTGGATAGATATATCACAGGCTGAAAAAATATTGTCATTGTGCGTGTACTGTGTATTATACAGAATTCATAGACACCATTTAAAAGCTGATTCTAGACCTTTTAGTTTAATTATTTATTATTATATTTGTAGATAAAGTATACCACCTGAAATTTCTAACTTGGTCCCTTAGCCTAGTGTCTAGTGACACATTATTATATGAACACGACTAGAAGGAAAATATAGAAATACTATCATGTGCAATAAAGCATAAAGCAAACATAAAGAACAATGCTGCATTGTTTAATATTCTTTACCATGCAAAGCATGCTTTGCCATCTTAAGATAAGTAGATAACAAAAGAATGAATAGCACATGCTTACACTAATGACTGAAGATTCAGGCATTGGACATTTCACCGGACGATCTTCATCCGGTGGTTCCATAGGATGTTCAACTGGGAAAAAATCTGTGTTGTTATCAACCCTCTGATGATGATGATACACTTCCATGATGATACTGTTCTGTGTAGTTACACTAGTCTCATCTATTAATGTAAACTCCCTCTCCTTTTCTTCCTAAAATGTGCAATATTAGTTGCTACGACACTATAGAATGAATCTAAAACCTGCTGCTATGTATGTTTTGGACAGAAGAAGAAAAGATAAAGAAACAGAAACAGAAACAGAAAAAATTCTACTCTATCAATAAATTCTCCAATTACCCTTTTGATCAATGGACAAAAAAAAAAAACAGTCATAGAGTTAGTTAAGAGGACTTACAGAGTGATCCTCGCATGAAAATCCCATTAGCATATATAACTATAAACTCATGCCAGAATGAAGCTGAGAAAAATGCTGGTTTGTCTGTCTATGTAAGATTTATGTCTCTGATAGGAAAGAGAAAGAGGAGAAGATATGAAAAGAGAGTGAGCATAAAAAGGAGTAAAGAGAGAATGAGAGAGAGGAAAGAAGTAATGTGGGATCAGGCTGCACGGTTGAAGAGGAAGATAGATAGATTCCTATTGGGATTTTGGTACTGCTTTTGAAATTTTAACCTTTTGCTTTTTCTTCTGTTTGTTGTTTTGTTTTTTTATATGGGACCTTGTCTCTTGGCGAATCAGAAGCATGTCTTTTTTTTTCTTCCTTCTTTTTAACAAGGGTAGCAGTGTAGTGCAGTATGGTTGAAAATATTACCATCCTCTTTCTCTTTCTCTTTCTCTCTCTCTCCCCACACACACACTTTCTGCTTTTCTTGGATTTTGCAAGAGAAAGAAACAGGCAAAGGATTTTGTGTTTGCTGCTAAGTAACTAGTAGTACATTAGTATAATATTAAAGAGGAAAATCAAAGAAAGCATAGAAAATGAGGTGAAGGGAAAGAGAAAGCAAGAGCCGAAAGCAAGACATGTTATCTTGTCATTGGCCATGGCTTTGTCTCTCAATTCACACTTTTCAAGTTGCCGTTCGTTTATTACGATGCATATTCCTAATTCCTAAAGTAAAGGCAATGGTGGTACGTAGGACTATTGTTTCTTGTCAAAAAATAGTTTACAATATTGTAGTAGTAGTTTCCATATCAATGCTAGGTACATTATTTTACATGTATAATACATGCACATTGACAACACTTTTCCATAAGTGAATATGGTATAAATAGGTTATTCAATATTTCATTTAATGGTTAAGTCTTCTGGTGGCTAAAATATCACACTTTAAGTGTGAATTGGGAGTCGCAGGTTCGAACTCGCGTCTTACAGACAGATGTCCAACAACTGATTTATGCTCATGGTTGTTCAATCATTTTATTATGTACTTCTAGTATATAATAGTGTTAGAATTGTATATCTCAATCATGGAGATCATGAAAACAGAGTGCATAGACAGATTAGTATAAAAAAGAGAGACTAAAGAGAGGGAGAGAAGTAAAGCATAGTATTTTGTCTAGTCTAAATCTTGGACTTCTTTCTTATATACTATTATCAGGTGTTTTATTTAGACACAAAAAAACGTATTCAACGACGTACAAAACACATTTCAGATGTGTTTGGTATTGAAACTGAGGCGAGAGAAAAACAGTTTAAAAGTCGGATTTTGTGTGCGTTGGAGAATGGGCATGGGCCAAAGGGAACACATAAAGAACAAAGAAATCATGATGAATTAAAGCCTAGTAGAATGTTGGTATATGGAGTGAGTAAGAGTATCACTTTTTCACTTGAAAATATTGGAAGTTACAAGAAGTTACCCTATTCCTCGTGGCTAATTCATTGCCAACCTTATAACAAACATTGATATACTTTCCTACCAATGAATTTTCAAGAATACAATTGCTAAACTTGAAAAAGAAGTTCCTCCTTAATATTTTGGGTTAAAATCTGACGTCCAGTCTACTTGTTTAACTGATCAAAGTTTAACGTGATAATTCTCCGAACCCCTCAAGTCATGAGCCAATAACGAACAAACATCAAATTTTTGTCCAAAAAGATACATCCAAACAGCAGAAAATTGTGTTTGCCGAATTTATACAACCGAAGTGACATTAGGGTCTGAAAAGTTCCTCCCTATAACGACCCTTAGCCACTGAGGCCGTAATAAGGACCACCTTGTCCGGATTATATGTTCATCAATCACATATCACATGGCATGCATAGAGCTTCATAACCCAAATCGAGAAAACCTCTTGAAAGACCAATAGTTTTGAGCTTCACTCCAAGAGGGACCATCTCATAAATGTAAAGCTACTTACTATTGAGAAGTTCCTTGTTGCCAAAGGGACCACAAATATACATCACTTAATTCCTAGTCCAAACAAAAGCATACAAAATCCGTTGATTGTTTTCCTGCTTGGCTTTTGAATAGAGGCAAAAGGTCAGATCGAGGAGGCATGTTTATATGTTTTTAGTACTGTTTAAGGTTTGATTAGTTTGCTTTCCCTGTTTACATCAGTAACATGTCGTGCTTTAGATTGAATCATGAGATACTCCATATTATGGTCCTTAGGCCAGTCTTATTTGGGTCTCGTTCGTCTTTTTTTTTGTGGTGGTTGAGGTTTGAACCTCGAATCTTACATATATTATGTATTGTTTTACCAACTGAGCTAAGTTCATGAGTACTTCATTTGATCTTATTTGATGCAGCTATCGTATGGCTTAGTTTTACTAATAAAAAATAAAGATAAAAATCTATGATTTAAAAAGATAAGTGTGTAGAGTTTTTTTTTAGCAAGTTTGTAGAGTTAAATCAGTTTCTATTTCTATATATATTCCTTAAGTGAAGTAAAAACTTATTTAACCTTAAATTTTATTATGAACTGTACTCCTTCCGTCCCGAAATATAAGCAAAAAAAACTCATTTTCTTTGTCCCAAAATATAAGCAAAAAAGACAAGCTTTTATTCTATTTAATCTTGTTTTTAAAAAAGAAATCATTTTTTTCAATAAAAACTTTTGCTTATTCTCATGAAATTAAATGCAAATTACATTTAATTTTCTCTCTCTTCCATTTTTTCCATAACCAATAGCCAATAAAAATTGTTTTTACATCTTCCCATAAAACTTATTTCAAAGAAAACACAAAAAACTATGCTACAAATTCTTATGTTTTAGGGTGTGTTTGGTTTGCAAAACAGTAAGTTCTGGACAGAACAGTACAAGACAGAACAACACAACACAAGGCAGAACAGTACAAGACAAATTTTAATAACATTGAATAATTTTTTTTGTTTTATATGATTTTTGGGGGACGAAATGCTATTTTGGTATTTTAGGCAACTTGTACGTGGAACAAAAAGTTGTGTTGTGGTTTGGTGAGGGACAAAAATATCAGTTTTTGTTCTGTCTCTTGCCTCCAGTTTGTCCTGTACTAGAAACAGTTTTATAAATCAAACACTGGACAACTAAAGTTGTTCTGTCATGTCCTTCGTTTTTTAGTAAATCAAACGCACTTTAATAAGTGTGATTTTTGTTTTTTTGCTTATAATTTGGGACGGAGGGAGTATTAGATAGAGAACAATGTTGATGCACTATAAGTGTAAAAACTTTTTATACCGTCAATAATCACAAACTATTGTCTATATATGACTTTTAAGTTATACATGGTGAAAATCAAACTTTTTTAATGATTAAACAGTTCTGATAAATTGATAGTATAAAATATATCCATTAAGTTATGCAAAAGCAAATGTTTAAACAAAATGTTTTTTTAATGAGTCTCCAAATGAACTCACTTGGGTTGGCCTAGTGGTATTGATTTGCGATCTGGAAGTGCACTCCTCCTCGAAATTTTAGGTTTGATTCTCTCTTGTGTCAATTTAAATTGGCTAATTTAGCTTCTTCAAAAATGAGTCTTCAAATGTCGACCTCATAAAAGGTGATAAAAGATGGATATTTACCATTTTTAGTAAAATATGGCATTTTGTCACACAAAAGATATAGATGACAAGGAGGAGGTGGATGAGGGAATGTGGTGTTTTACTAAAAATGTGCGTTTTGTTTAGGTCGGTAACAAGGAGACCCCTTTTAAACACCATGATATAATTATGAAATATCTACCGCTATTAGTATTTGCCATATAAGATGAGTTCTCTTCCATGTCATCATGAGTTTAACTCAATTGTTATGAACAATGCATAATATACGTAAAGTTTCGGGTTCGAACCCCCACCACCACGAACCCCGACCACCACAAAAAAAAGATGAGTTCCCTCCTCTTAATTCTATTTTTAAGAGGAGGGAATAGTAAGAAAAAAAATCACACTTATTAAGAAAACTAAAACATAAGAATTTGGAGTATAGTTTTTTGTGTTTTCTTTGGAATAAATTTTATAGGAAGATGTAAAAACAATTTTCATTGGCTTTTGATTATGGAGAAAATGAAAGAGAGAAAATTGAGTGTAATTTGCATTTAATTTCATGAGAATAAACAAAAGTTTTTTTTTGGAAAAGTGTTTTTTAAAAAAACAAGATTAAATAGGATAAATGTTTGTCTTTTTTGCTTAGACTTTGGAACAAAGAAATTGAGTTTTTTTTTCTTACATTTTGGGACGGATGGAGTACAAGAGTCAAAGAATTCAAACATCTTACTGTTTATTTAAATGTGTCTAATTCAACGATCACACAATCATACATGTCAGTAGATAAAAACATTGTTGTATTAAGTTAAAATAAACTTTTTTTCGTTAATGGTAAAAAAAATTAACTCATCTTGATTAGGATCTTTAAACATTAGTCGACGCCTAATGATATTCCTACAATCTAGGTATGCTATGAGACTGATCTTTGAGATGCCAAATATTTTGTTTTAGTGATTTGCTATTTTTTTTTTAGAAAAATAAACAATATTCATTCATTCAAATCGATCGAGTACATCGATACAATACAAATTTAAATTCGCTAAAAACAAAAAAGGATGAATCTGTGAACAAACTTACAGCATCCATGTTAATAGCATAAAACGGGAAAATACCTATGCCTACAAATATGACTAATATGACTATATTTATGTCTGCGGAATATTCATGTCTCCAGATCTGCAACGTTGACGACGTCAAAGTCATTGTCATTGATCGGATCTGCACTTGCTCAAAGCTAATCTTTCAACCTGAATCAAAAAAACACTGTACTAAGATGGGAAATCAAAAACACACCGCACAAAGACGGGAAATCAAAACAAACAGAGTCGTTCAGAGACGACGAAATCACAAAAAAAACGAAAGAAAACAGAAAATATGTGAAATCACTTATTCAATTAGGATAGAAGGAAAAACAATTTGGAGGGGTGATTTTTGAGTCAAAATTGGCCCTAAATCACCCCTCTAAAAAGAAGAAAAAGAAGAAGAAAAGTTTGACGGTTAGGGTTTGAGAATGAGAGAAGAGAGAGAAAGATGGTTTTAGTGATTTGCTTGTTCATATCAAGATCGTGAAAAAGTTTCGTAATTTATAACAATTTTCCAAATAATCTTAAAGAAAATTTTAAAGATAGAAGTTTATTTATAATTTAGTGTCTATTTAACAAAAAAAAAAAAGAAAGAATGAACGAGGGTGAGTTTTGAGAAACACATAGTTTTCTCTTTTTTTGTCAAATCATGGCAATCAAGTCACAGTCTCAATTGTGAACAACAATAATTTCTACGGTTGAAATGCGGTGTTTGTTTTCATTAAAATTTCGAACAATTTTCAACTACGGGACCAAAAAAAATCACTTATTGAAGTGGTGCACTGTAAAAGCTTTGTAAGTTTTTAAGTAAATTACAATCCTTCTCTTCGATGATACCTAAATTAAATTAGTTTTCTGTCTTATGTAAAAAGATACGCACTCTTTTCCTCTTCTGCACTATACTCCATCCGGTCTCAAATATAAGAAAAGATTCTTTTTTTAGGTTCATTGAGTAGTTAATGTATCTGTTCTACATTGTAAAGCAGATACGTTAATTATTCAATGAACCTAAAAATGGAATCTTTTCTTATATTTGAGACCGGAGGGAGTATATATTCAAGAAAATTACACTTTCCTCTCTATTTAAAATTGAATCATATATTCGAAAATCATAAAATTAATATGAAAATGTTCAAAGTCAACTATCCTTGTCATTGACAGTTATAAAGGAAAAATTGTTTTTCTTTTATTGGATGGTATCCGAATAATAGTTGATATCATACAAATATTTATTTATGTTAAAGTGGATTAGAAGATAAGAAAATGTGTAATTCAAATTTCTCTTAGGATTTGAAGTGCAATTTACTATTTATATTGATCACCATATTATCATGCATTCATTAAAGCAAACTCGCTATTAATGCATTAACCAACAAATTGCATGTAGAGTAGTCTCTGTTGTGGGAATTTGGATCACACGATCCCTTTTCGATAAAAAGTTATGAAATAATCAAAAAAGATAGATAATTATGAGAGAGATATAGAGAAAATGGAATGATATGATTCAAATAATTCGGATAATTATATACAACAAACATAACTTACATAAAAATAGGGTAAACGATCGAATTTGAATTCTCTCCTTTTTCGTCCTTCCAAAATATATGTCTCTCTTTCTTGATCTTCTTTCCATATTTTCTCTCTCTCCGGATCTTCTCTAAAATTTAGAGAGATTGGTCGTGGAAAATAAGAGAAAGAGAGAGCGAATGAAAAGATAGATTCCATATCCAAAAAATTCTACAATTTATTTACACATGTTCACATGACAACTCATCCACTTATAAGGAAATTAAAATAAAGCGTGTTTTTGGCAACATATGGTTAAAATAATAATAACGACATTGACATTGACATATATCCCACCACATGAACACAAGCCAAAAATACATAACCATCACACACACAAAAACTAACAATAACAATAACAACGTGCAATACAACACAATATTATTGGAAGAATCGAACAAGAAATTAAGACTTTCTCTTATTTTCCAATACATCATATTCACACACTGTCCCTAACTATAAACAATTCAACAATATACAAAAACTGAACCCCTCAAAATAAATATACAAAAACAGAAAATCAAAATCACAAAAAAACAAAGGAGAAAAGGAAGAAGGTCCAAGTTATTGAATCATTGGTGAAAAAGGGTTGGTGAAAGGTGAAATTAATCACCTTGACCCTCCTAACCCTTTGGTTTATCAAATTGGTGTGAGAAGAAAAAAAACAAAAGAAAGAAATTGATATGAGGGTTTGGGAAAAAGCAACAGGAGTTATCAAAGACAAGAACAGCATTTGGGCAGCAAAATTCTCAAGAAAGGGTCCATGGCGCAATGCTGATCTTGAAAGCATTGTAATCAAAGCAACAAACCACGACGAAAACCGTATCGATTGTAAGAATGTTCAGAGGGTTTTCAAATGGTTAAAAGTATCTCCTCTTTATTTGAAACCTATTGTTTGGGCTCTGTCTATGAGAATGCAAAAAACTAAGAGTTGGGTTGTGGCCCTTAAAGGTTTAATGCTCATTCATGGCATTTTCTGCATTGGTATCCCTGCGGTGCAAAAAATGGGTAGGTTACCATTTGATTTTTCAAACTTCCATGATGCACATTTGAATCCTTCAAAAGGATGGGGTGTTAATGCTTTTGTACGTTCTTATTTTGCTTATTTGGATCAAAAGTCAGCTTTTATTTCCTCCGAGCTTAAGAATTTGGCAAAGAACAATAACAAGGAGGTGGAAGTCGAAGAGACGTTGATGGAAGAGCTTGAGAAGTTGCAAAAGTTGCAAATAATGATTGACATGCTTTTACAAATCAAACCAAGGCATATGAACAACAATATGAATGTTGCTCTTATTCTGGAAGCAATGGATTGCATCATTGTTGAGGTTTTTGATGTTTATAGTAAGTTTTGTGACAGGATTGCAGGGGTTTTGTTGAGAATATATGATGTTGGTGGAAAAATGGAAGCTTGTGTTGGGTTAAAGGTTTTGAAAAAAGCAATTGTTCAAGGGGATGAATTGGCTTATTATATTGAGGTTTGTAGAGATATCGGTGTCCTTAACGCTTCTCAATGTCCTAAGATTGAAAGAATCTCTGAAGAAGATATTCAAGATCTTGAGAGGATAATTAGTGGTGCTTATTCTGCTAAGAAAAACTTGGAGGGTGCTAATGATGGTGTTGAAAACGAGAATCAAGACAAGGCCATTGTGGTAAGAGATTGCTTGCAGCTCAAGGAATCAAAAAACGGTTTGACAACAGTGATTACTCACCAATGGGAGGTATTTTACGATGACACATTGGTTGATGATGTTAAAGGAAATAGTGTCATCAATGGAGAAAAGGGTAGCATTTTCATAACAACCAACCCCTTTGAGGAATCATATAGCATGGTACCTTATTGTCATGTTCACGTTAATCACCAAGTTCTTCCTGACCTAATTAGTTTATAGAAGAATTAATTTGTTATCCTCGAACCCAGCTTCTGTGTTAGGAAAATGTATTAAATCTGAAATTTGTGTTAAGAAGATGTATTTTATGTGAGATTATGTTGTTACTCTTGATGTTGTATGATATTAGACACTGAAATTTCTACCCAAAAAAATATAATATATATTAGATACTGAAATTACAGAGTATTTCTCGCCATTGATTTTTGCCCGTACATTGATGTTAGCGTGTTTGAAGCTGAAAATGTCATAGATTTAATACCATTTTAATTCTGTGAAATTAGAACCAATTAATAATGTTCACGTCGATACCAAAACAAACACCTACTTTTTCTTTTTGAAACGAACGTATACTTAATCTTTTATAAGATTCTTTTTTATGACAGCATTGAAACAAACATCAATACATCTAGTTTATTGTTCCTAGTTCCTTATCAACTGGAGTATCAAATTTCTCAAATATTGGTGCATTGTTCCTTTCTTTCCTTTGTTGTTCACGTAAAATGTAATAATCATGGAGTAAACTTCTTCTTTTTTAACAATAATACAATTTGTTTTCATTCTTTTACTCATTAGTTTTTCCAAACTGGTAATGGCGAGTTTAAATTGTTGATATGAAACTATTTTCATACTACGTAGTTTAACTTTCAATAGAAGTTTGGGATTTGCTAATATTGATTAAAGTAAAAGTAACCCATTTCATTACCACACTTATAAGGCACGAACACCTCTAGTTTTAGGAATGTCCAAAGATGTGTTAGATACCTAAACTGAAATATATTTTATTTCATCGACTTCAATACTTCCTTTTGGTGTGAAGGGCTCCTTATTCATAACAAATATTAAGAAAAACTATGAAGGCCAAATGATGCCAACCCTTTGCGTCACAAGTACTAATTGAAAACATTAGAAAATGGCATTGCAGTGATAGGATAAACGATAGCTAAGATCTAAACATGTCTCCCTAGTCTCCATTTCTTCAACTCATGGTGTTAATCAAACAATTTACAATAAAGAGATTACCCTTCAATTGTTAAAGGGGGTGGGCGATTTGAAAATATTCTGCTTTTCAGTATATAAAATGTAGCTTAAGCAGAGTTTCCGTTAATTATCGCCACAATGCTCTAAACTCAGACACGGCCTACAAATAGATGTTACAAAGACAGTAAAATGGTAGTAAATCATAAAGAAACACAAAATAAGTGACTAGATAGCTCAAGGAGATATTCAAAATCTTGAGTACAAAGGATACAATGGTTGGCATTGAGGTCCCAATCCTATGAATCCTTGGTTTGGATCTCCTAGCTATAACATGGAATGAGATTGTATTACAAGGATAGACTGTTACCCCGTTGTATAACCTCAAAGGAATTGTGAGGTTAACCATGTTCTGCTAGAGTTCCACCTATAAAATTACTAATAAAACAACTGGTGAAGCAGATTTCAACCAGCTTCTACTTACAACATTGTATCAACCATACACAACTATAGATAAAGGGTTAAATCAAATAATGAAAACAAAGTTAGCACATAATTGACGAACCATTAAGACAAATGAATGATGAAAAGATGATTCATCAATTAATGTAACATTTGAAACAACAATCACGTCAATGCAAAAGATCAGCGATTTTAAATAAATGTGAATGAGTATTATCCGATAATAGTCTATCTATTAATAAATCATCTAAATAAATGTTTTAACTCCATAAAACACAGACTGTCGTCATTGTCAAATAAGCTGGAGAGAAAAAAGAACTAGAATATCCAAAACTTAGGCAGACGCAGCACAACAGGAAATTCATGGATGTCTATAATTCAACATCTGTATGATAAACCACACAGGTGAGTATACAGGTAAAACAGACTCACTCTTGAACCCAGCAGCATCTATCTATCTGATAGTGACAAACTTGTTGGTGCCATGTCTAGCCCAATGAGTCTTCAGATCAATAGAATTAGCAAAATTATAACCTTCAGCAGCAAGTTTTTCCAAGACCTTCTTAAAAGCCCCTTGGCTCATTTTCCTCCCAGCTATCCTTGCGCCACGCCTTTTTATGCTCATCGGCAAAGGATAAATTGACACATTGGTGGTACAGCAAGCTGATTGCCAGCCTCCAACGCCCCAGCGATAACACTGCTGAGGATTCCCAGTGCAAGAACAAACTGGAACTGGTAGACCAGAAATGTCCATTTCAATTCCATTGATTTCAAGTGCTAAAGTCTTCTTCGGTGGTTTCACACCTTGAGCTGAAACACTGCTATCATCCTTCGGCTTCCTGGGCTTTTTGGCTTTTGGAGTGGTGACAGCACCCTTAGACTTCCTTTTCTTCAACTTTCCACCTTCCTTCTTAACACTCAATTCTTCAACATTCTCCACATTCTCATTTCTTGATGCATCAGGCTGCGGTATAACTGGCAAGGAGAGTGCTTGTGATGCTTCTGGAAGAACAGCATAATTTGGATTTGTCAGCTGCATATTGATAAACCTATGTCTCGGGGTCATCCAGTTATCCCTCACATAGTTAAACGGAGTAGCAGACTCCGAAACAGCACAATCTCGTGGCTGAAAAGGCAAGGGCCCATTTGCACTTCCTATCATAGCTGGATCACGACCAGGAAAAAATGGTTTTGTTTCACGATCATTCATGGCAGGCATGAGGTTCAGACCAAGATTCCCCCCCTTGAAGGGTTCATAGTAACCCCAATTGGGCATATTCAGCACATCATCATCCATGACAACTACAAAACAACAACAAACGATCCTATAAAATTTCATTTAACAAAAAAAAAAAAAAAAAAAAAATTTTTTTTTTCCTTCTTTCAATGTCAATTGTCACAATCTTAACTAAGCAGCAAATTACTCTAGAAGCAATAAAGTTCAACAATTTGAACAAAAGCAAATAAATAAACATAACAGAATACATAAAGTACCAATATATAACAAAGTAAATTATAGATCAATTGAGCACATAAACCATACAATCAGATTGAAAAATGATAAAAATCATAAAACAAAGCACAAATTAGATAAAAATTGAAAATGGGTTATGATAATTAAAGTCAAATCGATAGATCAAGCTGAAATGAATCTAAAAATACCATTTTTAAGCAAAAAGGTTGGAACTTTATGAATTTAAACAGCACAAAGTTGAAACCACTAGATCTGAATGTCGTTACAGATCCCACATTTTGAATTTCGTCCATGGTGTGTAGATCCGAAAATTGAATTTAGGGTTTTGAGAAAATGAGAATAGATCTAGGTTGAAATGGTGAATAGAGACAAATTTACAGAACAAAAAATATTTATAAGGAGGTTCAAAAGGAGAAAAAAGGACCCATGTTTTCAAATTTTAAAGGAGGGAGAGAGGGAGAGAGAGAGACACAGAGAGAGAAAAAGATTGGAGAGAGGAGAGAGAAAACTTACTTGGTGGGTGCAAACGGTCTTTAGGTTTTGCCCTTCTGGAGAGAGAAGATTGAAATTGAAATCTGAATGAAAGAGAAAGATAGATATGAGAGAGGAGAGAGAGAGAGAGAATTATGTTATGTATGAATGGGAGAGAGAAACGATGTTAAGACATATTTTTGGGCATAAAATATTTGCCTCCTTATTTTAATTCTTTTTTTATTTAAAATTGAAAAATATAACAAAGTCAAAGGAATACATTTCTCAATTTTTTATGAGGTGCGGCAATCACGCATACAAATTTTTATTGCTCAATCAAAAATGATATATACAATAATTTTTTAACAACTTTCTCCTATATTTATATTATGTTTTTACTTTTTCTCTCAATTGATTTAGTTTTTGCGTCAATAATTCAATTTCTTTGTAAATTAATGATTGTCTCATAGGTTTATCATTAAAATGGTTGTTCAAATAACACAGATCAAATATTCATTTTTGTGTTTGAATGTATAGCAAATAGACACAATAATTTTTTGATTTAAAATTTTAATACTCTCTGGTTATGTATTTCGTTAATAAAAATAATATTTACGTTAAAATGGTTTATTAATATTGTCATATTATTTTCTCGATATACTTATTTATTTTCTTAAATGACTTTTGTGCCTACTCATTACACACTCACATATAAAAATAACCATTTACACAATTTTTATTTTTTTTATATGGATAGAGAAAATGAGAAATGGGTTGTTGATTACTACTATTATTTCTTTTACTAGATTTTTGTTTTGTAAAGTAGCTAGAATTCCACCCTCAATAGGGATTCGAGTTTCGAACTCCGACCTCACATATATAATGCAATGTTCATAGCAATTAAATTATGCTTGCGGGAACTATTTTTTATGATATTTAATTAATATTATTATTATTTCTAGCAGTATTTTTTGTTGAATATTAGATGCAAGTGGAAGTTTATGAGGTGAAGTTGTGAGTACTGCAACATACTTGATCAACAAATGTTTGTCAACATGAATAAAGTTCAAGACACCTATGAAGATTTAAAGTGGATATGGCAAACTAATCAACATCGAAGGTTTTCATGCATTTGGCATATGCGCATATCAAGCAAGACAATCTTTTGAAATGTGTCTTCATTGGTTATCCGGAAGATGTGAAGGGTTACAAGTTCTGGAAGATGAAACCTAATAAAGAATTAAGAGTCATGATAACCAAAGATGTTGCTTTGGAGGAGACTTGCATAGGGGTGAAGTGTAAAGACATGGAGACTATAAACTCTAAAACATAGACTAAAGGGACTCATTTTGAGGTGGATCCTTGGATTATTAAATAATGGAAGATGAGGAGGATGAGACTTCGTCGTCAAGTTCAAATGGAATACAACCAACAATAGATGTTTATTATCAATTGGCTAAAGATAGGGAGATCAGAACCATTATTACAACTATAAGATACAGTTATGTTGACTTGGTTTGTTATACTTTAAATGTCGTTGAAGGGTTTACAAGACTCGGAATCTCGTTGAAGGGTTTACAAGACTCGGAATCAAAGACTTTCATGGAGGCAATTGAAAGGAATGAAAGCAAGAAGTGGTTGAAGGTGGTGAATGAGGAAATGCATTCATTAGATAAAAACATAAATTAGAAACTTGTAAGACTATCTAAAAATCAAATAATGGTTAGATGCAAGTGGATCTTTAAGAAAATTGAAGGTAGTATGAGAATTGACGGTTCAATGTACAAATCAAGGCTTGTAGAAAATATTTCAATCAAGTTTAGAGAATTGACCACAGCGAGACTTCTCACTAGTGGTGAAGCATTGTTTCATGTAATAATACTTATGGTTATCGTAATTCAATATAATCTTGAGTTGGAAAAATGTATGTGAAGACCACGATTAAATTTTTTTAAAAGTATGTTTTTCTATAATAAAAAAAAATTGTTTAATGTCATGTTTCTTTATATAAAAAAAATGATCTTTTGTTTTCATTTTCAATTTATACTGGATCTTTCACTTTGAAAAAATCTGATAGTTTCGTGTTCAATTTTTTTTTTTATTATTTTAGATTGACTTCTAAGGGTAGACAAAAATCGTGGAAGTCCATTTTTTTAGTATTCATACCGAAATTTTTGTTTTTGGATAAATCCTATAGTTTCGTATTCAATCTTGTTATTTTTTTAGGCTTAATTGCTTCATTGGTCCCTTAATTAATTTCTGAGTTTCATTTTGGTCTCGTGACTTTTAAAATGTCGATATTGGTCCATTAACTTTACCTCTGTCAGTCTATTTTGTCATATTTTATTAATTTTTGCCTCAAATGTCTAAGGTGAACCAACCTTAAAAGTGGTCTACCATAGACCCTGCTAATTTTTTTAATTTAAAGTCTTTGATCTTTTTTTTTAAAGAGACCATTGAATTACACAAGTCTATTTTGTCTTACGGTGAGCCAACAACAATTGATTTTATTTTCCTTTCTTCGTCTTCTTCCTTCCTCTTCTTCATCATCTTCAACCCCACCTTCATCAATATTTATCAATCTTCAATCATTAAAACTCATAAACCCATAAAAATAAAAAATAAAACATCAATTAAACATTCAAACTCTTTAATCAAACCTCTAAATCCCTACACCGCCATCATCTTCATTGATTCTTCCCTCTCAAAGACCATATACTCAGATCATCATCACTTCCATCAACAACAACAAACACACATGTCCAAAAAAAATGAATTCATACTCCTTTCATCAAATTGGTTTTTTAATTTTTTTTTTAAAAAACCCAGAGAGAATAGAATAAAAAACAAAAGAAAAGAAGAGAATAATCGACTACAACACCACTTGCAAGTTGTACCCTCTCGTCATCTATCTATCTCTCTCTCTCAAACAAACACACTATTGTGG
>Ga0315914_1003503_pt1 | contig 23822 bp, 13 predicted proteins | sample MpolenodulesMG_FD_203920 | JGI IMG/M metagenome (GOLD analysis project Ga0315914, IMG submission 203920) | Medicago polymorpha root nodule microbial communities from Los Angeles, California, United States - elongated nodules | ecosystem: Host-associated > Plants > Roots > Nodule | place: USA... | reverse complement strand
ACACACATGCAAACACTTTCAAAGCACAAGATAATTCAAACCTGTTTTGTTTTCATCATTTTGCTATTTGTTGAGTTTGAATGAAGAAGATGATGATGATGATGAAATGACGGTGAGTTTGAATGACAGTTGATGATGAGATTGCTTCTCCGGTGGTGATGATGAAGAACGACGGTGATGGAAGCGGTGATGGAAGCAGTGATGAATGACGGTGATGAAGCGGTGATGACGGTGATGAACTTATGGCGGTGATGGCTCAAATTCGTGTTGAGTGATTTTCCGGTGGAAGCAAATTCGTGCTCAAATTCGTTTTTCTTCTCCGGTGGTGATTTTCACGTTTTTTTTGGTATAGGAGAAGGAGAGGAATTATGTTGGGCCCCCACTACTTAATGGGCTGGACTTATGCACCCTGCATAAGGAATCCTTATGCATGATAACCACACCCGTGAGGAAGATGGGTCTTTTACAAGGGACTCTGTGGCTCACTCTTTGAGGTTGGCAATTGTTGATGAGGAAGGAAGTAGTTTCAGGAACAATGCTAAAGAGTTGGGGAAGGTTTTCAGTTCAAATGATATTCATAATCAATATATTGATGACTTCATTGCTGCTCTTTACAAGTATAGGAATCCTTCCAATTCCAACAACTAAGTTGATTAGTAATTTTGTATCATGTGTTTCCTTTATTTATTTTGTTGAATAATTTAGAACGCAGTCTGAAATATGTTGGTACACAATCTAATATATTTTGGTACTTGAAAGGACTGTAGTTGATTATCAAGTATCAACTTCTGCATTCAATTATGTGGTATGAAAGTGTTACATAAATAAAGATCATAAATGATATGCATGTTTGAACAAAATAGCCAGATCATAAACCGATTGACAATGTATTTTTTTTTTTGAAAGAAAACCGATTGACAATGTGTTGGTGGGTAGAAGAAATTCTAATCTCTAACTATGCTATTTTGTATTTAATTCTTGGATTCATGAATGTAAAAAAAAAAAAAAAGTTACTAAGGAAGGAAATTCATCTTAGTTAGATGGCAAAAGATGCTCTTAATATTATAATAGATAAGAAAAGAAAACAAACAAAATTAGAAACTAGTTGTCAAATGTATTCAACTGAAGGGCAAATAAGAAATTCAAGAGCAGATATAAATAAATAAACAATAGAAATGAAAACAAGGCACTTTGAAAACGACAACAAAAAATTTGCTAAACTTTTAAATTAAAATGTTCTTAATTGGCTCTCTAAACTTTTAAACAAGTTGTAAATGATCCATGAAATTAGGGACGCAAAAAATACTTGAATAGTTTTGAATCCTATGACATTTTTTTTTTATCAAAACACTAAAATGATATAAAAAAGCCAAGAGATGCCTAAACCGAATACAAAAGGATTACAAAGAAGAAGGCCTAGAAAAAGGCAATCCAATACTACCTCTAAACAGCAAAACTTCTAAAAACAAAGGGGGATCATTCCACCATTGAGTGGTAAAGCTTGGCAAGCCATGTCCATTTTTAGCCAAAGCATCCGCTAATTGGCCCCTCTCCCTAGGAATGTGCGTACATATTGTTTTTAAGCCCTTCGTCATATTCTTACAATTATTCCACTGGTTTCTAATTTGCCACGGAACATTATCATCTTTGTTGAAGGCGCTAACAAGCTGTAAAGAGTCACTTTCGATCCAGATATTATAAAACCCAATTCCAAACTAAACTAAAATTAAATAAAAACATTGTTCACAAGTCATAACTTAACTCGTAAGAATGCTGAATTTTTTAGATCAAACATTAGGGTTTGAATCCTTATTCCTTCACTTAAACGCGTGTCCAATAACTATTTTTATTTTGTTTATCTAAAAAAAAATCTGTAAAAAAAAAAATATGAGCACGCTAACATTGATTACTTTTTATCATTATACATTTGTATTAATACTTAATTTGGCTCAATTTTATTATTTTGTCTTTCATTTATAATCTTGCATAAATTTTGATGGAGAATTTTGACACTCATTTCAGTTTTACCGAACTCAAAATTAGTGCGCAGATGATATCCGATTCGCATCACAATCTTACCTAAACCCTAAATAAACAAACAAATGTGTGTCTCATTGACTTACTCGTGCACAATTTAGCTGAATAAATTAGTAGATGCGTGTTTCGCATGCCACTAACTACCATCCATTTCTATTTCTTCCCTATAAGAATATGCCATCTTTTTCATGTATTGCAGCAACGAACATTAATTCATTCATTCATGGATAACAAGAAAAACAAACCTCTTCATGTTGTCATGTTTCCATGGATAGCCATGGGACACATGTACCCATGTTTTGAGGTTTCCAAGATTCTTGCACAAAATGGTCACTTTGTCACACTCATATCCACTCCTTCAATCATAGATCGTCTCCCTAAACTCTCACAAACCCTATCACCATTTGTTAATCTCATCAAACTTCCATTATCATCTTCCATTGACAAAAACCACCTTCCAACAAATGTAGATTCAACCATGGACATTCCCTCCAATAAACTCTATTACCTTAAACTAGCCTATGATTCTCTTCAAGAATCTGTAGCTGAAATACTCAAAACTTCAAATCCTGATTGGGTTTTCTATGATTTTGCAGCTAGTTGGTTACCACAGTTAGCAAAAGGTTTGAATTTGAACATATCATGTGCTTATTTCAGTCCTTGTCCTGCATGGAGCATATGTTACTTTGACACACCAAAACAACAACTTGGTGATGATTCTGCAGCTATTAGAACAAATGCAGAAGATTATTATGGTCCACCTAAATGGATTTCTTTTCAAACAAAGATTGGTTTAAGACCTTATGAGGTAAGAAAATTGCTTGAAGATATCAAAGTCAATGAAACGGGGGCTTCCCCTGTTTTTGATCTAAACAGAGCAAATTCAGATTGTGACATGTTTGTTATTAGAAGCTCAAGAGATCTTGAAGGAGAATGGTTAGATTTTCTTGGTGAGTTTTACAACAAACCTGTGATTCCTGTTGGATTGCTTCCACCAATAAGAGATTCTTCTGATAAGGTAGATGATAGTCCTGATTGGATTCAAATCAAAGCATGGCTAGACACACAAAAAAGTTCATCTGTTGTTTACATTGCATTTGGGAGTGAGGTGAAATTGAGCCAAGAAAATCTCAATGAATTGGCTCTTGGGATTGAGAATTCTAAGTTACCTTTCTTTTGGGTTTTGAGGGATTTGAAAAATGGTTTTGTTGAGTTACCTAATGGGTTTGAGGATAGGACAAAAGATCATGGTATAGTGTGGAAAAGTTGGGCCCCACAACCTAAGATCTTAGCTCATGGTTCAATTGGTGGTTGTTTGACTCATTGTGGTTCAGGTTCAATGATTGAAAATCTTTACTTTGGACATGTTCTTGTTATGTTGCCTTTTTTATTGGATCAAGCTTTGTATTCAAGAGTGATGCAAGAGAAGAAAGTTGGAATTGAGATAGTGAGGAATGAGGAAGATGGATCATTTACAAGGAACTCAGTTGCTAAGGCATTGAGATTTACTATGGTGGATGAAGAGGGAAGTGATTATAGGAAGAATGCTAAAGACATGGGGAAGAAATTTAGTAACAAGGATCTTCATAATCAATACATTGAAAACTTCATTTCTTCACTTCACAATCACAATTCATAGGAGTCTACTTACTTTTCTTCTCCAATATCACACCTATTTTTTGGTTTGAAATAAACATCTTTGATTCAACTTGTGGAATTGCATGTGTTTTTGTGCCAATGAATTGAATTATTATAGCATGATTTGAAAAGAAATGAAGAACTATGTTATTGTAGTTTTTTATGTATAGAGATATAGATTTTTAGAATGTATGATGACATAATTTGTCCTTTATACACTACTAACTAAGCTCTCTATTTTGTTATGATAAATGAAGAAGATCCCTACATCATTCTGGCAATGAAAGAGTAGCCCCTAATGAAAGTGTTGATGTAATGAAAGAGTAGCCATAATTTGTACTTCTCTTATATTGTTTGGGTAAGTAATTGGATATTGGGAAGATTTGATGTAAAGAGAAGAATATGTAGAGAAATGTTGGTTATCTCTTGTTTGGGTGATGTAGTAAGTTTTATCACACTTGCCACTTCAGTAACTGGCTTGACACTGGCAGTGCCTCAGTAAATGCATATAATTGTTTCATCCTTCCTCATCATGTAGATAGGACAAAAAGGTTGTAATTTGTTTGTGTGTAGGACATATTTGTTCACTTGCCTCACCTTAATTCTTTCAGGTCATTGCCATTAATTTCTACATTTGACCAATTTGTAAGCATCAGCCCTTAAGAAATTCAATATACACAAATTGGTCGGGTGAATCAAATCTAAAATTTAAGTGTTATACAAATTTGTAATTGCTTAGTATAATATTCTTGTTGAACATGAAACTTACTCGATAATTCGATAAATAGCTCTTAACGATTCACTTTTTCTTGAAAGTATTACGTCAATAGGAATGAACTCCGTCTCTATGTTATGGGTTCTTTAACTACTTTAAAGAGTATTATTCTTCAAACGATTACGCCAATAGAAATGAACTCCGTATTTATGTTGTAGGTTCTTTAACTACTTCAAAGAGTATTAAGTGGGGTAAATAATTTTTGAGAACTAAAATACTAAGAAAAACATAAGTAAAAAGTTAAAGGCATATAAACATAAATAAAATGCGAATAAAATAAGTTGTTTGATTGATTAAGTGTGTCTACTGTCTAGTGTAAAATTTAAAAGTGATATTTATAAATCGAGATGCTAGAGCCTAAGTCCCTATCATCCATGTTATTCATATTTTTTTTTGTGACAACTAGAGTATCCATAGAAGAATGGTGGATAATTTACCCCAACCAATAAACATCCACCTTTATATCTTTACAGGATGAATTAAAGATGAATTATTGACATGCTATGAGTTTGAACCCATGTTGCATTATTGACTATATTGGCAATCAATTTTAACACCTTCAAAACAATCATACACCCGTAAAAAAATCAATTAATCAATTTTGACACCTTCAAAATTGAAAGATATACTTGAAGAATATGTTTGAGTTTAAAAAACAATTTTAGAATCAAAATATCTAAAATCTAGCTTCAAGTTAGAATCAATTCTAAATACAAAATCAATTCTTCAAAAGAGTAACCGAAATGTCAAAGTCTATTATAAAATTTATCCCCAATAATCAAACCAAACATTCACTAATTAATCAAATACAGATTTCTTGCCGTCCACAAAGCAACATTCACGACATTATCGATCGTTGGATCGAAATTAGATTTCTAACAATTTTTTTAAAAAATTACTAAACTCTAATCTTAAATATCTGCAATGCTGGATCTTTGATATAATGGTCATCAATGTTAGAATGGTTTTTTTTTTAGGGATGTTAGAATGGTTTTTAATGACCGCAAGGAATCCATATTTTACACAGTCACCGTAATATTGACTTCAACAACGTTAGAATTTCTTAGCAAACAGCCAAGCACCACCACGTGACAAGAGAGAAGAACCAACACCAACAGTGAAAGTATCGATCCCAAAACACAATCTTCTTTTTATTTACAATAAAATAATCATTGCATGGTTCTCGTGGAAGAGAATAGCCTCCTCGTGGAATTAAAATAACGTTGGATTGGATGTGTTTTTTACAAGTAATAATATATTTGAATGCGTGTCACATGTGGCAGTGTTTGTTTAAACAAAACTAATTTTATATTAATTAAAAAAAAAAACATTACACTTGCATGAGACTCCGTGTGCTACTATATCTTCAACTCTTGCATACTCTTCCTACTCATATCTTCAACCCTTTGCATATTCTTTCTACTCATAGTTACCAAACAAATCCAAGTCTTCATGGGTTCAATTGCTAATGAAGATAGCAACAAACCTCTTCATATTGTAATGCTCCCATGGCTAGCTATGGGACACATATACCCTTACTTTGAAGTAGCCAAAATTCTAGCTTCTAAGGGTCACACTGTCACCTTCATCAACTCCCCTAAAAACATTGATCAAATGCCCAAAACACCCAAAACCATTAAACCATTTATCAAATTAGTAAGGTTGCCTTTACCACACATAGAGCAACTCCCACCAGGTGCAGAAAACACTATGGACATTCCACCAAACATGAACCGTTTCCTTAAACTAGCCTATGAAGGTCTCCAAGATGATGTTACTGAGATTCTCAAAACATCAAAACCTGATTGGGTTTTCTATGATTTTGCAAGTGGTTGGTTAGCACCAATAGCCAAAAGCCTCAACATAGCTGCTGCTCATTACAACATAACACCAGCTTGGAACAAATGTTTCTTTGATCCACCTAAGGATCAAGTCAAAACAAATTTCAAACTTGAAGACATTTGTGGCCCACCAAAATGGGTTCCTTTTCAAACAACCATTCATCTCAAACCTTATGAGATTATTAGAGCTTTTACAGCTCTTAGAAATGAATCAGGTGGAATAGCTGGTTTTGATCTCAACAAAGCTTATTCAAATTGTGATCTTTTTATTCTCAGAACCTCAAGAGAACTGGAAGGTGAATGGTTGGATTATATCTCTGAACAGTACAAGGTTCCTGTCGTTCCTGTTGGGTTGCTTCCACCATCTATGCAGATAAGAGATGATGAAGAGGAAGAGAACAATCCTGATTGGGTGAAAATCAAAGGGTGGTTGGATTCAAGAGAATCATCTTCTGTTGTTTACATTGGATTTGGGAGTGAGTTGAAGTTGAGTCAGGATGATTTAACTGAGTTGGCTCATGGAATTGAGCTTTCTGGGTTGTCTTTCTTTTGGGCTTTGAAGAATCTGAAAGAGGGTACACTTGAATTACCTGAAGGATTCGAGGAAAGAACGAAAGAACGCGGAATTGTTTGGAAAACATGGGCACCTCAGCTTAAGATTTTAGCTCACGGAGCAATTGGTGGATGTATGAGTCATTGTGGTTCAGGTTCTGTTATTGAGAAGGTTCATTTTGGCCATGTTCTTGTGACACTGCCTTATTTGCTTGACCAATGTTTGTTTTCAAGGGCATTGGTGGAAAAGGAAGTGGCTGTTGAGGTACCAAGGAGTGAGGAAGATGGGTCTTTTACTAGGGACTCTGTGGCTCACTCATTGAGGTTGGCAATTGTTGATGAGGAAGGAAGTAGTTTCAGGAACAATGCTAAAGAGTTGGGGAAAGTTTTCAGTTCAAAAGATATTCATAATCAATATATTGATGATCTCATTGCTGCTCTTTACAAGTATAGGAATCCTTCCAATTCCAACGACTAGGTAGACTGAGTTCATATCATGTGTTTCCCTTTTTCATTGTGATTTTTGCTTTACAATAAAGGTTTATTAGTTTCCCCCCTTTTCAATTTTGTAACAAAAATGTTGGTTGGCCATCTCTATATATGGTATATGGCACTTTTGTTTGCCAAAAAATGTATATCTAATCATTTTTCTCCTAATTTCTATATTGGTGAAATGGCCTGAGAGGACTGTATTTCATTATCAACTATAAACTTCTGCAATTGCATATCTCAAACATAACAGCAGAAGTAGACAAGAATTCAAATATGTGGCATGAAAGTTTTACATAAATAAAGATCATAAATGCTATGCATGTTTAAACAAAATAACCAGATCATAAACCAATTGAAAATGTGTTGGTCTGGGCTGAAGAAACTACAATCTCTTAACTATGCTATTTTGTATTTAATTCTTGGATTCATGTGTGTCAAAAAAAATACACTACTGAGGAAGGAATCTTGCATGACAGTGTCTCAGGAAATTTACCTTAGTTAGATGGCAAAAGATGCTCCGAATATTATAGTCAAGAAAACAAACAAAATTAGTGTTCAACTAAAGTGCAACTAAGAAACTCAAGAGCAGATATAAATAAATAATAGAAATGAAAACAAAACACTTTGACAAATGACAACACTGAATTTCCATCTTATACCTCAACATTCCAGTTGTTATCAACCAAATCATTTTGGAACGACAGCTGAAGGTATTGATCTATGCAACTGCTGGTATAGATGTGAGAGATGTGATGAGAAAGAAATAAACAGAACAGTTAATAAATTAACTAAAAATTAAAATCAAAGGTAATTGAGCCTAAACATAAGAGTAGTAGGCAAGTCTCACAAAGCTAGGAAGCTACAAGCCTGATTTAAGCTTACCAATAAAGAGGTGGAAATGAATGAAAAAAGAAGTTATGAAATAGAAAACAATCTGCCCATTTTTAAAAGTGTAGCTTCCAAAATACCTATGATAGATGAATAAAAATATACGACCTGTATGTAATTCACCGAAAATCAGAAAGGAAAGCTTTCCTTGTTTCATAGATGTAATAAAAAAGTACATTAGGCAGGTGCCCTGTTACTAGGAAACTTTGCTAAAATACATATTGCTTCCAAGATAAACCAATCTTACAATAAAGAACACAACACGACTAATACTTCTATTAGGCAGAAATCCTATACACCTAAACTACTCTTCCATTGTTCCATTTATCTAGAATGCTCCAAAATTTTAAATTTTAATAAGCATTTCTTGATAAACCAAAGGACCAATATGCACACAACAACTCAAATGTAAACATACGAAATACCTTCCACAAAACAATACTGGAAAGAGGAGTAACAAATCCATATCTAATTAAAATACATTCATGGTTAAGAAGGAGGTGTAGGATGCAATGATGACAGTGGGAGCCTCTCCTTTCTAAGTTCCTTGACAATAGCAGCAAGTGCTTCAGGATTCACCCCAAGATCACAGAGGGCAATGAGAATAGAAAGTGCATGACGGTCTAAACCCGTGTCGAGTATATTGGACATGTGAAATGCCAGGTCCAAAGATTCTCGTGCACTTCTTGCGGCTTCTGGATCCATGCTTAAAGCTGAGATGTGAATAAGATATGTTAACTAGGTTAGAATTGCAAAAATGAAAACACCTAAAAACAAGTCAAGTTACCCTGCAAACTACTGTCTGAAACCTAAAGTCAATGTTTTAAAAACCGGGCTAGAAGTTGAACTGCCAAGACTCCCAGATCAAGGTTCAATTGGTTCAACCAGTTAATAAATGAACTTATGCTAAACTTCATAGATAACTGATGCATGGTCATAACTTATAAAATACAACCTATAACAGGTAAACAAAAATATCCATGACAAATGCATTAAAATCCGGCTGTCAAATACAAAAAAACATTAAAATCCATAAAAAAGACAAGTCTTCCTAATATAAATTAAAGAGGACTGCTATATGCAGCGAAAGAAACCATCCCGAAAGAATCGCGAAGTCAATAATACAGGAAAACAGTCGGGATAATTTCACGTGAATAGTTTTGCTGTAAACAGCATTTCGCTAAATTAAAACATCAAATCTCATGTGAATCATACAATCAATTATGGGTGCCTGGTGTACCAATATAACCACTACAAATAACACAACAGGATCAATGGGAAAATAAAAAATGCAGTAGGATCACAAACTTCATATAACATGAACTTGAACTAAGTCAACTAACAAAGAAAATTGATAGTATAGCCTGCTTTATCAAGGTTCATAAACTTCAATCAACTTTACAGCCTGTTAGTTCCATTTAAAGTTGGAACAGGCAATTGCCTCTTGGAATCGGGCTAGAGTCCCGTTTTCCTAAAAGTCTTCCCAACTTGTGTTACATGAGAGCTTCCCTTGATACCACCAGGTTTCCAATATGAATCACAGAATTAGATGTTGTAACCCAACCTTATCAGGTAAATCAATAACACCAATGATTTTTATCATTTCTCATGTTACAATGATGTTCCCAGGAGAATATCGTGCACAATTTTTTATCGATAAAACATGTAAGGCAAACTAGTAATTTACAATTCAAAAAAATAATTTTGTTATTTATAATAAAAATTGATGTTGAATCATGAATGAATATATAATGATTCCTATTATAACTAAACTTTAAAATACAACTAAAGTTAAGAGTAATTTGATCTTCACTCAACATTTCAGATCCGCATCTTTGTGACCGCATAAAATCCAATCATCACAGTTATGCATTATTTGATTAGGTTTTGAACATATCGAGCTTTTTGTAAGTAGATTACTTCGAGCGGGTTCTTAGAGAAGCACATGCTCGGCCAGGGATTCAGGGCATGGTAATGGGGACAACATGGTGGCCAATAACAATTTCAAGGAACCCACTTGTATCTAATGAATGAAAGTGTGACTAAATTTTAATTGTCATTAAAAATAGAGACATCGAGGAACTCAGTTGAAATTGACATCCAGTAAGCAGATCTTACGATATTATGGTCATCACTGTGTCCACACACACTACAACACAACCAACACAATTGATTTGTTCAAAACCTAATGAATTAGTGCATAATTGTTACAAACCTGAAATGTTGAATGCAGATTAAATTACTCATAAATTTAGTTGTAATTTAAAGTTAAACATGTCAAATTTTATTATAAGTAACAAAATCAAGTTATAAATTAAACTGGTAACATGAGAAATGATTTGCAACATCTAATTATGGGATTAACAATACTTAATCCCAATCATGCAAATGAGTAAAGAAACAATTATTGATTGACAAACCTGTTGCGTTGGTGCGAAGGTGAAGAACGTTTGCGGCGGTTGAGGGCAGAGAGAAAGAAGAAGAAGCCAGATTTTTTTTTATTGTTTAATAGTAATCTCACTCACGTGTTCAAACTTTAAAATTTCTACGTAAATCAAACAAATTAATTATAAACACCATTAAATAAGAGAAAAGAGATATGCATTTTTCTAATGTGAACTTAATAAGTACCTAATTCCTCTGACACAACACCTAAAATAATTTTATTAAATGAGTGTCAGATAGAGAATACTCAAAACTCGGATTTGGATCCGCTACCTTTGAGGCAGAAAAGAAAAGTTACAATGACTTTTTGTCTATCTCTCTCCTTAGCTCTCTCATCTTATCTATATTTTCTCTTTCATCTTTCATAAAATACGCTAAAGTCACGATGACTTTCCAGCCACTAAAGTCATTGAATCTCAATTTTCAAAACTCTTACACCTCTATTTAGTTTGGCGTTAAATAGGTGAAACATGCACCATTATGGTTGTTCTAAGCAATCATCTATTTCACGCAATAGAACTTCGAAAACAGCTCTTGCCAAAGATGGTTTTTATAAATGAATAATAACTTGAATCGTAGAAAACATGAGTGAAAGGACTAACTCGTTTATATTGTATGTGATCAAATCATATAAATAACAAAGTTAAAGTAGAAACTATAGATATTGAATTCAAATTTGTGATTTCAATACAATGTTACAAATCATGGAATTTTGTTACAGTTACCTCAAACTTATTTCTGGTCTCCCACAAAAATTCTTTTCATGGAAACCAAATAAGAAAAATGGAAATAAAAACTAACTCAATGTAGAGAGGATTTGAAGACTTAATTCAAATCCTCACACTCAATGAATGCTTCAAGTTTCCAACATGAAGCATGTGGTCCCCCAATGGAACTTTTCTGTTACCAAATTCATCAACCACACTCAAATCATTGCAAACATCTACCTTGAACCTAACCATTCCTTCAGATTTTCCAGCCAATTGCACTTTCTCAAAACCCAACAAATGTTTCTGAGGTGCATTGTGCACATTAGGAGGAGTAAAGAATAACAACACTGAATGGCTACTACTCATTTTCCCCATATTCTTAACACTAAGATGAATATCAAATGCCAAGTTTTGACAATGCTCATCGGCAACATCAAGTGACTTGCATTCCAAGGAACGACATTCGTGATCCTCGGCTAAAGGAACAGATACTAACTGAGGTGCTTTTACTATTTTGTGTTCGACGGTTCCGAAGCTCATTCCATCTCCAAATGAGAAAACAGTTTCTCCTTTATAAAATCTGTAAGTTCTACCAGGGTAACCAGTAGCAGGATCAGCCCTCATGTTCATGTTTGTCATTGGTACCTTTTCTACATACGCTTGTGGATACCATGTCATTGGTAGCCTTCCACCTGCATCACAAAATCATCGAAAAAATGTCAATGTTGTATATCGCTTTGATTTTAAATATTGTCAGCGGCCATCAGCAGCATTTGACTGCGATTTCTAATATTTGGGATCACGGTATAACCACAAAAACGATTTATAACATTTTAGAAAACTGCGAGCGACTTACTTGGATTATAGGAGCCGAAAATGACATCAGCTATGGCAGCTCCACCAGCTTCGCCAGGGTAGCCAACCCACAAAATACTTGTGATTTTATCATTAGTTTTGGCAAAGGAAACATCCATGCCTCCTCCAGACATTATGACAAGAATCACAGGACCCTTGGATACATTTGCAACTTCATTTACTAGTTGTTGTTGCTGTCCTGGAAGTAGAATGTTAACTCTGTCAAGACTTTCTGCCTCTATAGCTAGATTTGCACCTACAACAATAACGGTAGCATCTGCAGAGGCTGCAATCTTCGCGGCATCGTCTATCTGAGCATTGGCACATTGCACATCAGGACACCCTGGAGCGTAACTCGTAGGAACAAATGCTGTTAGGCCTTGCAAGGGAGATGTATACTTGCAAGGGATGCCTGCAAAATTTCAGTAACTTGTCAAATGCTATGAAGCAATGACTCATACATGGACACCGTCACAATATTGATACTGACACAACACATAGACCTTTGTAATAATTTAAAAATAAAATAAAATTGAAGGTGATCGAATGTAACTACATGTGTCAATAGTGTGTCCATGTCGTGACACTGACACAATGGATGCATTGAAATAGATATATTTTGTGATTAGTTAATATGTTTTATGTTTCTACTTAGATATGATGGATACATTTACAAAAACTTCATATTATATCAATAATATGGCCAAGTCATATACTTATGCAAATTGCTGAGGTAGGAAATATTGATACCTTCATAGTTTCCGATCATGACCCTTGTAGCATTAGCATTAGGTCCTATAACTGCCAATGATTTAATGGCTTTGGAACTTAGAGGCAATGATCCTGGACTATTTTTAAGCAACACAATCCCTTGCCTTGCAGCTTCACGAGCTAGCTCTTGATTCTCTGGAGTGCACACATCCTTTGGACCAAGGTTTCCATAAGGTTGCTTGCTTGGATCACCATCAAAGAAACCAAGACGCATCAATGTTGCGAAATTGTTCGATACAGCATTGTTAATGGATGCTTCATCCACAAGCCCTTGCTTTACTGCCCCTCCTGTATATTGGCCAAGATAACTTCCACAGTCCAAATCTAAACCTGCACGAAATCAAAATTTACATACAACCAAGATAAGTAAACAACTAGAACAGAAACCCAGTCCGAAAGTAAAAAGATACAAAAAACACAAACACGCAATATTTGATCACACAGTTCGGCCAATTGTGCCTACATTTCAGATTGCAGAGTGGCCTGCTGAAGTACCTTTCTATTAATTACATTTCGGTTGGGTTTATAGAGTACAGTTCGTGTTTAAATACTACGATCATATCCAACAAGTATAAATTGCAAACCATTAATTTTTTAATTAACTAACACAAAATGATTGGAAATCCAGCAATTTTCATTGGAATATGTAAGTACAAAGTTTCTCATATTTTGTTACCCGACAATATGGTTTTGGCTGCAGCTTCTTCAGGAGTCTTGGTATAATGCTGATCTTTGAAAAGCACTTCTACTGAGTCACAATCAGAAACTATATATCTACATTCACCACATAATAATATTCATATTATTTAGTGTGAAAACAACATGAATAATGAAATCTAACTAAATGAGATTTAAGAGAATTCTAAGTTACCCATTTAATTTCCATTTGCCTCTGATAACTCCTTTAAGGAGGTCAGGGTCTGCACAAGTTGGTTTTCCATTAACTTTATTATAGGAACACATGACACTAGCAACATTCCCATCAATCACACAACTCTTAAATGGAGGTTGGAATGTGTCATCCAAATCTTGCTGACTCACCTAACAAAATCAACAAACAAAAAATGATTTTCTACATTCATAACCATTCAATCACTACTAAAGTGATTGAATGTAACCCACATGTGTCGATATCGTGCAAGGGTCGGACACTGACTTATATCAGACACTCATGCACGCTTTCAACCAGAAGTGTCGGCTTGCTAGTAGTACAATCACATTAACTTACCACAGCATCGAAGGTGTAACGCTGAACACCTTTCCAATTATCAACATCATAAGCTGTGTAGTGTTTGCAACAAGCAGCAACCTTAAGCTTGTTGGAGTCTCCATCATCAGTTTGTTGCAAACCTTTCACATATCCTGCTGCATATTTACTACTTAACAAAGGGTCTTCCCCTGGTGTTTCTTGTCCCCTTCCCCATCTTGGATCTCTGAATATGTTAATGTTTGGTGACCAATATGTCAAACCAGCCAACCCTACATTGTACATTGCTCTTGCTTCATTTGAAACCACCTGAAATTACCATAAATTAGCCCTTAACACCACTTTAAACCCTTTTATTTTTGTAAGTTTATTTAGTGTATAACCTTAACTTTTAAGTACTTGATAATTATGACAAAGTACATACTTCTGCAACAAAATAAATGAACTTTGCTTTTTCATTGGTTAAAGCAATTAATTGATCACTTTTGCTTCAATATGCAAGCTGGAAAAAAGATACAGTACTAATTTGGAAAGTTCAAACTGAGAACTCAACCATATTTTTGTTTCATTTATTATTGTATTGCTCAATTTAACATTTGTACCTAAAAGGCTTTAGCTTTTATGCTAAAAGCATTAAAGAAAGGATAATGAAAAATAAACAAAATTCAACCATGTAACTACCACCATCTACTTCCTTTAATCACTACTCCCTCCGGTCTCAAATGTAAGAAACTTTTCACTTTTTAAGTTCATTCAATAAATGATGTATGTGGTATATAATAAGGACCACATACATCATTTATTGAATGAATCTAAAAAGTAAAAAGTTTCTTACATTCGAGACCGGAGGAAGTAACTAATACATTTAACCTCATTGCTAAACCACCTACTATTATTAATAATACTCAAACCTACAAAATTCAACAACAACTAATATCCTCTCTAACTCCATTTTTGAAACTAGAGATCCAACCCTTGAACAAATGCTATAGAGGTCAAAATATTTGTGAACGTGGCATGCCATGATGGTTACTTCTTTTAAATGACATTTCACACTCAAAATCTAACCAATATCTGGAAAAAAAATTAAAAAAATCCACCAACTCCAATGAATAAAATTAACAACTTTTTATGTCTTTATTCAATAAAAGGTTGAAAAACATCACCTTTTCCCAATTTTTGAGAAGCTACTCCCGAGAAAGAAATTAACAAAAAAAAAAGACTTCTTTATGTGTTCCACAATAATCTATCTAAAAAAGTGTCCCAAAATGAATTAAACTGTCAATTTTCAATACGATATTAATCACTTTTTTTTTCTCGTTTGATTAATATTAATTTCATCGCTCCCAAACAAATAAACAAAAAGAACATGAAAAGAAAACTCACACTTCCAATGGCTTGAAAAAGTGAAGTATTGAAAGAAGCTGCAGTAAGAATAGGCATAGGAAAACTAGTAGCACCTGGAACCAAACTTGAAAAATGTGTGCCAGGACCAATGTTAGAGACTCCATGAAGTGCTTCAGACCACCATTCATACTTTGGTATCCCAAGTCTACTCACTTCAACAGCAGAGTTTCCAAGGTTCCCTATCTTCTCTTGCAATGTTAGCCTCTTCACCAAGTCTGAAACCCTATCTTCCACAGACAATGACTTGTCACAGAATCCATAACTTGATACATTCGTATTCTTGGCAACATCACAAGCAAAAACAGTTGATGTTTGACCATAGACATGGTTACAATTCAACAAAACTGTCACATAGAAAATTGAGAAACAGAGGAAAACAGAGGAAACCTTTGGTTCTCTGTTTTTTGTGTTGGCCATAACTGTAATGTAACCTCTAAAAATCTTAAAAAAACAACAAAACAAGCAAAAGGGTGTGTTTTATTATGTTTATTTTCTATGAATAAAATGAAAAATGTGTCATTTATGAACACTTTGTTTTTTTGTGATGTGTGAATGAGAAGAAGATTGAACTTTGAAAGAAACACACTTTTGAATGCAGTTGTTGTTTTTTGGCAGAGTGCCAAAAAAACAACTGAAAGAACCAATGTATTGTATCTTACGAATCTTAACTTTGGTCTCTGTGTGTGTCTGTGTTATATACTTATATATATAGATATACACTTCTGCATAGTGCGTGCAAGGTGGTTTTTCTAATTATTTTTTTCTATTTTGGTTGAATTATTATGTATAAAATAAAGTCAACATTTGCTTGCTACGGTAAATCATCACGTGAGAAGAGTACTTTTTTGGCATTTGTATTTGTTTTGGGGTGCAGTTAAAACAGATTGTGAAAAGTGAAAAAAAATTGCTACAAAAATAAAATTAATAAAAGGGTCAGGGATCATATGGCACTGAAGAAAAAAAAATTGGTTCCTAAAATAATAATTGATGATTGCATGAAAAAGGTTCTGTATATGTGAGGTAATTGTGAATCTTGTGAAGCTTAGTTGGAGGGTACCATTTTTTGTTGTATATCCCAACTTGGACCTATGAAGCTTTTAGGCTGGATCAAATAATGATTTTAAGGGGTGTCATTTTCATGGGTAATAAAAGCCTAATGCACCTGTGTTGGATATGATAATAAAGAAATTTCTTCTATGGTTGTGTAATAATAAATGAAGCAAATATTATGTGGTACCAAGTATAAGGTAATGGGTAAGTATTTTATGACCCTTGTTTGTGTTAGATGTTTGATCATAAAAATGCCATGTTGGATTGTTTGTTCATGTATGGTGTCCTCAAAATTTTGAGAGTAGTAACACTTGTCAATGATATAGATATAGACTAGAATTTAGGTGGTATCTAAAGTTTGAGTAGAGTATATGTTAGGACCAGTTTCTTTATCACTAATAACTTTATTCGGTTGGTGGTTCAATTCTTGGAAACAAAGAGAAAATGATGGTATAGAAGAATAATTGAAATGTAGATAAGAAAATATCTCATAGCTCATTGGAGACAGCAGGAATATGGGTGAAGTTGAAGGTCATGAAGCCCGTGTTTGTACAGGGGCTAAGCAACTTAAACTTGACTCAAATAAAACAAAAGATTATTTTATTGAGAGTATAAAAAAATATTTATGCATATATTCAATTAAATTTCATTAAAATATGTACATTTTATAGATAAGTTTATAAAATGTTTACATGATTTGATTGAAAACATGTGCAAAAAAGTTTTATATTATCGGTGTATATAAATTAAATTCACGAAGAAAAAAAACAATTTGGTTATACTATTGTCGAGGATGAGTTAGAGGCTAATTCAATTGTTTGTGCAATTTGATAATATTGATTTTGAGATTGATTCTAAGATCAATGGATGAATGATGCCTTTCACTCAAACATCACCTAATTTGGTCATATTATTGAGCTTACTTGTCTCTGTTTACAACTTCCTTCACAAACTTGTGAGTTGAGTTTATTAGACGACAAGTAAATGCGATAGCTTATACTCTTGTGTAAGATGTCACATTATTAGTTAGTCTCATTATTCATTTTAATATCTCAAGTTGTATTGACTCTCTTATTATCAATGAAATGTTATAAACAACTTTATTTTTAAAAAAAATGTGCCAAAAATCAAAATAGTTTTTACTATTGAAATAAATAATAATAATTTTCAATTGAATTAATTATTTGATATTAATAAAATTATTATTTTTATAGCTGAAAAAAATAAGTCATGATATTTTGAATTCATTTTAAGGAAAAACTATTTTTAAACAAAATAATTAAAATAAAAATAATAGTAAATAAATCGTCATAGAAATGCACACAAGTGATAGGTGGGCCCGTACAGTCTCACTTGGGCCAATCATAAAACCGTGAAGTCTAAGTTTGGGTCAGTGGGACCCATCCAGTGGCCTGCAGAAACAAGTAGATAATTGTAGGGGTATCTTGGTGGAGTAGACTGAGAGGGCCATCTCTTTGTGGGGTCTTATTGTTGAGGTATATCCTACCTGTAAAGCACCCAATGAATCATCATTATCCAGTTTTCAAAATTATATACAAGTTTTTCTTTTCAATTATTCCCCATTTTTAAAATTAATGATTTAGCAACTGTTTTACATATGTTTATTCACAATTTTGATATTTGATTATCTATAATAAAAATTAAAAAAGTTAATATTTATCAAGAAAAATTCAACAACATTTTGTATATTATCATTTATCTTTATGTATTAATATAAAAATATGATCAAAGTATATTATATGAATAGTGTCAAGGTCAACCTTTAAAAGATGAAACCATACTCGTCACTTATACTAGTGCATATGGTCAAATTAAGTCACTATTTTAAAATGGAGTAAGTGGTGTTAGTATTGTACACCAAAATAATTGTTTGGAAATGAGTTTGTAATAATTTGAATATATTGGATAATTCAGATTTTAAAATGAGAATTATTTATAGGAATTTGAGAGAGAAATATCAGTTGCAAGTTGCTAAGTTGGTACATCAGAGTGTCAGTACTAGTATACTACACTTTCGTGCAATAAAAATGGGGCCAATGTTATGTCTGGAATTCATTCTTGACGTTATTCATTCATGCCCCTAATTACCCACTAAGCTTAACAACAATTATCCCTCTTATCACAACTTGTCTGCTAGCTAAGTTAAAAAATGCAAATGAATAATTACGTTGAGCTAATTTGTCCATATCTATCCACACATGACATAAGTCAATTGACAGACAAAAATAAGGACTCTTGCTTTTTCGGTGATCCAGAAAGCAACTCAACCTTATTCTGCCTACTGCCAACAACCAACGTGCTTCAATATTTGATTACTTATTTTTAGATGCAAAAGCTGCTTAGGGTAAAATCACCCATTGATATTGCAACAAAAAATTCTTTCATACTAGCGGAAGTTAAAATTAATTAATTAATACCATAAAAGAAAAATAAGTCAAAAAGGGATTAAAAGAGGGGAAAAAAACACACAGAGAGACACGAGGGAGGCACCCTACACAACGCAAGCGAACAAAAGAGTGGTTACTACATGGACAAATACTCTTCAACTAATTATAAGTCATTCTAGTTAGGTGATATTTCGTTTACTATTTTCTTACATTCTTTAATTATTACTACCTATAATTTGGGCACATTTGAAATGTTAACCTTCAAAATTTTGTTCGGTGTAACACCCAGATTTAATCATTTTTATTATCATGTTTTATATTTGTATATATTTGATTACTTTTAAATGAATTTCAATTTTAAATTAATTAAAATACCGGTATCAATCAAAACTTCAAAATACCATAGAGTTTTTCTTAAAGACCTATAATTTGGGCAACTTGCTAGCTATAGCTTGTAGATCAGTCCTTTTTCCACTTTCTCATTTGTTAATGAAGATATTCCCCAAAGTAGGTTTACTAGAAAGTTATATTGAGGTGAGGTTTGAAGCAAGGAGATCTTTTATCACATTTTTTATTCTTAATAGCTGACGAAAGTTTAAATTTTATGTAATGTTTGTTGGTGAATGTTGGTTTATTTCAAGGTGTCTAGGTTGATTCTAATTCTAAATTCAAGGACTCGCATCTAAGTTGAGAAAATGATAAAAGAGAATTTTCATTAAAGTTTTTTTCATTGGATCAATGTCAAAAACTCATAGTTGGAAGAAGTTGCGAGAGTTCTAAATTGTAAGAAAGGTTAAACACCTTTTAAATATATTGGCATTCCTATTGGCGGCAAAATGCCGAGTTTATCTTTTTGGTTTACTTTGGTGAAAATATTAAAAATGGATTATCTATTTGAAAGTGTAGAGATTTGTTGATGGATGGCGTCTTATTCTCATTAAAGTTGTCCTGTCAATCTTATTGGTCTACTTCCCTTTTTTCGAGGCTCCGTCAAATATCATTTATCAAATTGAATATCTTTTAAAGTTATTTTTATGGGGGTGGGGTAGAGACAAAACGTGAATTGATAAGAATCACTATTATGTTAGGTCAACATAGCCAAACATAGACCAATTTACGTTCAACTCATTTTTAGTCAAAATAAATTTAGATAAAATCAATTTTGTTAGAATCAATTTTAGTCGGCGAAATCAGTCACACGCTTTCAACCATGTTCAGCCTTCTAGTGGTTTACATTTGGCTAATAAGTTAAGAGAAAAGCTATATAATATGGCTTGTATTTAGAGCAATTTAAAAGAGTGTAATAATAAAATATTTGGACATAATGGAAGGTTCGTTGCACATTTGATTGATCATGTTAAAAAATAATCTTGGTGATGGTTTAAGGCAAAAACAAAAAGGTTTTGGGTAAGGTATGGAACAATGGTAGACCAATTTTATGTTTTGATTGAGCATTGTAAGTAGTGGAATTTGCAGTTTGTGTGGTGTGGGTCGGTTTGTTCCATTGTTTCAGAGGATCATGACTTCTTATTTAAAGGCTGCCAACATTTCATCTTGACCTTGTAGTGCTAGGAGTGGCTTAGCAGAGGAGTACAACTTTTGATTATTATTATTTTTTTATATATAGTTTCTTTTAATTTCCATCTCCTAAAAAAATATGTATTCATGAATAACAATATTATCCTAAGACACACGTACATCCTCCTATAAAGCATCTATTGTGCGTATACGTGATCATGGCTTAACTAACATTAATTAATTATACTATTCTGGATCTTCAAATCTAGATGCACTCTTCAATCATATCCTATAGTTTATTTAAAAGAATCGCAACCTCATGTGTTGTGTTCTTAATCAGTCCAATAATGAGATGATAACTACTGTTATTAATTCTCCATAAAATGGTAGGCAGAACCGCCACATCCTTTTTTTTTTTAGCTAGTTTGTCACATTCCATTATATTTTGGTCTGATCCAAATTAGTTGTATGTGATGTGATTCAGTGATTCTTCTAACGAATTAGACAATCACTACGTTACTATAATTAAAAGTAAGACTATGATTGATAATGAAATGTATCACATACAGTCATGGCCACTAAAAAGGTACGTACATGAGTGTCTTTCAATTTGATGGCTCATTTCAGCGTAGACGGCAAGTGTGATAGATAGATAGATAGACCTATCATGGACACGCGGCCTCAAACATATCTGGTGGTTGTGTATTGCTCAATAAATACTCAATAAAAATGTGATATTGTTTGACAAAATATAATATATATATAATTTTAACCTCTAATTCCTAGAGAAAAAACTCTTAATCGAGAGTTTTGTTGGAGAAAAGTAAAGTATATTCCTATAGGAAAACCGTTGCAGACACAGCTGTTGTTTTTGTACTAGCAGACATAAAAACAAAGTAGTGGAGATAGTGGTTGTACACTTCGTACAAATGTCCTTTTTCAATTCTCTTCAAAGAATAAGCATCCAAAGTCCTCAAATCCTTTTGAAATAGTCGTTGCTACATTCTTCTAGCCTTCTGCAATGATAGACGTGATTAAATCATCGTTTGAACAACTTTTGAGAAGCTTCAATCTTTCAGCTTCTGATGTTCTTCAGAACTTCTGATGACCTCAGCTTCTGATGTTCTTCAGAACTTCTGATGACCTCAGGAGAGTGCTTCTGATGACGTCAGCTTATTCTGGACCTCTTGTCTTCAGAACTTCTACTCTTCAGAACTTCAAACTTCCTTCTTGTTTATTCCATTGCTCTCATTTGTTCTTCCATAACATATGCTTAAATAAGACATTGAAATTTTTTGTCTATGGTCCTGCACACTTGAACAAATATTAGCATATCCAATTGGCAATTTTTAATACCTTGTTATCATCAAAACTCAAAGGGTAATGTTAAACACATTTTGTTCCAAGAGGCTCTTTTATGTTCTTGGGGAAAGAATGTCCCTTTAATGTTTAAATTTGCTTTCTCTAGTTTAATAATTAATGAAGTTTTGTTTATTATATACTAGGTATATAATCTGTGTGTTGCACGGGTTTGATTAAAATACATACTTTAAATACTTTTACAAATGATAAAATAATTGTGATAAGTATAATCACATAGAATTAAATGATTGATAATGTTCTAAAATATGTTGATATTTTTATGTTTAATATAAAATTTATATTAAATATAGGATGGTTGTTTAGAAACTATATGAATTCATACTTGTCTCATAAGTCCTAGCTCAACTGGTAAAATTGACGAAATTGTTAGGCTGGACGTCATGACCTGGGTTCGAACTCCAGTACCTCCACTTTGTGTGTGTGAGTTTATGATGGTTTTGTCATCTCGTCTGTCTACCAAAAAAAATTAATATATGAACCTTTCTTTTTATGGATCGTAATTGCGTAGTTGCAAGATGTTTTGCTTTTTATCTTGATATTACTTATTCTTTTCGATTAGAGTTAGAGGCATTCATGTTTGTCGATCAATATTGCATATAAAATGGATTGAAATAAGATGTTAGAATTTGATTCATATTTGGTTGTTTTGTCTCTTTTTCTTTCATATTTATTGAAAATGAAATTTATATGCTAATATAACAACTCCTTTTAGATTTTCTTCTCAAACTATTACTTAGTGGAATTTTATACAGACTTTTGTTGTCCCTTTTTTTTAGTCTATTGTTCAGGGTACCATTTTTTTATTAACTTATTTTTTTCTATTTTGGCTTGTTAAAGTGAATAGGATAATAAGCAATTAGAAAACTTGTTATTCGTCAATTTATTGATTTAAATTTTGCGTTAATATAGTATTGAGTGAAAGAGTGGTAAATAGTTATGGAATATGAAGAAAGAAAAAGGTAGTTTAAAATTAGTGAAACAAACAAATGATTGTCATAGTTTTTCAATAACAATCACTGAAATACTTTTATTGATTTGGCAACTTCATTAATATACATAATAAGTTTTAAATGAAAAAATTAAGGGTCTATAAAAGATATTATTTAAGTGTTATCTTTATTTCCATATGCTTATCTAGTATCAACTATGCAACAAAAGAAAAAATGGAAGCTTGCTTTATTGCCTTGTTATCATTTCCATGGAAAAAATAGTCACTCATATACACATAAAACAATACAATAAAAAACAAAGCTACAAAAATAGACTAACAAACATTACATAAATAAAAAATCAAGCTACAACATTTGGTTGATATAAACAATAGAGTAAGTTGAGTCCATATCCTGCCAAATAAAACAACAAAGAAGTTTCTTTTTTTTTTTTAAAGCAAAAGTGGTTGTAGAGAAGCCTACAAACCACCAAATCTCATAAAAGAAAGAAAAGAACAAGAAAGGAGGGGGGACTATGTCAAGACCCTCAAAAAGAACCAAATCTAAAACTAGGAAGCCCTAGTTTATTATTTACAAAGGAACTGGAAATAACAACAGGAACACAGTACCAAAAAGAGATACCCTAAATAGATAAGTCAAAGTTGGCCAACCTGTCTGCACAGTGGTTACTGTAACACCCTATTTCCCGACGATAATTATTAAATAATAGGAATAAATTTAATAATTAAGATGTTACAAAACTTCACATGATATCACACAATGGCATACATTTTCCTTTTAAATAATAATTTCAACAACAGAAAACAATTCTCTATTCTCATTAATAAAAATTTCTCTTGTCATTCAACATCGAAGTAGAAATAACTATAGTTCTAAAGATTTAAACTCAAAGATA
>Ga0315914_1003501_pt1 | contig 23834 bp, 10 predicted proteins | sample MpolenodulesMG_FD_203920 | JGI IMG/M metagenome (GOLD analysis project Ga0315914, IMG submission 203920) | Medicago polymorpha root nodule microbial communities from Los Angeles, California, United States - elongated nodules | ecosystem: Host-associated > Plants > Roots > Nodule | place: USA... | reverse complement strand
TTTGAAAAAAGAGATCTTAATAAGTTGTTTTGCATAAATAAGCTGTTTTGAATAAGTTGTGTTGAAAAAAGAGATCTTAATAAGCTGTTTTGGATAAATAAGGTGTTTTGAATAAGTTGTTTTGAAAAAAGAGATCTTGATAAGCTGTTTTGCATAAATAAGCTGTTTTGGATAAGTTGTTTTGAAAAAAGAGATCTTGATAAGCTGTTTTGCATAAATAAACTATTTTGAATAAGTTGTTTTGAAAAAAGAGATCTTGATAAGCTGGTTTGCATAAATAAGTTGTTTTGAATAAGTTGTTTTGAAAAAAGAGATCTTGATAAGCTGTTTTGCATAAATTAGCTGTTTTGAATAAGTTGTGTTGAAAAAAGAGATCCTAATAAGCTTTGATAAAAAGAGAGATATTTTCGTTAAAAAAAATGGTTTTGTTAAAAAAAACGGTAAAAACAATTACATTAACAAAATATATGGTTATGGATCTGGACATCCAACAAAAAAATCGGATTTATCAAAGTGGATGACCGACCGTTTATGAATAAACCGGTTAATATCCATATGTAAATATCTGGTTATTTAAATATGGTTTTGGATTTGGATGTGGTTTTATCCATGCAACCGGATATTTTGCTCACCCCTATCAATACTACATTGATTTTTTTTTTTAAAGGAATACTACATTGATTATAAATTAGATAAATGTTTGATATAATAAAGAAGTAATTTGTATATTCGACGTTTTACAATTTTTGGTTAAAATTTGATGTTTCGGTCTTTTGTTGGTCGATCATTAATATGTTGTTGCTCACGATGCTCTTTGGACTCCCGCAACAGGTGGTATTAACTGCCTAGCTTGGTGGAGAGAGGGAGTTGATTCTTTGTTGTATAGAAAGTTTTTCTGATGGTGTAGTCAAGAGACGTGTTATATTGGTTGTAATGGCGATGCAATCTCGCGTTGACTATGAATGAGTCAAATGTTAGATATACAAAAGATGTGATTCATATGTCCAATATAAGTTTATAGTTTCAAAATTCCCTTGTGTGGTTGTCCTTGGTTGTAATGTCACTGTGATGGTCCTAGGGTTTTTTCGTGCTCCTCTTGTGACCTAATAGTGGTATCATAGTCGATGTTTTGATTAAAGGGTATTGGTTGTAATCTTCCATGACTAGGGCTTCCCCTCCTCACCCAAAACATAGGAAGTCATATCAAAAGTAATCCAAAAGAAGTGAACCGGCGGTTAGAACTTCTAACCCAACTTTTCCTAGCAATGGTTGTTTTTAGGTTTTTATGTCGAAAGAGAGTGACAAACTAGATCATTATTCTGTAATTCCATAATCATTTGAAATATTAACAATGTCGAGACTATATTAATCAATATTACAATTTTAAGTTGCATATTTACTCCTAAAAAATATCTCACTGAAAATGTTTTTAAATTGTAAGCCAACGGTGCATGAAAATAACAGGAAACCCAATCTTCTCTCTGTTCTTTCTTTCCCCTCTTTGTAACAAAAGTTTGTTTTTTTAAAAAAAGAAAGAATAATATAGCTGAAGTTTAAAAAACTAATTATTGAATTGAGAGCTATAAAAGGTGTCAGAATGTCTTTTAATTTCTTCAATTTTGAATTTCAAAAGCATAGAGATTTGCATACTACTTTGCTCTTGAGAGCATAAAGACACAAATTGATTGCCAACTAAAAATGCTTAAATTATTAAAAATCTAAGATTAATATGCCATATATACTATCAAATACCAGCATAATTAAAGTAGGGTAACAAGTGTTGAGCTGCCATTTTGGCAGCAATACTCCCAAATAGAGACAATATATATGTGAAAAATGGAAGGAAGCTTTCCAATACATACTTTATGCCCTAAGAGAGTATCACTAATTTTATAGAAAAAGACATTGTGAAGACAGAACAACACAGTGAGGACATAGAGAATAGTATTCGTTTATATAATTGTTCCATACATGATTAAAGTAGAGATGCTTCTCATTATAAAGCTTACATGTTTCCTTTTTAAACTATCCAATTTCATAGATCAACCTTCATCAAGCTTTACCTCAAAACAAAACAAAAACCTTCATCAAGCTTTTCAACTTTTCTTATATGATTTTCTTGGAATGATCATCACATTCTTTTGAGGAAAAGAATGGAAATTGCAATCCACAAACTTTTCATTTCAATCATAACATCAAACGAGTTTTATATAGATTAAACAATTTACATTATGAATTACTGTATTAAATTAAAGGTTTTTTTCTAGGTTAGCTTAATCCAATAGAATAACAGCAGTCATAGTTCTAAATTACGGTTATGATGTGAACTTTGATATTACGACAAAATGCAGGTAAATACAACCAATGCAACCATATCTAAGATTGTAACGCTCTTGTGAAATCATCGTAAAACTTATTTTGCGGCTACAATTGAAGTTGCGGACCGCAATATAGAATATGATTGTGGTGACCATGTCTTATTATTACCATGGTGAAGCCACATCCAAAACTTACTGCCCTATATACTTATAATTGATTAGTTAATATATCCTATCAATAAGGTAAAAAAATGTGTAATCAACCAAGGAATAAGAGACCGTCTAAATGAAAGACCGCACCTTCTCAAACCCTAGTAGCTTTTTGAATGCGGTCTCATAATCTTTCTTAATTATAGTAGTATAGTACATATATAATCATAAACTAACTTCCTTCTTATTATTACGATAAGATTGTGATACAAGATAGAGGGAGACAATGCCCTTAATGGAGAGGGCAGTAAGGAAAAAGATTTGCTAATAAATTTTTTATCTTAAGCACCCAAATGATTCCAAACCCCCACTTTTGACCAAAACTACTACATGGCAAAGAATGGATGTTAAAAATATTAGTTCAACACTCTATGATTGCAATATTGCTATTGATTATTATAAGATGATTAGCCTCTTGTTCCCTTAGCCTAGGCTTATTCCCTATGTACCTTTAGAGAGAATTTTCTTCATAAGGATGATGGGTGCTTGAGAGGGAAAGTTGACTACTAGGATTGTTTTTTTGTTTAGTCCAATAAAAGACTTTTTATTGGTTCATCAAAGATTCCATTGTTCGGTCCATGTCCTTTGGAATATTTTTCTAGTGATTGATTGGATTATTAAAACAAAAAATCAATAAAATAGTTTTATTGTTTTGCTTTGCACACGAATGAAACCTTTTATTAGACATGGGAAGTAATTCTATAGAATCATTTTAGAATAATTAATAATATATGTGATCTGGCAGACAAGAAAAGTGCACATGTTATCGATGATGGAAGTTTTGTCCGGGGTAAGACTGGTAAAACTGAAAACTTTGAGGAACCTTTTAGCCTGAGTGGAGAATCAAGCAAGATGAAGATGGTAATCAGAAATTGAGAAAAAGTTTGCCGTAACACTATTATCCAACAACTACATGGAAAAGGACAGTGCTCATTTACTGCAGACCAAATTCAAGGAAATGACAAAGGTTCAAATTAAGATGGATTTTACAAGTTGTGGTAGCTATTTTTGAATTCAGGAGACAATATAATGGCCTTTGAGTATATCGGCTATACATTCCTTTAGCTACTTATATAGTGCTTCGACTATCAACAGCTTCAATGGAAAATAAAACTAGACCAACACGATGTTTAGAGAGTTAGAAACATGACTCTCACTATGAAAAAGAACTCATTTAGTTTCCTCTCATTTGAGATGCACGCAGTCCAAACCCATATAAAAACAGTTATAGAAATGCTAACATGTGTCATAAGGGCACATGTTAAGAAACTTAAAACAGAAATTCTGTTTCAGAAATTGTGGCGATTTAATTTACAAAAAATTGAAAATTAATATTTGTCATTAAATATTTACCATTTATAAATTCCTTAACATGTGTTATAAGGATACAAATTAGCATGACCCAAATAATTATTCCATTGTAGACTTAAGAACTAATCTCATAAAGGCTCAAGCAACCTAAGTTGTGAGGATATTTAAGACACCCGCTAGGCTTAGAGACTCTACTTTAAGTGGGTTAGAAAATTAATAATATACTAATAAGACTAGTTTATGGTGCCGACTTTTACATTTCTCACCCTCATTATATTCCTCTCTCTTTTTTGGTGATATATTTCCTCCTCTCTTTTTTACGTTTTGCCATAAAAAAAATTAGAGAGCCATAAATAATTCATGTAACTATGTTAAATCAAAAAATCAATAATGCAACGGTTAGGAAGAAATGCTGAGGAAAGTTGGGCTCCCTTTTCTTTCTATATTTTGAACATAGGTGTAATGAGTGCTTATGTTTGGAATGGGATTCATATTATTCAAAGTAATTAGTATTAATCAACTACAATATATGCTTAAGCAAAAAGAATATCCCAAAAAAGAAAAATAGTCAAATGCTGAGATCTCTTTAGGTCTCCACAACTGGAGATTCCCTTACCTACGTCTAAAAAATTTCCACAAAAGGCAACTATCAACTCGTTTCATCTTAAATACGTCTACCTGATGGGTTCTAACCAAATTTCAGACAGTGATGTTTCACTACGTTTGTGCCCATATCTCTCTTTTCAATTCAACTACAACATAGCTGAAAAGAAAAATATGAAAGTAAACATGCTACAATTTAAATTTATTTTACGGCAGGATAATTGTAGTATGTCATAATCACAAATCCAAAGTAATGTGCTAAAATAATTTATTTAAATTTATAGTAGTGACCACACAAGACTTGTTAACGTTAATTGATATTTTTTACAACTATAACTTTAGAGAGTGGTGAAGGTCCTGATAATATGGCCTTTTCCTAAGGAGACGTTTGTTTTTCGGTTAAAAATTCCACACTCAAGAATAGCTTTTTTTCTTCAAAAATTGCATATGTTGAAATATGTACCACCAAGACTTGGCTTGTGTTTGTTTCCACGTTGAATTTGCCTCCTACCGTGCGTTTATCTAACTCCACAATTTCAAGCTTCACAATTATCACGGCAAGAGAGCATTGAGACACGAGAAAAGTGGCTCAGACGTGTAACCAAACGATGCATTAATGCAAAAGAACTGTTTTGATGTGTATGACAGAGTATTGAATTTGATTCCTACTCGTCAAAAAACATCTTGGAAAATGCATAATCTTTTTTTGATCAGCAAGGATCGTGCTAAGTAAAAGACTCATCTTCGACTCCAATTGCAACCCCTCAACTTCACTCCGACTTTGTGCTTCTACCTATCACTCTGACCCAGTATTTGTGCTTTTGAGTGCTGATCGACATCAAATTTTTGCCATGAGTACTTGAGTTTACATTTCCATCGTTGCTGCAAATTCATATATTTATCCCTCATTGATGTTTCCATCGTTGCTTCTGCATGCTAATCGACATAAAATTGTGATGGGTTTTTGAGTGTTTCCATTGCGGCATATATCAAGAAAATTTTATGTCGTTGCTTTTGTTCCCATCTATACCCGTCCATGATTTTTCCTAATTTATGTTGTTTGTTTTCTATAAAAAAAAGTGTGTTTTTCTAATTATTTCATTACTTAATATTCTTTTAATATCAATAAAAAATGACCTTTTTGTAATATGTATTAGTTTCACAAGGATAATTTTATCATCTAAATATAATTTATTATGATCAAGTGTGCACCAAACACATAATAAAATAAAATGTTCCTTCCAAAAAAATGTTATCCTCTTATCATTTGTGCACCAAACAACTCTTTATCATATCATATCATATCATTATCTTATCATATCCTTATTCAACTCTTTATTTTATCATGTCTATATCTTATTATGCGCACCAAACCGGTCCTAAGGAAAGACAATCAAAAGTATAGAAAATAAATACACGAGTGCATGGTTGGATTCTAAGGAAAGACAGTCAAAAGTATAGAAAATAAATACACGAGTACATGGTTGGATTATAGTTGCTCCCCCTTGACTCGCCTGAAACTGATGACAAACATATTTTATATTTTAAGATGTAAAATGCAGAGTTATATATAGTATGTGCCACCATGACCTGAAATTACGAGGTTGCTAGCTATGAGTAGCAAGTAAATAGTTGCAATCATATATATTATAAATTACACATAAAGGATTGACAGGTTAACATATCCAGAGAACAATTAAACAACAAAAAATATTGAAATCATGCTCAAAATTATACATAATAACCATCAAAATTGGCGAACAAACTCAATTCACTAGACTACACTGTCTTCACGAGACCTTTCTAGAAAGGTTCTTCATGCCACACCCAATACATTTGAGGATAACTGACTGTGTATCTGGATCTGGTTTGATAATAAACGTCAGATGAAGAAAATCCTTTATGTTTCTAAGAGTTTCAATCCCATGTTGGGAAAGTTTTCCAACGCGAACCTTGGAAACATCTTGAGGACATAGAGCACAAAGAAGAAATAGCAAACCCTATATAAACCAGAAATATTAAAAAGAAACATTACATTAGATATCTCCCTTATGGAAAATAGAAACAAATTTCATGATATGCACAGTCCTTCAAATAATAGCATTTGAGCATACCAAGTCAAAAATATGTTGGTATTTGACAATGAAGTACAAAATGACAACAACAACAGCAACAACCAAGCTTTTTCCCACTAAGTGGTCGGCTACATGGATCAAATTACGTCATAATGTTCTATCATAAAACCCAAAGTACAAAATGACACAGTCCAAAAATTAGGTTACACATAAAAGGATAAGAGTCTTGTTTCAAAATTGTGCCTGCAAGGATTTGATTGTGGGGTTTTTGATATTGCGAAAATGGTGTGAACTGTAAACTTGCAGGGTTACTTTTGTTGATTTATTTGTTAACTAAAAGTTATCAAAATATAACTAGGTTAGTTAAGTGAGACTGCCAATCAAAATACAAATAATAAAAAGAAGCATTGAGTTTCATATTAATAGCCAACACAGGTTGGTTCAACTCTCGACGATGTAAGGACCACGTTGGTGGGTGATCTATAAGTACCTATGTCAAGTGTTCTTTCAGTCTTGAGGTCTGCCCTAACCCTGGTGAACAACCGGGACCCAACTTACTTAAACTTTTTATTACCAAATAGAAATCCTCTTTTGGCACCAAAAAATGCTTTGTCTAATGTGCACAAGTAAATTAGTCTTGCACCATGAAGAAGTTTGTTTTTTACCATTAGATCAATAAGTCACATCATATCACATTTGATCCAATCCATTGGTGAAAACAAATTTGTGCATGGTGCAAGACTTGTCTCACTTGTGCGCCATAGATTTGACCCAAAAAAATACCAAAATTATGACTAATGAGATGCACACAGGGATAATTTTGAGATTGTTGTCTTTTATGAGAGAAATTTGAACTTTAAATAAAAGAGCAATTAAATATTTGGGTGATATCCAATCTTATTTATACTATTAGTGGCATTGATGACCTCGGACATGGAGTTCCAAGGCAAAGCCTTGAGACAGCACATCTAGCAAGGAAGACATCAAGCCATATATAACTATGTTACTGACTCAATACTCATGGCTAGCTACAGAAGAATATAGCAATATTGCTAAAGAAGGTGTGCAGTGTAGTAGCAAGTTTCACAAAGTAAAATAACAAAATATGAAGTGGTGCAAGCAAGGTAGAAAATGCCTTTGAAAACTGTTTTATGCAGCTAAGATTTTCTTTGAGAACGTGTCCATTACCATACCTCTTTGTTTAACATTTTTACTAACAATGTATATGAAAAATTAAATGGGTCAAATGCAATGTTGACATTGCAAAGGCATACAATTCATATATTAATTAGGTTCTACTTTATGTGACTGCTATTAGGAGTTATATTATAAATTGAAACAATTTTACCCTGTTCATCCTCATGCTAGGTAATCAAATAGGTAAAACAATAGTCTATGTGTTCCTTGTCATGACAAAACATGCTTTTTTTCTTCCATTAAAAGATAAGCATGTCATGGAAGGTTTTAAATGCAGCACCCGTAGGAACACATACTGGAAATAAGATTATCCAAGCAAAAAGACAACATTAATTACTACTACTAGAGATACTGAGATCTCAAGTCTCTGTCCGTGTAACTTCATTTATAAATTATGATTTATGCATTCTGATAAGGGTCCTATCACATTCTCTGAAGGATAAAGTTTTGGATTGATAACTCCACCTATGCAACAGTTACTTTAGCAATTCCTAGTTCCAGAGAAATTAGAGAAACTACTGCTTCATATTCAATTGAATGTTTTATGATGCACTTAGGTAGTACTTTGATGTGGGTTTATAAAATTGTGGCTCTTGTGCTTCAATTCTTCAAAGAATCTAGTTAAATATTTGGTGCTGCAACAGGTTTTGAACAAGTTATTGCTAAAACTGACTTTGAAGCGGAAGTGATTTTACAAACAGATTTTGAAGCTGAAAACTAGTTTTAAAACCAGGTTTGGGGAAATTTTGGGTTGGTTTAGAAATTTATTCTATATTATTGTTTTTAATTTGAATATGAATATGATTTCGTTTTATGAATATCTAAAACATGCATACCCGAGAAATTAGTCTAACTAACATGACAAGAAATAATTATTAAAAAAAATGACAAGTGATTATCTATGAGAACTAATTGAAGTTTACTGTAACAAACAAGACTGTCCAATAGAGAAGGCAAAGATTAAGATATGCTGAAGGTGGGATGTGATGGCAGATGAAGAGGTGTCAAAAATTAAAGAGAGAAAAGAGTTTAACCTTCTATAATCTGTTATTATATATTTTTACTGTTTATCACCGGCATCTGTTAGCTAGGATCATCTAAAAGTACAAAAAGTTTCCCTACATATTTCTACTTGTTCGATGACAGTATCATTCATAAGATAAACAAAGATTAAAGCGGGGTAAAATTATCAACTTGCTAACCTGATATGATGAATCTACCACTCCAGATTGAGCTATCTCCCCTAGTAAAACATTAGCAATCCCCTCACCAATCTCCTCTGGAGGCATCAGATCCTTTTTCACATCATCTGCAAGTCCAGAAGTATCTTCATCCCTAACATGAGCAGCAGTGGTATCGACAGAAATGTAGCAACCAGAAGTAGTCTCTGCAACCAGTGAAATTCCATATCCGGGAGAGCTGTGCCAACAAACCGCCAAATAAATAAAAAGGTATTATGGTTTTATGCAATATGATTTTCTTTGTTTCTATCAAATATACATTGAAAAATTCAAATGAAATATTCCAAAATATCTACCAAAAGAAAGGAATCATACTTTCCAGCCGGTGGACCTGTTCTGTGATCAGTAAAAATGTGCACATCAGAAATTAATGGATTGATGATTCCACGTGCAGCTCTAATCATGCTAGTTTCAAACTGTGAAGATACTTTGGTTGAAAACGTAACTCCTCGAATCTTTTTAACAAAACCCTCATCGATCCAATTAACTGCCTGCTAGGAAGAAGAAATATAAGCTACCAAAATAAATTGAAATGAAGCATAAATAAATGTTGAGAAACTTACAGTTAGACTCTGAACAATAGGCAGTGACAAAACAACTTCGCCGCCACCATTAGGAGGTAATCCACGACTCTCTATTTTAAGACTCATGGCTTCAAAGTCCACTCCAAAGCGCTTTAGTATGTGAAAAGCAACAGACTTGAAGGTATCAACTGATGGATCTTTAGAATCATTTGTAATTCCTGATAACATACATTCAACAGTTTCAACTCTCAATCAACATCATTAAGGGATATCTTCTAAACGGTCCTTCTGTTCTAGTTCTGAAGCTTTTATATACGCTATGCATGTTTAAATTGACTTAGTTGAGCTTATCTACTGACATAAGTACTCGCAAGACCTACTTACATGGACGAGCTTATGGAAACAGTACATAAGCTACTTCCAGGTTGGTTCCATAAACTCTTCAGGATAGCATGTGAAAATAAGTTATAGCTTATATGAAAACAATTTGATTTTTATTTTGTCGTTTGTTAAAAAAAACAACCTAGACATAAGCACTTATACAATAAGTGTTAATTCTATAGGCATTTGGCTAAGTTGTTTATCCAAACAAGGCATTATATTGATCCTTTTATTTCATTTTCTACTTGTTTTGTAAAATTATAAGTACTAATAATGAAATAAAAAAGAAGAACAAGTGTAAGAACAACCTTTGAGTCTAATGTTGAGAGGTTCCTTAGCAAACAAACACAAAACAATGAGTGGTTCAAGATAATAGCCAATGGAACGTGAAAAATCGCATTGGAAAGGATGATTTACTCTGCCACCCATAATAGTTCCTGGTTTGTACTTCAATTTGGTACCTGCAAAAAAGAAATCAGAATAATTATAATTTGAATAAAAAAAAAAAAAAAGTAGTAAACAGAGAAAAAATAGATTACCAGTTTCGTAGATTTCGACGGTGCAACCATCAGAGACAGTATCAAATAAACGGAGGAGTGAAATCTCGTGTTTAGCAAGACCAGGATAAGTTTGGTTGGGGCGTATGTCTTCAATGGTAATGGGAGTGGAAGAGAGAGTGGAGAGAAGTAACCTTTGTCGGAAACTTTGGCTACCCTTCAACTTCTTGTACACAGTTTTCCCCATTATAGAGGAATAAAGAAGACGATTGAGTAGTAAGGATTAAACTCACTGTGGCGGCCGAAGTAGAGAGGGACGCCGGAAATTGGTCGCAAAGGAGATGTGTAGCTGCCGCGAAGAGATGAAGAAGTTGGGGGTTTAGGGTTTTCTTTTTCAACGGAGACTCGGGGTTTTGGTTTTGGTTTCAGTTTCAGCGTGTGTACTGTATTGTAATTATTTTTTTATTTTTTTTTGTAGATAATAATAATTTGTTTTTTTTTTTGTTTAAATATGATTTTAATCCCTACAAAATCATAAAATTTTAATGATAATTTTAATTCTCTATAGTATTGTAATTTGTAATAATAGTCTCTATTTTTAGTTCTCCAAAATAATCTTTATAAAATTTAAATAGGAATTAAAAATGAATAATTTTTTTGTAGAGCCTAAACTTAAAAACTTGTAAATAGTCAATAACCCCCACCTCTTCAAAAATAAAAACCCCAAATTGTAAAAATTTCAAATACTTCTCGAAATCGAAGAGATGATAAAGTCTTTTGAAATTGTTACGTGTATATCAATTTGGTCTCTCTGTTCATTTTGTCATCCAAGACATGGATGTTTACTCTGGCATTGACACATAATCTAAAATGTTATGTCATATATGTGAGTAATTGCCTAAAAAAATTAAAAGGAAAAATGATTTTTTTTGTTCCAATCGTAACATTTGCGCATGCTCTCAAATACTTCACTCCAGGGTTGGTTTAAAGGTCAAACCATCCAAACAGGGGTTTTAGGCCTCAAGATTTTGGGTTAGAAAAGGCAAAATCTATAAGTATATAATATGACATATTAATAATCAATATTTGTTTTGGTAAAAAAAAAATCAATATTTGTGTTTTTGTCAAAAAAAAATAATCAATATATTTTTTTGAGAGAAAAAATAATCAATATTTGTTTAGTTTAGTTGGTCAATTTTAAGACCTCAAATCCTTTTGGTCCTAAGTTCAAATCTTGGATATTCAACAAAATCTGATTCATTATGTTTTTAATAAGCATTTTGTTATTTTTTTTTTAATTCTAAAAAACCTCATTATAAAATTTGTTTTAGGTCTCTTGACATGTTAGGTCAGCTCTGCAATTCACTCAAATTTTACACTTATGTGTAAAGGTGAAGTTGAGTTGAACTTAGTTCAGTTCAACTTAAAACTCAATCTGAGTTTGTTAAGAACTTTTTATTCAGCTTGATTCGATTTAAGTTCACGAACTATTTAGTTCAGTTCAATTCGGCTCGAATGAAATGAACCAAGAGACATGTGTTACTTAAACCTTAAATTCAAATATCAATCAGAAAATCAACTGAAGGTTTAAATGGAAAGAAAAAAAAGAAGCTCATAAACCGCTTAATTGGTTTGAAATTCTCTTAAATTGATAACAAACCTACTAATTAAAATAATTAATTAATTGATAATACCTTAATTCAATTCACATTGTACTTCAAGGAATAATGATAATTCACATTTCTCCTTTTATTGATACTAGTGTAGACACTCGTGCCAAGTACAGGTTAGAATTTCATCATACTTAATGGAGAGGAATATTGTGATGTATCAAGTGTCAGTTAAATCTCATCATTGGATAAAATATTAGAGGTCGAAGAACAAATAAGTGAGAAAAAACTCATATACTTGAAGCCTTAAAATTTTGGATGAAGATGCGACATCATGCTCACTTGTGTGATTGTTTTTTCTGCAATGTGTCCAATCACGCAAGTGTTGACATCCCCGTAAGTCCCAATGGTGATATCATATACGCTTCAACATTTTTGGGGAGCGGAAGTGCTTTGTGATGGTGGATCGCGGACACGAAGAGTCTCATACTTAATTAAGAGATGTTATTGTGTCAAGTGTGAGTTAAAATAACACACTGAATGCAATATTAGATGTTGAACAGCATATAAGTGAGATGGCTCGTAATGTCTTGAGATTTTGGATGAAATTGTGATCCAATACATGTTCCAATGAAAGTCGCAACATTATTATGATTTGTTTCGTTAGTTTTTGAGTGTTATTTGTTTAATTTTGTATCTTAAATTTTAGTTTTGGGATGTCGTTCGCTTCCATGCAATTTTTTATTCAACCTCTATTATTTTAAAATTCTCCACTTTTAGTCTTTTAGTCCGATTTGACAATTGGAAAATGTAGACGAGTTTTGCTAAGTTGACAAAATACACTAATTAGACATTTTAAATTGATGTGATATTTTTCGAATGAATCCATTATTTTGGTAGCATGATTACCCAATAATTTTCAACTCCTTCAAAAAATTCATAAAATTACCAGCAACTCATTCTATTCCCTATGCTGTCACGAGAAAAACACACACTCCTTAGTTTTTCCCTTAGTATTTCTCTCTTGTACACATTCCTTTTTATCTTCTTTCTTTTTCTAATTTACTTTCTCTTTCTCTTGAAAGAAATGAACAAAGACATCCCTATATGAAACCGTTACCAACCACATTTTTTACCATGTCGTGCCTTTGAGCTTATTTGATTATCTCATCATATCACAAATACAATAGTCTCACCCCTAAGGGATAGACGTTAATGTGTCATGTATGATTTAAACCTCTAAATTATGTGTAAGAGTTGATAATGAGCAAACATATAAGTGAGATGACTAATATACTCAATTTCTCAAGGTTGTAGGTTTAAATGTGATGTGAATTTCATGTGTGGGGTTTCCCTAAGTCAAATTTGATGTTCAAACTCATTATAGACACTCTAAGAACTCCGAACATCATGAGGAACTGTTTTGATAGTTTTTGGATTTCGTTTGCTTAAGTTTTTGATATTAAGTATACGTTTTTGCATGTCATTCACTTTCATTCAAATGTTTTTATCCAACCTCTGTTATTTAAAATACCTTCACTTTTGCTCTTTGGGGGGATCTAACAATGAAAAATTGCATGTATTTTGCTTAGTTGATTAAACGACATTTTAAAATTATGTGATATTTTTCAATTGAGTCTATTTTTTTGGATGAAATAACAGCTCGTATATTTTCAACTCCTTCAACTAAACCATAAAATTACCAATAACTCACATTATTTTCAATACTTTCACTCACGAAACACACACTACTTTTTTTTTCCATCATTTATCTCATTTTCAAATTACTTGTTCATATTCTTTCTTTTTTTAATTTCCTTTCTCTCTTTTCAAGAAAGTTAGAATCATAAATCTCTCTTCCTGAAATCACCATCAAATCCACCTTTTAAATCATGTTATACCTCCGTCTGACCTTATTTGGTTATGTCACCAGAACATAGACGCACAAAGTCTCACAATTAAGGGAGATATGTTAATGTGTCAATTGTAATTTAAATTTAAAGTTCCACATTAGATGCAAGAGTAGATGTTGAGACACTTATAAATGAGATGACCAATATAAGAGTAGATGTTTAATTTTTATATTGAATTTATTTTTTTTGTTCGCTTCCATGCAATTTTTTTAATCAATCCATATTATTTAAATTTCTTCGCCTTTGGTCTTTGGTGGGATTTAACCATAGAAAACTCTAATGTGTTATGCTGAATTAACAAAATACGTGCTTATTAGAAATTTTTAAATGCTAGTGTTTCTTTAATTAAGTCTAATTTTTGGGTAAATTAATTACTCAAAAATCTCGAACTTCTTCGACTCACTTTATTCTTTATAACCTCGTGGGTAAAATTCAATTTTTTTACCTATATCATTTATCTCAATCTCTTTTTTTTCTAATTTTCTTTCTCACTTCTCATGAAAGAAATGAACCTCTGTTTGACCTTATTTGACCATGTCATATATTTACAGACACGAGAGTCGCACAATCGGGAGAGAAATGTTAATATGTCAAATATGAGTTAAAGTTCTACAATTGATGGAATAGTAAATGTTGAATCATATATATGTACCTAGATATTTTGAATGAAGATGTAATATTAATCTCACGTGTGTGGTTTCTCGTAATCTAATACGATGATACAAGCCAATGTAATGATTTTATTTATTACAAAACATTACAATGATTTGTTTTGTTAGTTTTTGGATGTCATTTGTTTAATTTTTTTATCTTACATTTGATACTTTGAATGTCATTCGTTTTCATGCAAAAAAAATTATTGAACTTTTGTTATTTCAAATTTCTTCACCCTTTTTAGAGTTTGGGCAAAAGAGAAAGCTAGCTATGAGGTGTCAACACGGTTGAGATTTCGTAACTTTATCTTGATGCTTTTAAACTTTATTCCTTTATTAAAAAAAACTAAAAAAAAAAATCACCTTTGATCTTTTGTGGGATCTCACAAAAGAAAAACGTAGATGTGTTACACTAAGTTAACAAAGTACATGTTTATTAGACATTTTAAATTGATATAATTTTTTAATAACTCTAATATTTTGGTAGTATAATTAGACAATAATCTCCAACTTTTTCAATGAACCCATAAAATTAACAACAACTTACTATTTTCACTTATTACTTCCCTATGTTCAAATTCCCTTTTCATCTTATTTCTTTTTCTAATTTACTTTCTCTCTTCTCATGAAAGAAAAAAAAAAAAAACCTCTTTGAAATTGCCACCATCCCACCTTTTTTACCATGGTGTGTCTCTGACCTTATTAGACTACCTCACCAAGTCACAGATACAAAGAGTCTCCCACTTAAAAAGAAATGTCAATGTGTCATGTGAGAGTTAAACTTCTAGGTTAGATGCAAGAGTAGATTTTAAGCAAAATGTCAGTGCGATGACCCGTATACCTAATGTCTCAAGGTTTTGGATCAAATATGGCGTCGATTTCATTTGGGAGGTTTCTCTTAGCCAAATGTGATGATCCAACCTATTGTATACTCCCGCAGAACTCTGAACATTATGATGAATTGTTTTCTTAGCGTTTTTATGTCATTTGCTTGGTTTTTTTTTATATTAAATAAAAAAAATCAATTTTTTATTTATTTTAAATTCCTTCACTTTTGGTCTTTGGTGGGATCAAACCATGGAAAAACGTTAATGTGTTATTATGAGCTGACAAAATACATGCTTATATTGTTTCAAATTCCTCCACTTTTTGTCTTTAGTAAATGAGTTACATACGTTCGCAAAAAAAAAGTACAAATTTTGATCTACAATAGATGAAATATATGGGAATGCAAATAAAGGAAATAATGGTCAAGGTTTCAAATTTAAAAAGCAAGAAAGTCCACATCTTTTTTTTTTTTTTTTTACAAAAGAAAGTTTGCATCCTTATTTACTTTGAAATATATGTCATCGCATACATCTTTGCGTTGAAACTGTTTGATTGTGATTGCCATTGCTATAAATACAATTATGAGTTGTCAATTGGTATTATATATTTTTGAAAAAAAATGTTTGATTTGAAATATGATATCGCACATTTATAAGTTAACATAGTGAATGATGACACAATTAAATTTTGAGTGAAAACAAAATTTAGTTTCGTATAAAAATTGAGATCCAATTTAGTTGCTAAGAAAACTAAAAGCAATTTTTTGTTCCAAAAAAAAAATAGAAAATTTAGTCTCTATCTCACTATGCTTAAAAATATTTTCCAGGTTCCGTGATTAAATCTATGCGATAAGTTGTTAGAACTTGAGTATTATAGGGTGGACTGGATATTAAATTTATATAATTATATGGTATTCTCATGTTCTTCGATAATATTTTTTCTTAAAAAAAAAATAATATTTTTTCTTTTAGAATTTTCCAAAATTTAGTCTTCTCAGTTTGAAAAAACTAATTGAGGATTTTCAATGACCACCATAGAAATTTAAAATTGACAATTTAAATAAAACAGTTTTTTCTAATTTTTTTTATGTGAGTTGGACTCTGAAGACTCGTCCGAATCACAGAACATCTCTCATGATTCAAAGAGTATTTGCACATCATTCACTGAAAAATTTCTCATGATGACAACAAAATTTGAATCAACAACTTTGTGGTTGAGTGAAAAGAGTGGTGAGTTGTGAATTTTTTTTAAGCTTTTCTATGTAGGCTGAACCTTTGTCATTTATTTGATTTTATTTTCCTTCCGAAGGAGTCATTTATTTGAATTAAAACACAGATAATTAATTTCAATGTAAATGATAGTGTGTTATAACTTATAATATTCACATCAATGCATTTATTTAGATCCGTTAATTTAGTTTTAAATAAGTTATTAAAAACATCTTTTAAATTGAATTTATTTGAAATGTTGGTGGAGTGGACTCTATTTTTTTTTTTGAGACGTTGGTTGGGTTTATCTATATACAAATTATTTGAAATAATTTATATTCAATCAATATATATACACTATTTTTTTTTGGTGGTGTCCAAGATTCAAACCCTGAACCTTGCATATATTATGCAGTGTCCTTACCAATTTAGTTAAGCTTCTTTATATAAAGGATGGAGGTTTCGCAGGATGCCAACATAATTGGGATGTGGTTGTTTCCTCTCGATGCATGTCTTTTCTCCTTGTTTACTTAAAAAAATATATAAAGAAAATAACCTCTTTCAGAAGGATGTTGGACTGACTTTTTCTTATAATAATTTTGTGTTATTATAAAATTTAAGAATTTTTATACTATTGTTATCATTGAAAAGGATGAAATATGGTTTGAGTTTGTTACATTTGAGATTCACAAATATCTATATCTATACTTATAATTTACACGCAATTTTTTTTATAAAATATCGTTGATAATCTACACGCGTTAATCCAATAAAAAGAGTGGAGGGACGGATACGTGAGTAATGTTTTGGACCAGCTTGAAACCTTTAAAACGTATGAGATTAACTTGAAACTTTTAAAACATAAGAGACCAACTTGGAACTTAAAGTAAACATAAGGGATCAAACATGCAATTAAGCCAAATGAAAATATATATGGAAAAATCTTAATTGTTTAATTGAAACAAAAAGAAAAACAAATTTGAATGAGTACATTCTGAGCAATTTTTTGAGACCCAATTTAGATGTTAAGAAAAACAAAATCACATTTTAGCTCCAAAAAAAATTAACTGGAAGATTCATTCTCTCTCACTTTGCTTAAAAATATTTTGTCGGGAATCAAATTATTATTTTTTAATTATTGTCGGAGATATAGCAGTCTCATTTTTTAATTATTATTTTCAATGATATAATAATTTAATAATTTATGTTTTATCATTGTCAAGACACGACTGTCTCTTTAATTATTGTTAATGTCCCAATTTTGGTTGCAAAATCTATAAACAGGACAAAGGTGAGCTACATGACGTTGAAGGAGATTTAAGTCGAAGGTTCTAGGTTTGATTCCAAACATAATTAGTTTTGTTAATACAAATTGAATAATTGCAAAGCCGAAAACCTAAATTGAAAACATAATTGAAGAATATGCTAAAATGCATAACTTGTTTTATTTTTTCTCTTTCATAATTGCTCTATTTTTTTACAAAACAAAATTTTGTCGCTTACATGCATGCACCTACATAGTGAAATATGCATCCATGATGTGGCAATTCAATGGTAAGAGTTTGACATCTCAATGGACAGAGTTTAAATTTCATCTGAAAATATATATGTCACCCTATCAATAATATTTTTCACTTACCTAATTTTTTTTTTTTATAAAAATAATGCAATGTTCTTGTTCATTTTAAAAGAATAAATTTATCTTATTTTTAAATAATAGAAATAAACTCTCAGCCCATAAATTCTTTGTTTTATTTTGAAATAATCATTAATAACAATCATATCACACAATATTCTTTAATTTCTATAAACCTAAAACAGTTTGTTGCTTCTTTGAAAAGAAGAAAATTTTAAAGCGTCAAATGAATAACACATTTAAAACTTTCTGCTTTTCTCAAGGTTCATTTCCTATCACATTCCAACTGTTGTAGAAGCATTCTAAAATGAATATAATTAAAGCAGAAAACCCAAATTGAAATCAATTTTTTTAAAAATGAGATAAATGATGGTTATACATCAAATAAATGGCTATAAGAAAATTTGAAAAACTGTTCAAAATAAGAAGCATTAAGAAGGGAGAGATGTGAAGGATTCGCGGTCAAAATATTAGCTTGGGGTTGGGGGCTTTTATTAAAAAGATATGATATATAATAAATAAAGTAACTTGACATTTAGAGTCGTGTTTTCCAAATTTCATTATTCATCATTTTATATAAGAGATGTTTTCCAATTTTCATCAACATCTCATTCGCTACATACATAAATAATAATATAATAAACTTGAAATTATAATTCATCACTTTAGAAACCTATCAAATTATATAAAATAATATCTATAATTTTCAATCATTAATTAGTATAGGAAAATGAAATGTCTTCAATGATTAATCAACCTATAATGTCAAAATATACAAATCACAATCTAAAAGATTAAAACCTATATATATTATTGATAATTACAAACTAACTAAAATAATAAAAATCAGAATAAAAAATTATTACAAAATACATAGAGATGCATCCATCATCACCATGTCTAGTGAGAATGGAAGCTTGCAATTTAATACATCACGAAAAGACCAAATGGAAACAATAGAAACAATCAAACTCCAAGCTTCTCTCATAGGATTAATCTCAAAAATTAAATAAGATTTGGGTTTTGGAATCATTAAAAAAATGAGAACAATTTCTTGACCTGAAAGAAATATGAAAACAGAGAAATTAGCTGAAAACATGAAAAACTGAAGAAGAAGAAAAAACATGAAAAACTGAAAAATCATGATAGAATTATAATTCTTTGATTGAATGTCGAAATGATGCGAGAATTGGTGAAAGTAGAATAGTTATTTATAGGAAAAATTCAACCATCTCACTACTATGTATAGATCCAAAATTTGTGGCACTGATTTATTACATATGTGTAAAATAAAGAAAAAAAAAAGAATGTGCCTGATTAATGTATAGGTCCATTCTCGTCTCACACATTTTTTGCTATATGCATATGTGTGTGTGAAATTAACCCTTGACTTTTGTGCCCAATTAAACATTTCTTAATATATAAACAAAAACATTTTGCTTATCATTATTTTTTATGCGCAATTAAACCTTTTCTTATATCAACACAAAAAAAAAACACTTTCTTATATAAGTAACTACATGTAAATTTCCTTGAAAGCTATTAATGTTGTTTAGCAAATAAACATGTCAGATGTACTTTAAATTTTGAAGAAGACATTTGTATTATATAAAGATGACACATGTGATATTATAATTGGTTTAAATAATAAAAGGTGACGACGTAACAAAAAAAAAAGGTTAACATAGTATGTAAAATTATCAAGGAAAGAAAGAATAATTATGCTAAATTGAAAATATAAATGTGCCATCACATATAGTTTTTTATGTAAATCAAAACAAAAATCAAATTACCGTTCTATATGGACATTATTCACTTGCAACATCACCCAAATCTAAAAACAACAATTAAATAAATAAATAAATAAGGATTGCCTTGCATAATATTTGTGTACATTTTTATGGCATGGTGAAATAATTAATGTTCCTTAGAATCAGAAGGTGACACATGCACTTTTTTTTAAAAAAAAAAGGCATTTGTTTTCAATAGAGATTTTTTCGCTATCCTTCTCGACACTTCTGAGGTCGGACTTGCTTGTTTGCGGCCTTAAAACTCATTAACAGCTGATTAAAAATGAGAGTATGGAGACAGCCGTGTGTTTTTCTCTCTTGTCAACGTTTTCAAATTTTGGTATTGCCATTAGCCGTTGGATTTAATTTTTGTGTGTTTACAATTGTTAATGAAGTGGTAGGAAAAAAAAAACTTTTGAAAAGTGTAAAAAAGAGAGTCAGAGAAATAGAGAATACGATGGAGAGGACAAAATAGTTTTTTATTCAATGCAAAAATATAAATAAAAAATAATGAAAAGAGAAAAATATAGAATGTGAGAGGGAGAGATAAAAGATGAGAGAAAGATATTTGCGCTCGTGCCTCTTTTTTTTGAAGAATCGTTCTTCATTACATTCGAGATTTTACAATCTTAACACATCTTTGGCATGCTTTGGGCTTCACATTCGTTGAGATTTTCTCTGATCCGGATGCTCTCAATTGGCTTAAGCAAAGTCTCTCTTCCCATAAATTCCAATATCTTAGCCTTTGAGGTGTGGTGGTCTTTGAAGAAATCGGAACTTTAGCTGCTTTTCACATACTATGATCCTAACTTACTGTCTTGAAATGAAAAATCGCAATACGTGTGTAACTCTCAATTCTTGCTTCTTTAGTTCACAAGCTACAAGTCTTGAGGATATGAGTTTAGTGAAACTCTAATGATAGTTGCACATTCAGTAACATTAATGGTAGCTATTTAGATAACAACAATAGGTTTTTAAATCACAATGCAGGCACATCTGACATACTACTTGCAAAGTTTCATGTCATTCACCGAAGACTTTTACCGTCTAAAGAATTGAACTTTCAAGCTGTCTACTATGCGAATTATTCTCCATTGTTTTAAAAGTCTATTTTATATGAACTTAATTACTAGTAATCATGATCATACTCCATTTTGATATTTAACATGATATTTTAGAAAAGTTGACTATATACGACATCATATTTCACTTATAGTTTATAATAATATACTTAAACATGAAAAATTAATGTAGACTATCAGGGGCGGACCTGGACTCTCAATATCACTGGGGCGCAATTTTTTTATCAAATAATTAAATAATACTAAATATAATAAAAAGTTATAATAAGAAAATTTGTAGCAATCAAAATTACAAAGAAAATGCTATATTTCATTTATTGAAAATGAGCTTAAATTACATCATTTTCATAGCTGGGAAAACACGTTCAACACTTGCAGTTGTCACCAACAAAATCAGAGCTAATTTCACAAGCTTGTATACCAAATCAGAGGTAGTGTTCTGTTTTGTTTTCACAAGCTTTGCACAAAGATATAAAAGTCCTTTTAACTTTCTAAAATTGAGATCACCTCGATGTCACCTTTTTGAATTGAGGTGAGTGTAATATTATCCTTATTTCTTAAACCTCTTAAGGAGAGTTTTCCATCCATTATAATTTTACCTTTATTTCTTTAAATTGTTCTATATATATCCCAAAAGCCACAAAAATTGTGCCTAAAAAATTTCATTCGATGTGTCACCCATAAAACTAGCTCAATTAACAATACCATTATTGTTAGATTAAACACATTCGTCGTGATTCAAATTCAGACCTTGCAAGTATGCATTAGTTTCATGTGATTTTGTCACTTCCTTTATAAAAAAAATCCCATGTGAAATTGTAAAGAAAATAGGAGTTACAACAGTACTTGAGAAATTTATTCCAAATATATCCTTGCAATATATGTGCAGAATCAGCCATGGAAGATGTGTGCTCAATTATTCAAGCTGTTAAACCAACAGAAAGCAGCATGAGAAGAAAGGACGAGGTGGCAATAGAATAAGGGTAGTTGTGAGAATAGGGCCTCGGTTGGTGTGGCACTTGCCACACCAGGCCTTGGCCAGGTCCGCCCATGCAGACTAATAAGGTTAATATTACAAGTAAAAAATAACAAATTTATAGTTTAATTCAAAATCCAAAATTTAATACAATAATAGTAAAAAAAAATATATTCATATTTACGTAAGATATCAAAGGCTTTTCTTATAGCATGTAACTCAATTTTTTTTAGCTAAATAGACTTTAAAAAATTGACAGTGACATAAATTAGGACATGGATCTCTCTAGATTGGCCTAACTTGTTTTCACCTATACTCTTAACACTACAAGAAATGTTATTTCAACATTTAAAAATACAATTTCATATCATATAAACATTTATTATTTATAATTGTTGTATTTATTTGGAGAGAAAAAGAAATTAATAAAAATACTCCCTCCAATCTCAAATAAAAGTATTTTTCTTCTTCTTTGTATTCATTGAATATATAATATATTTTGGATTTTGCTAGAAGACATTTTTGGTATGTTTGGTTTGCAGAAGAAAGTTTAAGGAAAGAAAGTGAAAGGAATGAAAGAATAAGGAAAGAATGGTAGTAGAAAGTGAGAAGATCATTTTAGTTGTTTGGTATAAGAGAAAGTGAATAGAAAGTAGAAGGAAAGAATGATGTGTATATTTGTAAAAGGACAATTACATTCTTGAAAAGTTTTGGCTACATATGTCATTTTAAATTAAATATTCTATCTTCACATTTAAATATATTTTAATTTAGACATAACAATTTAAGTTTTTTTTTACAGTGGGAGAATAAATAAATTTATAGAGTGTATGTGTCAAAATCATAACTTGCCTAGCATGTACTTTGCACCACATTAATGCCTAAAAAAAATGGCACAATGCAAATAATATATTACATCAAGAGAAAAAAAAATGTAACATAAATGAGAAGAAAAAAAGGTATGGCTAAGTTCAATTGTACAATATTATGATAGGAGGAGAAAAAAAATGAAACTGCAAATTGAAAAAAATAAAGAGAGAGAAACAACAAAGAAATGGTAACATTACTTAAAAAAAAAAAAACAAAGAGATAGTAACATAATTTTTTTTTTGAAAGGAATAAAATAGTAACATAAATAAAATGCAATAAAAGTAGGGGTGTTTTGGACTTTTCAAATAAAAAGTGGTTGTTTCTCAACCTTTCTCTCCATATTGGCGTGGAAAGATTTCCATGTGTGGGTCCATTAAATTCTTTCTTTCCATAGGCTTTCTAGAGAGTTCCAAACTAGAGAAAATGCTTCTTTCCCTCGTCTTTCTCTCCTCCCCACAATCTTTCCTTGGAAACAAACACACCCTTGATTAGTAAAAAGGACTAATAGTAGACTAGGGAGTACTCGACTACATAGTTGAAAGGAAAAGCATCCACACGTGTACCAATTACAATGTTGTGTTGTTGGACAACAAGGACAAATTCATGTGAAAAATCATAACTTTCATTGACCTTTCTTTATCATCATCACTCTCCTTCATAAAATATTATTTAACAGATCTCAGATTCCTTTTCTAGATCTCTTCATAAATTATTCTTCTGTGTTTTGGTATGCAACCAAGTTCCTTTGCAGTCAAAACTTTCAGTGTTGAGAACCACTCTTACTCTTAGTACATTGCTATATTTCCACTACTTGACAAAAAAAATCTCCAAAAGTTAGTTTCTTTTTGTTGTTGAACATGGAGGAGTGTAAGAGAGAGAAAGATGAAGTGTTGAAACAAGTTCTTGGAACA
>Ga0315914_1003499_pt1 | contig 23837 bp, 8 predicted proteins | sample MpolenodulesMG_FD_203920 | JGI IMG/M metagenome (GOLD analysis project Ga0315914, IMG submission 203920) | Medicago polymorpha root nodule microbial communities from Los Angeles, California, United States - elongated nodules | ecosystem: Host-associated > Plants > Roots > Nodule | place: USA... | reverse complement strand
TTTTGTTTTTTTCTTTCTCTAAAAGGAGTACAAGGGTCTTCGAGGAAGAGAAGTACTTACAAGAGAAACTCACAAATTGCTTGATGAAAAATGCCAAGTACAAAGTAACTCTAGAATCATTTCTAGGACTTCCTAATTAAAACCCACTCACTACCATAATTTAATAACGTCACCCATATAATAGCGGTTTTTTAAGAAACCATATTATAAGGTGTTAACAAATTAAAAATACTTGGAGATATTCTCTACACTTTTCAATAGAAATTCCAAATAGTGTTTTTTTTTTTAAGGAAGATATTCCAAATAGTTCTAGATATATCGATAACATTAACATGTGCTCTAAATCCTAGCTCAACATACAAAAATGTCGAAATCGTTATGCTGAACGTCATGATCGGGCTTCGAACCCCGGTACCTCTACTTTGTGTGTGTGAGTTTATGATGACTTTGTCATCTCGTCTATCTACAAAAAAAATTATCAATAACATTGCTCCCTGTTAATTTGAAATTTTTTCTTCATTCCAAGTCTTACTCTCAGTATTTGAAAATCTTCAAATTTCTGTGAAAATATTTGCAACTTCATCTTGAGTCATCACATACTTTAGCTCCACCTCTTTCTTGGCAACGCATTCTCTTATGAAATGATATCTTGTGTTTATGTGCTTGCATCAATCAGGAAACACAAGATTCTTTGCAAGTGCTTGTGGAAATTTTTTATCAATACAAATTAGTACTTCATCAAATCCATTCATTGATCTGACTATTGTAACTTGTGCTCCAAATGCCATCAGATACTCACGTACATCAGCCAAAAGGTTAGCTCTATCTATGGGAAGAGTTATATCTATCTTGAGGAATGCTTAAACACAAACAAAATCATTTAAAATTTCCATTCTCCATCCAGCTCCAACCTTCTTTCCTTTGCCAGTGTACCAATTTTGTTAGTAATCAATGTCTCTCTTGATGAGAGCCTTAACCAACGAAGGATCATCACATTGAGTTAAAAGCAATCACACAAGTGATTAAACACTAAACACTAAACAAAATTTTTAAGAATTGAGTATATGGATCTTGTCACTTATATGATGTTCAACTTTTATTTTTTATAAAGTGTGAGACTTTTCCTTACATTTGACATACTAATAATCTTCTTCTTAAATGGAAGTTGATTTACTCACATGCAGTTGCACTACTGTTGACTCATAATATCATGCGAACACGTCGTTGATTGCCTCATTGTTAGAAAACTTTTAATATAAGGAGTTGATCGTCTTTAGTAAAATCATCACTCTCATATCATTGATGGTTCATGAGATCAGGAGCCTTCACACGGAAAGGTTATTACTTTGTGATAAGAATAATCACATAAATGGTTTGGACACATCACATATTCACCGAGTAAATAGGCAATTACCCCCATAAAATTGTAAGTTTCGTCAATTACTCCTCTGACGTTAACAAAACTTCAATTACCCCTGAAATTGCACAACGTTAGTCAAATTCTTCTGTTAGTCAACATGACGTTTTGCAAATACCCCCCTTGAAGTTTTGCACTTATGTGCAAAATACCCCTAAACTTGAAAATTTATATATATTTTTTCTTATCCTTGACTCAAACTTGAAGAAATAAAAATCACCAACACCAATGAAACAATAAAATCTAATTTATAATCACCAGCATCAATAATGTTTAATTAAGGAAACACATAAATTGAGATTGTTGTTAGATACCTGAATGGTGTGGAAATACTAGAAATTAGATGTGGATGCCTTGAGTCTAATGACAAAGTGTTAATGTAGAACATGTTTGCCCATTCTAGCTTTGTTCATCAGATACAACAAACAACTGACTAAATCCTTGTATATCATTTGGTGTTAGCCAAAATTTCTTTTTCTTCTCTTCCATTGGAAGGTTGAAGAATTGTTCAACACCGATCTTCATATTTTCAACCAATAAAGTGTTGACTCCATGGTTAATCAACTGCAATTAATTTTCAAATTATCTTTTTTTCAAAGGCAAACTAATTACCAAATTATCTTGTTATGTACAAATTAATTTTTTCCTTGGATAGTAGTAATTAAATCTTAATTACTTGCTTTATTTTGAATGTATGAAATGTATACCTAAAAATAAATTGGAGATTTTTATTTCTTCAAGTTTGAGTCAAGGATGAGAAAAAAATATATAAATTTTTAAGTTTAGAGGGCATTTTGCACATAAGTGGAAAAACTTCAGGGGGTAATTGCAAAACGTCATGTTGACTAACAGAAGAATTTGATGCATGGAGTAAATTGATTAACGTTGTGCAATTTCAGGGGGTAATTAAAGTTTTGTTAACGTCAAGGGGCTAATTGACGAAACTTAAAATTTCAAAGGGATAATTGCCTATTTCCTCCATATTCACCTAAATTCTTAAAAAATATTAAGTTTATGAATTCTTTAATCTATACTGAACACTCACTCTTTCTCCAATGTGAAACTTTATTCACACTTGACATACATAATTGCTATTAGAGAGGGAAAAAGAAATGCAGCAACAGAGAATATAAGCTACGCCTAAACTACTGATAAAACTATTATTTCTTCAATATTCTCTTCCTCATATGTGTACATATAGTGCTTTAGGCATAATGAAGTCATACTTTTACTCCCTTCATGTGCTATATTCTTCATAATTTTGAAGTATCTCAAGTGTATCTCTGACTTTTGGAGGAGCCAAAACTAATTCTAAAGGTGTATAATTAATTTTGATATGTTACAATATTCTCTGATGCTATTGATTTTGTCTTCAAAATTAATTCTAATTTTAAGATATTATTTGAAGTTTTGCTAATATGATTGTTTTTTACTTCAAATTTATTATTCAATCCACTTTTATTTGACTAAATAATTTTACATTGAAATTACTTTAATTATAATCGATCAATTTTAAACTGTAAATTTATTTAAAATCATATTTTGTCACCGCAAAACCAAAGACAACCTTATATAATGCTTCACCCCTTTAAATTCAATTTAGTATACAACAATCGACTCCCACTTGAGTATACCATTTGACAAACCCACTTGCGATTCCTCCATCGAGATTCCAGAAGAAAAAACATCTTTATCTTTTCCTCATCATAAAAACAACATCTTTAGAGGTAGTGTCTCTGTATTAGCAGGCCCAAAAAGCACCCTTTGCTTTTTTTTCACTCCTCAAAACAAAAGAAATTAGTAAAAGACAACATTTTGTTCGGTATCCTAGACTGATAACCGATGATCGTTTTGATCACTACTATGTCCTATCCCATCTTATTTCTTGCTTTACTTTACCTCTTTTTATATTCCAAATGTTCATTTTTATGTCACACTGTCACCCACATCTTATTATAAACCTTAGTCTTATTTATTTATTTATTCATCCTTTTCTATATCTTCCCCAACACCAACGTTAACACCTTCCAAATTAAACCAACACTGTTCCTTTGTTAGATGGCGACAAATAGTGTCCAAGAAAAATGGAACAACCCTAGAGAAGAACTAGATGAAGATGAAGAAGCATTGTCACTATGTGATCTCCCATTATCTCAGAACAAACCAACCAAAGAAGAACACTCTCATGTCAACGAAAAACAAGAAGAATTCAATTTTAATTCATGGGTTGGTCTCTTATCAACAGAACCAAAAATGTGTGTAGCAGATGAAGTTTTCTTCCAAGGCCAAATTCTTCCATCACGTGCTTCATTCAGCTCCCAAGCTGGCTTATTAACCACAACAGTATCACAATTCCAACGTGATGATGATCATGATCATGGTAAGCAACTCAATTTCAAATTCAGTCACTGCAAATCAAAGCATGAATCTTTCAACGAGTTTCGTAGCAATAGTAGTACAAGTCAAAACTCAACCACATCAAGTAGCACTAGTTCTACAACAACACCAATAGTTTCAGTTTCAAAATCCAAAGTTAGAAACCAATTTCACACACATCCAAGTCCAAAACCTCAGTTAAAATCGTCTTGTCCAAGAAAATCTATATCTCAAAGTAGAAAATCATCGGTTTGGGAAATTTTCCGTTTAGGTGTAGTCCCTACACCAGAAATAGGATTGCAAGACCTCAAGGTTCGTCCTAGTAGTAGTAGTAATAAAAATTGTGTCAGTCGCAATAGTAGTAGCAGTAGTAGTAATAATAGTACTTTTAATGACAAAAGTGGCAAAATGAGTAAGAAGAACGAAAATGGTGATAAGAGCAATCATGTTTTGAAACACTTAGCTGGCATAAGAGGTGGTTTGTTGAGTGGTTGTGATTGTTCTATTGAAACGGTAATCAAAAGTGGTACCAAAAGTGGATACAAGACAGAAAATACGACGAAGCACGCTGTGAAAGAAAAAGTGGAGTGGAAGAAACAAAAGCAAAGGCAAAAGCAAGGGAAAAAGGTTATGTCACGTCGTAGAACATTTGAATGGCTTAAAGAGTTACATGCAAGTCATGCTGATGAAGAGGCTTTGTTATCAAACTCATCATGAATCATATGAATGGTGGTGCTGGTAGATGCAATGGATTTTCTATCTACATGCAGTTTTACAATCTCAATCACTCGATCTTAATTGAACGGTTCAAATTATGGTGTAGTCAAATGTAGACGGTTATATCAAGACTCTCTCTTGATTTAACTGTCTACAGTCGACGGAATCATAAAACTTTGATTTAATTGTTTACGAACAACTACACTATAAAACCGCATTAGAAAATCTAGTGGTTGGATTCGAACTTTGTAGAAAGATCTAACTCACAAAGTCAAAACATGGACGATCAAATACATTGCGTCACTAGGTGCAATTTATTTGAGTGTAGCATGCTTGTAGTTTAATTTTAGATTTTTAGATTAGATTGCCTTTTGGCTATTGCTTTTGATTACCTTTAATTTGAATTTAGTTATAATATTGTAGTAGTGCAGGCTCTTCAACCAAATTTCTTTACTTTCTAGTGAGAATGACGCTGTAATCAAATTTGTTTTCTTTTTCCCTTCTTTTTTTAATGTTTGGGGGTTAATTAGGGTGTCAAATAATCTTCATGAATACTGTAATTGATTTGGTTAAGATATTATGCTAGTGAAGTTTTGTGGCCATGATGGACTTTAAAATGATAAGCTCCAATATGAGTGCTTATGGTTGTCATGATTGAAATGTGAACTTCAATGCTTTATGTTTGGTTGGGTGGAGAATGTGGAATAGGAATTATGGCACTATTCAAAGTCACGCGAGGGAACAAAAGTTTAGAAATAAAGTTTTGTAATAGATGAGCTTTTTTGAAGTGGCTCTAAGCAGAAGGCAAAAAAATAGTTTTGCACACAAGAAAATTGCTATTATTAGTTTTGCATAAAGATCAAATCAAATACATAGGGCTATTATACGAGGTTCAAACTTGTCATGATTCATCGATTGTCCAATTACATGTGATGCATGAAACGAACTATTATGCTGATGCATTGGCTCGATCACTATATTGGAGCTACCACATGCTTCCTCTACTATCTGATATATTTGGATTGAACTTGAGTTTAATTTACTTTTTTGTTTTTATTGCATTATGTACCAAAGAAAAGGATTTGGTTTTATAAATAAAATAAAGGCTAAAGTGCACTTTTCACCCCTTAAGTTTTAAAAAGTTGTGATTTTGGCCCCTATGAAAAAAATGACAAAAATGACCCCATGTTTAGGGAAATATGCTCTTTTGACTCATAACATAAGGGAAATATGATCTTTTGACCCCTTATCTTTTGAAAAAGTTGCAATTATGGCCCCCTTTTTGGGACATGTGGCGTCTTCTCAGCAATTTTGGGACGAAAGGAGCCAAAATTGTAAATTTTTTTAATAAGGGGCCAAAATCGCAACTTTTTGAAACTTAGGGGGTCGAAAAGTGCAGTTTAGTCTAAAATAAATAAATAATAATATGATATTGAGAGAGTTGGTCTCTTGAAAAAAAATGATTTGACTTTGATTCTTCGAGTTGCTAAATTAGAAAATATATTAACCTTATACAAAAAATAAATTAAAAAATCAAATGTTTTTTTGACAAAATAAAAACAAATTCAAATGTTGTGCTGTTATGTTTATGTATATCGCATAGTGGCCTTAATGGTCCAGCAAATTCTTTTTTTGAAATATTAATGGTCCAACAATTTGTTGAGCATGTTTTTAGCTTTTTCAAATTTTGAAAGAAAATGCTCTTTAGCACCATCAAATTGCTCCTTTTTCCAAGTATTGTTGGTTGAGCGGCACTTAAATATTGTTCGTCTACCAAGTGGTAGTTAAGTTTTGTTCGACATTTTTTAGATCGACCAAATTATTATCACAATTGGTTTAACCGATTTAAAAAGTTTTTCGAACAACATATAATTATTGTTGGAGGTATTTTCGTCATTTAGGAAGCCTAAAGAGCAATGTTCGATTTTGAATACTACACTGAAAGTAAATGAATAATGATGCTAACGAAAAATAAAAATTAGGGGGCAAAGAGCAAACAGATTTGGATCATATCATGCTCATTCTTTCATGCATTCCATTTTACCTTAATCTCAATCATTCGTTCATTTTTTTCTATCTCTTCTTTATTATATATTTTCTTGGATTAAATAGGTTTTGGGTCCTTGTAAAATTTTCAAATTTTGCTTTTTAATCCCTCTAAATATTTTCATCAAGTTTTAGTCCCCCAAATATTTTTTATTACCACTTTTGGTCTCTACTTTTAAGTCAACTCATGCTTACCTTTCACAAATTTGAATAACAAACTTTGGGACATTGGAGTGTGTTCTTTTCAAGTTAGCATGATGCTTAAAATATTATAACAATGTATTGCAAAAAGTTTAGAATTTTTTAACAAAACGTGAATTAAATATGAATTTTTAAGCGGTAATAAATTAAAAATTCATATTAATTCATACTTTATTATAAAATAAACTTTCACAAAAGAAATTTGTGTAATACTTTCGCTTATAAGGAAAAACTTTTAAACTATACATGTTATTGCTTTTATTAGTCTTACTTTCATTTATACATTAAGACTTACTTTATTAGTAAATATACTTAGTTGTTCATTAGTTTATAATAATCTTTGATGATTAAGCCTATTTTGCATACGATACCAACTTATATTATGAGCTTTTCAACTCCCTATTACACTCATTACAACAATTGAAAGGATGATGAATGCGTTTTGATGGGGCCGCAGAGGTCCAAATGATTGAGGTATCCATTAGTAGTCTTGGGAGAAATTGTCTATGCACAAAGTTCATGGTATGGGTTTTAATGATTTATCAGCCTTCAACCTCGCCATGTTTGGTAAACAATGATGGAAGCTCCAAACTGAACCCAATTCTCCAGTATCTCGTCTCTTCAAAGCAAGGTACATTTCCTCTTGCAATTATTTTACTGCTTACAATCTTTGTATGGAGGAATTGGTAGATACCTCACACTTGCTACGTCCAGGTTATAGGTCGGGTATAAGGAAGCTAAAAGTATCATAAAAAATTAAAACTTTCATATGGTGCATGTGTCGTGGTTGTTTTCTAACATGAATCCGGTTACAAGATAAAGGTGTGTAGTGTCCTGTAAATTGTGTTAGCTGTAACGTTGAAGTGGAGGATCCAGTACATGTATTTATTCAATGTCCTTTTCCCTTTAAGTTTGGCAGCTGGTTGCTCTATGAGATGTAGTTTATATTGCTATCCAGAATAATATCTCCGCAAAAGAAGCCATATTTGCGTTAATCCACAAATTGCAGGTCGACTTCCAGCAAAGATTGGCATCCATTTTGTGGAGTCTCTAGAAGCACCTTAATCTCAAACTTTTGGAAGTGTTCACGTTGTTGATCGTAGACGACACCTTATGGATGAATGATAGGTAGCGTATAAGCCTTTAAGCAATTCCCCCACGCATCAATGCTCAGCACATGGGAATGCAAATCCTCAGCAGGTTCTTAATCTGCAAGCTCAACACGCGTAGCTGGCACCAACAAGGTCGATTTTGTGGCATAGACCGCAACGCGATAGGATAAAGTGTAACATTGATGCTTCCTTTTCATCTTTATGGAATCGTACTACATTAGAATTTGTTTACATGATGAAGACAATACTTTTGTGCTTGCTCAAACTATGGCTTTTCCTATATAGTATTATGTTGATGTACGTGAATCTCTTGGACTGTTTAACGCACTACAATGGTTGGCAGACATGTAGTTCGATAGTGTGGATTTTGCATTTGACTCGAAGGTAACATTCAATGCTTTCAACTTTAATCGTCATGCTGTAACAAAGTTTGGCCACGTTATTATAGCATGTCAAAATCTCTTTTCCTCACATTTTACAAACTCTAAGTGAAGTTTAGTTGGTGATAAACAAATGTAGTTGCTTATGTTCTTGCAGACAAAGCTACTTTGTCAGCTAGTCTCACAGTTTATTTTTGATGTACCTGATTGTATTAACGCTATTATTATCAATGAAATGCTATAAGCATCTTTCTCTAAAAAATAATTGTTATTATTAAATTGAAAAACACTTAGGTTATTGTTCCTAACTTGTTTTAAATTCATGTTACCTTAAAATAGATAGTCACTAATATATGTCTGGTCAATTACCTACTCCATCCTGCACACAGAAACATATAATTAATACACAAATTACTCTTTTTTTTTTGTTATCATCAAAACATCAACGATGAGATATTGTATCTGAACAAATTTGGTTCTAACTCAAACCAATTTCCAGGGGGTTCAAAGTGCAAAAATATAGGGTGGTATGTCTAAATTTTAAAAGTTCGTGGTGTTAAGTACGTTAATGTGCATAGCTTCGCCTTTGTCCTTTTGAAAGCCTAATATGATCTCTTTACAAATTTAAAAACATTTGTAAATGAAAGTATTTAAAGATGTAAGGAACTATTTGACGAAGTGATTGAACTCTATTTTTATATTTAACATGTCATATGAGAGAATTTGACTATATATAATTTCATATTTCAATTCAGTTTATAATAATACTTTTAAATATGAAAAAAAATAATGCTAATAAGCTTAAATTTATGAAAAAGATAAGAAAAAAATTATAATTGAATCCTTGCTAAACAGTTTAATATGTTAATAATGATAATAATCATAAAATATTCATATTCCTTTAAGTAGCTTGGCTTGATTCGTAGTCCTAAAAGATATTTTTATGGTTTGTAGTCCAATCATTTTCGTTAAAGAGGCTTCTAAAACAAACAACTTTAACTTTATCCATTTAAAAAAAAAAAGTTTAATCTAATATGGACCTAACATAAGCTAAGCTAATATCCCCATCGACTAACTTATCGTATTTCCATCCCTAATTACTGTTATGTGTAAGTATGAGTTATATGTTATGAAGCTCGGATACGTAGTACGGATACGGGTACGCGGATACGTGAAAATTTTAAAATTAGGATACGATACGGCTAAGATACATTAACAAAATATTTATACTAAAATTTATATGCATGTAAAATACTTAAAAAAAAAACATTGATTACTCTTCAATACTATATAATCATAAAAGTCACAATTTACAAAAAATAATACATGTGATCAAAATAAAAAATGTAACATTTTCGTATAAATCATATTCTATTTTCATTCATATGTTAGGTTATCTCCTCTCTCTCATTACTTTCATCTACCAAAAACATAATTTTTAATTGGTTATTGAAAAACGATTACAGTGATTCATATCTTAAATTAAACCATATGAATCTCCATTGAATTTTCACAACACAATCTCATTTTTTTTCCAGGATATGTCTTTGTGAAATATCTTATAAGTATATGTGTGTATCTGTCGAGTATCTTATAAATATCCGATAAAATATATATTTAAAATTAAAATAATTAATTCTGATACTCCGTGGGTACGTATCCGAGAGTATCCGCGGAGTATCGGTATCCGATAGGGGTACGTCTCCATTTTGGAGTATTCGGGCTTCATAGGTTATATGTCTTACATCGGATAGAAAAATGGATGTTGGACACTTTATAAGTGAGAGAACCCATAAACTCGTTAACTTAAGGTTTTAGGTAAAAGTGTGGTGTCTCTCTCACTTGCGTGATAGTTCATGTCTAATGTAAGTGATTCTCCGGGCTCCCCTCGTGACCCAACAGTGGTATCAAAGCCGAGGTTCGACAATGAGTTCGACTGACTTCAAGTGTCGAAACTCTTCGTGGAAAGGTGTCTATGATGCGGGTTCCGTTGTGTGAAAATCAACAACGGTACATGTGCAAGTGTGTGCGGATGAAAGAGTTTCTGTTCGAGGGATGAACATAATATTAATGAGATGACTCATAAACCCTTTATTTTAAGGTTTTAGGTAAAAATATGATGTATGTCTCACTTATATGATGCTTCCGACCTCTTACGGGTGGTTCTCCGAGTTCTAGTGACCCAAGAATACAATTGTCATGCAATGTCACTTTCCTGTCTTGTAATAGAGAACTAATAATCTTATTAACAATTTTTTTTTAATACATTGGTCGCATCCCATTTCAAATTTGTTTTACTAAAGAAAGAAAATTATGATAGATGACATATAGTCCATAACCAAAAAAAAGATGACATATAGTCCAATATAGTATTACTACCAACCAAGAATTTATTGGCTACATTATATAAAAGCCTCCAAATGAATGTTCCTTTTTTATTATTTTTTTTAGAGGAATGAATGTTCCTTTTATAGATGACTATATTGATATCATTTTAAAATTCAAAACTTCTTTACATTTTGTGGACATACATAAATAATTAAATAACGTTTTCAAAAAGAAAAGGAATAGAAAATGAGAATGTTAATAAGATATAATAACGTATGAATATCACATCAATTTAACTTGTGTAAGTTTCATTTTAGCATATTATTGATTGATATGAAGTATGAATTGATTTTGTTTACGACTCGAAGATTTAAAATTTGAGATTGAATCAATCAATCTCTCAGTTATAGTATAATCGACAGGTTGAGTGGTTAAACCAACTAATAAATAATGTTATAAATATTTTAATCTTCATAGAAAATAGCCAATAAAATAGAGAATATCATTCAGTTCCATAATCGTCTAAAACAAAAGACAAATTCTCAAAAACTACTGCAGAGAGTACCAACAAACTCTATTAAAATGAAGCAAAAATAGTCATACAACAAATCAGCTGACAACTCTCCTATGAAACTCTTAAATCTCTCATATGGTACCTCTTGCACGTGCTCTCATGGATTTAGGTTGAAGGATAGATTTAAAGTTGAGTTTTACCGGAAGACATCCATAAAGATATTTTTTAGTAATCTATACCTCAAAGTGTGATTATCAACTTTTTAGTTATAACTTGCTAAAGACATCTTTATAAAATTAGTTGGTGTCTTTTAGTAAATGTTTATATGATAATAACTTGCTAAAAGATACCTTCATAAAAGATGTCTTCTAGAAAAATCCTTTAAAGTTTGCATTGCACGTACAAGTAATTGGTTGCATTCTTCCTCACCTTAGCCTTAGAGCATCCACAATAGGGATGTCAATGAGTACTCATGGATACGGATAGTATGATACCCGTGCCCGCCCCGTTGGATAAATATCATACTCGTGTCCGCCCGTATCCTCGTGGGTATCCACTATGCGGGTACCCGCGGGTATTTAAGTATCCATGGGTACCCATGAATTTTTGATTTTTTTTTTACAAATAATAACTTTTTTTTAATTACAAAAAAACTTCAACTTTTAAACATCCATACATAATCCATTCAAAATTTCATAAATCATACATATCCATAGAAAATTCACGATTCTTACATAATCTATAGAAAATTCACAATTCTTAAATAATCCATAGGATATGTTTTATGATGTGAATGAAGTGGAAACCGTGAACTTAATAAAATGAATAAAAAAATTAAAAATAAAAATAGGTTATTAATGAGGAATCTTAAGTGGACGGTAAAATTTTCTTCGATAAGGTAACAACTTTAAGTAATAAGATAAGATATATAAAGATATTTTAGTAATTTACTTAACTTATTATCGGATATGGGTACCCGTGGGTATGAGTACAATCAAATCCGTGTCTGTATCCATATAATAATGGGTAGTCAAATATCCATTTATTATACACGTGGATACTCGTTTAGCTACCCGCCCTGTGCCCGTGACGGATTTTATCTACAGGTATCCGTGGGCATGCATATTTTTGCCACCCCTAATCCACAATGGTAGTACATTAATAGAGACTTCTTAAATGGACTTCACGTATACACATTACTTATTTATGATTTTTTAATGAAAGTACCTATTAAAGACTCAATGACTCCAATGACAATACACTAATAAGGACTCCAATGAAAAATACTTAAATATGTCTCACTAACTTTACATCATTATACAAACATAATTTATTTATTAAATTATAAATTACCTCATAATATTTAATAAAAATCTTTAAAAAAATTATAAAATAATTATTTATTCATATGTACTTAAATTTCTGCAACATTTTTATAATTTAAAAATACAAAAATTAACATTACAAATTTTACACTCCTTCGTTAAAAAATAATAATAATAATTTGCACGAATTACATTTTATTTAAAATGATGACAAATAAATAAAATATTACTCCTTTTCAAGTGAGACCAACTTGTACATATTTTATTACATTTTTTAAATGTGGGGCCCTTTAGTTGCTTAGGAGAGAGAGAATCCTTCTATAGTTGTCTGTTGCTTAATAATGACTCATTTTTTCTTCCTTCAATGGGGTCCTTAACAACGAGTGGTCCATGTTAAGTAAGGACCCCGTTGAAAATGCTCTTAGAGCATCCACAATGGTAGTCCACTAATAGGGACTCCTTAAATGGATCACACTTATTTATAATTTTTTCAATGAAAATACATTTTAAGGACTCTATAACTCCAATGACAATACACTAATAATGACTCCAATGAAAAGTAATTAAATAGGTCACACTAATTTTACTTCATTATACAAAAATAATTTATTACTTTTTTTGCTAGTGGGATCATATTTTATTACTTCTTTTATACATGGGATTCATTAGTTGTCCAGGAGAGAGAGTCCTTAGAACATCTTCAATGGGAGGTCCTTACTGAACAAGGACCACTCCATGTTAAGGACCCCCCATTGGAGGAAGTAAAAATGAGTCTCTATTAAGCAACATATAACTATATAAGGATTCTCTCTCTCGGACAACTAACAGGTCTCACGTTTAAAAAAATAATAAAATATGTACTACTTGGTCCCACTTGCAAAAGAAGTAATACATTATTTTTGTTTAATGATGTAAAGTTAGTGGAAGCTATTTAAATAATTTTCATTTGAGTCATTATTAGTATATTATCATTGGAGTTATCGAGTACTTAATAAGTACTTTTATTAAAAAATTATAAATAAGTGATGTGTACACATGAAGTCCATTTAAGGAGTCTCTATTAGTAAACTATCATTGTAGATGCTCATTGCTTAATAGAAACTTATTTTTTCTTCGTCTAATGGGAGATCCTTAACGAGGAGTGATCTTTGTTAAAAAAAGAAACCCAATTAAAAATGCTCTAAAGATTTAAGGGGGTTTTCTTTTCTTGCGTGCCATGCTACTTCTTCCTTAGTGTTCACTCTCTCAATTTGAATCGGTGATGATGCTTTGGTATGGATCTTTTGTATCGAAGGATTGTACTCATCTCATAGATAAACAAAATATAAATAACTTGAAATAGATAAGCAAAACTTCTGTACTAATAAAAATAAGAAATGATATTGTCTTCGCCTTTAAAAATAAGATTTTCTTAAGTTTATTACTTCTCTCTTTTTATAAGATTCTTTAAATTTACAACTGAGTTGATCCATTATACCATAAATTAAGAGATCAAATTGACCTATTTTAAAGTTAAGGGATTAAACTTTACCTTCAAAATAAGTTAAAGGATCAAAGTGATATTTAAGCCTTTTTGTTTGCAACTTGTAATAAATATTATATAAAAACATTAACTAATTCTCTTTCATGACGAATAAACTTTAAAAACAATATAAATTATCAATAAATTTAATATAAGCAAAGTATTACTTTTTAGATTTATTAAATAGTTGTTGTATTTGACTCATAATATAAACCAAATATATCAGTTATTCAATAAACCTAAAAATGATTTTTTTTACGTATAATCGTGACCGAATCGAGTGAGCATTAAATAGTAAATCGATAGACCATCGTCATAATCTCGTGTACCAAAAAAAATAGCATCACCACGTGTAGTGTATCCTCTTGCACTGCCTAACACCCATTTTATCACTTCAAAAAGTAACAATTAATTCATCATCACAAAAGAGGGAGGAGGTCACCATAGTACTCACTGTTGATGAAAGTGCTTTGACCAATCTAGAAAAGGCAGGATATGGTGGATTAATACGTAAGCATGGTGGAAATTTCCTTCTTACTTTGTTTGGTAGTGTGGGGATCTTAAATATTCTACATGTTGAGATTCAAGTGTTATGAAAGACATCTCGAGGTTTCATCTCAATCTAGTGTACAAAGTTATGTTGGCGGCAAGTTATAGAAAGTTTATGTGTTTCTCTCACTCTTTTCATGTATTACAGATAGTAATGAAGGACATCCTGAGGTTTCATCATTATCCAAATTGAGATAGAGTGAGTAATTTGCAACTTATCTAGTGGAGTCTTCATCCCTAACCTCATTTTAATGTGTTGGTTAAAGTTTTTCACATAGATTAGAAAGAAACGGTAAATGAAGATGTGGACTTCTTCTATCCCTTATCATAGAAACCTCTAACAAAAATTACTTGTATTAAAAAAGTTGTTAGAGCAATAAATTTGTCTAAAATGTATATGACTATTACTAAATTACTCTGTGTATTCTATCCGGTCTCCATTATAAGCAAAAATTCAGTTTTTAAATTCATGGAATAACTAATATATCTATAGAAGAGGAAAGAAGAATGTTGTCTCAAAAGTTGTCACAAATAAATGTATAAATACCATCACTCTTAATATTACTACTAATTTTTTTTAATACTCGTGATTTTGACCAAGAGATCTTATATTTAGATATAAGTAATGGTCAGGATAAGTATGTAAAAGTAATACGACTTTTTAACAAATTTACTACAATTACTTTTTGTTGTGGAAGATTCTTATATTAAAGGACCAAGCAAGCATACATGCTGTGTGCTTATCCCGGTTGCTATCATCCCTAGTTTCTTAGGTCCAAAAAATGACGACGTGGTCTAAAACTTTGGAAGCTTGATAGTCACAATCACAAACAACGTATTCACACCCCTTAACCAAAACAAAGAAAAACAAATACAAAACAAAAGAGAAGCAAAACCTAAAGTTACTGATTAATCCAACACAAAAAAATGGGGATAGTAGAAGAAGCTCACAACGTGAAAGTTTTGGGTTCAGGTTCACGGTTCATAATTCTAGCTCATGGGTTTGGCACAGATCAATCTGTATGGAAACACCTCGTTCCTCATCTCTTAGATGAGTTTCGTGTCATACTTTATGACAACATGGGAGCTGGTACAACTAATCCAGATTATTTTGATTTTGACCGTTATTCAACCTTAGAAGGCTATGCTTATGATTTACTTGCAATCTTAGAAGAACTTGGAGTTGATTCATGTATCTTTGTTGGTCATTCTGTTTCTGCTATGATTGGAACTGTTGCATCAATTTCTCGACCTGATCTATTCAACAAAATTATCTTGATATCAGCTTCCCCAAGGTATAGTCAAATTAAATTTGTCTTGGATGTTTTTTGAAGTGTTTTTGTTGTCAAACTTTGATGATTTCAAGTTAGAGATTAATCATTGTGCAATAATGGTTAGTTTGACTTTTGTTATCCAGTGCTTCTCTATTTCAAGACACAATCAATTTTTTTATTTAAAGTATAGTTTTTTTTTTGTCTCCATAAATATTGGAATAATTTTTAATGTAAAATTATATTTTATTTTAGGCATTGAAATATATCTATTTTTTAATATAGGTTCCTCAAATATAAGACTTTGTTGATTAAAAGATAGAAAATTGTTTTTCAAATTTACCTTTCAAGAGACAATATGCATATCTTGTCATAAATTTTCCAATGCTACTTACAAGAAAAATGTGTAAAATAATTAATACTAAAAATTTGTAAATATCCTATATTTTGAATGGACATACAGAAACTGTTTTTTATCCTATGTAGTTTTTATTGTGATCATTATATATTATGTGGGCATATTGGTTTTTTTAATGTTGAAAATATTAATTTTAATTCTTTTTTTGACAAAATATTAATTTTATTCTTAAACCTAATTTTAAAAAATATCTATTATGATTTAAGAAACAAGAACAAATTTTATGAAGATTAGAAACAAAATTTCCCATATTTTCGGCACAAAGAAAAAAATTTATGCAAAAAACTTTAATAACTCTTCTCTTCTATATCACATTTGTAAAATAAATCTTCAAAAAAGATTGTCATTTTTAGTTTTCAATGTAATTTTACTTATTATTGTTTTCAATTGTACCATCTAATTAATATTATGTGCATCACTCTCAAATTATTATTCTTTACTTTGCATTAATGATAATGAAAATATATCGATAGTTAATAAGGATGCACCTTTCAAAAAAAAATTAATAAGGATGCAATAGTATCACATTTTTTTCTTCATTTATGGTTTTTTTTTTTTTAATTTGTATGAAATAATCAAATGTCATACTTGTTGTGTGACAGATGGAGTGAGTGTGTGTGTGTGTATGGATATTTTTATTACTTATTTGATAATTTATATTTATACAATTACATAAGAAAAGAGCAATGAATTATTAATGATGCAAATGATGGGGGATTATGTGGGGAAGGTATTTGAACGACAGGGACTACTTTGGAGGATTTGAACAAGAAGATTTGGATCAATTATTCGATGCTATGGCATCAAACTACAAATCATGGTGTTCTGGATTTGCTCCAATGGCAGTTGGAGGGGACATGGAGTCAGTAGCAGTACAAGAATTCAGCCGAACTTTGTTCAACATGAGACCAGACATAGCTCTAAGTGTGTTACAAACAATTTTTAAAAGTGACATGAGACAAATATTATGCTTGGTCACTGTCCCATGCCACATTATACAAAGTATGAAGGATCTAGCGGTCCCGGTCGTGGTCGCGGAGTATCTCCACCAACATGTTGGTAGCGAGTCCATCGTGGAGGTTATGTCGACTGAGGGTCATTTGCCGCAATTAAGCTCGCCGGACGTTGTTATTCCGGTGATACTCAAACACATTCGTCATGATATTGCGGCTTGATGTTAATGTGTGGTAGGTGTGGTGCATGATTGTATTATTTAAGTTTTTTTTAAGTAATAAAAAAATGAAAGAGCATGAAAGAGGGTTGCTTTAGTTTTGTGTCCGTTTCGTAGATGACTAAGGGAGATGGGGTTGGCAACACATGTTTCCATCAATTATGTATTGTTGTTAATTGTATGCTAGTGTTTTTAATTTTGGTAGGTGGTGATGCCATCAATAATATGAGCATCTAGTGTTGTTATCCTTTTTTTTTTTACATAAGGTGTTGGTATCCTTGTAATGTGGGGATGGAGGCTGTGAATAATAAATAAATAGTTTTTTTTGTCTTGTTGCTAGTGTGAAATAAGGGTTCACTAGTTGATTGATTATTTTTGATCAAACTCATTATTAGTTCAATCAAATTTCTTTAAAAAGGTTAAGGCAAAAACTTGTATTTTTTTTTTTTACTCAAATTCAAATAACTTCAACTCCATGATGAGAAAGTGGGTTTTGGTTGATAAAAATTCTAACACTTAAATTAACTAAATAGAATCGCTTTCCTTGATAAAAAAATGCAATCACATTTCAATTAACGCGTAAAAATTGTTAATTGTACTAACAAAAAAAAATCCAAAAAATATAGTTCTTCTGAACCCTTATCCTAATTACTTAATTACTACCCCACGTATATCATTCTGCTCTACAACATTAGATCTTCGAATTGCTTCTTTCTGTTGGAAGAAAGACTGAACCAAGAAATTAAAATCAACACTTGGATATAAAGGCACATTTGCACTTAAGCGTGTGAATGTTTGTAAGCTCAACAATCTGCTGACATACCTTCCTCCTTTCCGCTCCGTTTGGTAGAAGAGAAATGCTGAAGAGAGATATATCAAAGAGTGAAAGAGCAGAGAAACTAACATTGTCACTTGTTTGGCACGACACACGCATGAAGAAGAGACAAAACTGAGGTGGGGTCCACGTGTTTATTCTTCTCTCTAGAACAGCGAAGAAAGGCATGGTAAATAATCATGTGACATTTTTTTCTTATTTAATTAAGGGTTAAATATATTTTTGATCCTTATAAATATGTCAATTGCTCGTTTTAGTCCCTCTATTTTTTTTTTTCATTTTTAGTCCTCCAAAAGTTTTTTCTCTTCACTTTTGGTCACTTTTTTAAAGTAAACTCATACGTAGAATTCATATTTTTTTAATAAAATTTTACAGAAAAATTTATAATATTATAAAAATATCTCCAAAAAAAAAGAGAATTTTTTAACAAAGCATGAATTAAATATGAATTTTTGTAAAAATTCATATTTTGTTAAAAAATTCTAATTTTTTTTGGAGAGATTACAATATTCTACATATTTCTGCACAATTTCATCAAAAAAATTACTTTAAAATAGAGACCAAAAGTAGCGATTGAAAAATTTATTGGGAATAAAAGTTGAAGGAAAATTTTAGAGCGACTAAAACAAAAAGTTGGTATATTTATAGGGACCAAAAACATATTTAACCCTTTAATTCATAAAATATTAATTATTTGATTGATTAAATTAAAAATTAAGTAAAAATAAATTCAGTTTAATAATTGAGGCGTTGAATTAAAATAAAAATAAAATAGTGTTACGAGATGATTTTCTCTTCTCTCTCACTTGTACCAATCAATACCCTAAATCTTCTTCATTTCTCACATCTTTCTCTCTTTTCATACTCTTTCTTACATATTTCTCTCTTTACAACTTCTCTTCTAAACCAAACATACCATTTGTGTTAATTTTTGTTCAGTCAATTGATTAACAAGAAAGAAATTCAAACAAAGAATCTCACAAGATGTAAAAGCAAAACAAGTTCCTAAAATTATTGGCAATGGATATGATCTAGGTTAAAGTGCACTTTTTACACGGAAATAGGATCCACCCCATTCCCCAATCATGTTTCTAACATTCCCAAATGCACATGTTCAAAGCTTCGAAGCAACAACAAAAAAAAGTCCGCAAATTATTGATCCAAAATGGCGATATGGAATAAAATTGAACGAACAATGCAAGTATCAGCATCAGAGCATTACCTTCCTACACGAGTAACCATCAACTACAATCTAGTTCTGAAATAAGTTCTTGGACACGATCGATTCTTCAAATCAATTCAGTGTAAGCAAGATGAAGCTTTGTTTCTTGTTAAGGTTTATTTCAAATGCGACGATTTTATTGATCTTTCGGAGTATGAACAACATATTTTGTTGATTAAGGAGTATGAACATCGGATTTCGGATGAGATTGGGATGTTGTTTGTAGTTAGAGCAAATTAGGATTTTACTGTTTTTGGTTACTAAATAATTTTGAAAAAAAGAATGAAGGAGAAGGAGATTCGATGAAGTTGCTGGGTTTGATGAAAGTGGTGGTCAATAAGGTACTCCTTCCGTTGTCAATTATAAACAAATTTTAACTTTTTAGGATCATTCAATTAATGATATATGTAGTCCTAAATATAGATCACATATATTATTAATTGAATGAATTTAAAAAATCAAAATTTGCTTATAATTGACAACGTAGGGAGTAGAGAGAAAGAAGAAAGGTTGAAAGAAGGGGGTTAGTCACGTGTTATATAACTAGACATGTTAGATGAAACAAAGATAAGCCTGATATTACTACCCATCTTCCATACATTTTTACCCATTCTTGGAAACAATTTTCATCTTTTATTTTCTTCTTTTATCCACAAGGAAGCATTAATGGTATCACCAAAAAAAATTGACCAACTAAGTCCGACTATTAATAATGAGTACCTTCCGTGTTGCTGCAGCATCTCTTTCTCTCATATGCTCCACTAATTCCTCCTTTTCTCTTTGATCTTTCAATTTTTCTTCTTCTGACTGTGTCATATATAAGCACATATAGACATTAAAAAAATGGTACCTCTGAACCACTCTCTTCATTGTTGCATTTGGTCAATATAAGTCAAACCTTGTTAGAACAAACATTGATCAGCAGCTTACCATGACTATGAGCACAAATATGAAGTGAATCTAAACACAGCACTGCTATATAGTGCGACAAGTTGCCTCTTGAAAATTCACGAATGCATGTGTTTAATTTGCATTGGTGTAAAGTCCGTTATTTGTGGAATACAGTGTTTTTTGTTGCAACAAGCCAATTCCATCGTGAATTTGTAGCTGTACATTTTATCGGGAAGTCTAGCATTATTCATCTAATTAAATATCTAATAGGTTATGATTATGAACACTTTGCCTCATCTTCTTGATCATCTTGAACTTCAGTTTTCTTCCTTAAACATTTTTTATGACTGTCTGGCTTTTCATGTAGAAGCAGTAGTTACCGACAATTTATCGTCACCACCAACAATATGGTCATCGTCGATTGTCAACATCCTTCAAAATTAGGTGTAAGTCCCCTGCTTCCTTGCCAACAATATCTATCTTAATAGTTTATTCTCTTGTAATTTTTCTACATGGTTACTCTCTACATACCAAAACTATCTGAGCTAATATGGTAGGTGCTAATAACCCAGGTGTATGAAAGAAATTGAAAAAGGGATGCAACGTAGAAAACCATATTTCAAGAGAGAGTAGTATAATGCAATAGAGGATTGCGGATAATAGCAGATCACCAAAATTCTGCAATAATTTCATGAAATAATTTACATAACAAAGATCAATCAACAAAATATAACTTTATATTTCTTGACAAAGAATTCAATTAATCAAATCATCTTTAACTTTATATTTGTCATCTGCGAAAAAGTATTTTGCAGTATCAATGTTAGTTCAAAATTGTGAACTGAGCAACTTTAAAAATAAAACGCTTCGATTTCAGTCCCTCTCTTTGGATAAGTGCCCCATTTGTTCAAATTTAGTTCACATATTTCCTTCTTCCAAAAATCATATACTTTTTATTACATCTTTCTTGGTTTGTCTCTTTTTTCCTTGAATATTTTCATACTAGGACTGATAAAGCGAAGCAACTTTGAGATCTATCTGGTGAGAGGTAGATTCGCAAATTCTTCTTTTCTTGAACATCTTTTTTTTTTCCTTTTATGTGTGTGGATATTTTTTTGTTTAAAGATGTTGCCATTTCAAATTTTGCATGTGTGAAAATGGAGGGTGAGTTGTTTTGAACTATTATCAAATTTTGCATGTGTCACCTACAATATTATGAAATTTTATATGACTTTCCATTTTCGAAAACAAAGATGATATTTATCTCAATACCTTTTGCCTTAGGTGGCATATTATCAAGTTGTCTCTTATATAGCAATCAATATATCAATGTGTCCTAATTCTTAGCATTTTTGCATGACTTATTGAGGGATATATTCAAAGCTTCTTCGATGTTATCTATTTGAAGCTTTTATGTACTTCATTTCTTAACTCTCAATGCTAGGTGCATTTAGAAACTAAATTTGAGGCTAAAATAATTGAAGCAAAATATATTAGCAAGTAAATGGTTGTTGGCGACGATGATTTAGATCCAAATGTATTCTAGGATTTGATGCCGACAAATTGCTATACCTAATGTTGTTGAAGAGAAATTTGAAGTCACGAGTTCGATTGCCAGATACTAATAATTATGCTGAATGCACTCTTGAGAGGGCTTTTCCTAAACATGATGTGCTTTAATTAAAAAAAAAAACATAACGATTGAAAATGAATGATATTCATCTATTTTAACTATTTTATTTCTTTGACTTTTAGTTTTAGGTCTGAATTTGTACTAAACTTTGTGAGTATATGTTTGGTCTGGATTTTCACTATGCTGAAATGTTTGCATTTGCTCCCCTTGATATTGTCCTTCCTTCTGCTTTTAAATATCCTCTTATTTTTTCATGTGTTTTTTTTTTCGTGTTTGTAGTTTGTTCTCTAAACTTTACATTATATTTTAAAACAATTTGAAATATGAAGTATAAACTATTTTATTTTTTAATTTAATTCAAAACAAATTTTTCTCATGTGGTGCACAGGTATATATATACACACTGTATCATATATTTTGGTGTTATATTCACATTGGCACTGAGCAAGTTTAACAAATTAATTGAGTTTTTGCACTAGTTTGATAATACAAAAACTGCACCAGGATTGCGACAGAGCGTTTCAGATTGATCCTATATGATTCTTGAGGCTTATATTCTCAATTCTCAAAGATCATTTCCCTTCCTATCAAACCCATTCACCGTTTTTACTTCTTTCCACTATTTCTCACATTTTCTTTTTTGTGTTATTAAGTGTAGATTTCTCATGCCATTTTCAATAGCATATTTTCTCAGATTGGTAATATATATAAAATGGACTAATTATGTAGGAGTAAAGATAACAATGCAGCTGAGGGCTTCTTAAAAAAAAACCAAAGCAGCTGAGGGAAAAATTAAGCTTCAATTCTCTTTAAGAGTAGAATAATCAAATGCTTTAGTGGTCACAGATTTGATCTAACCTATGGATAAAAATCTAGTTCTGAGGGGAATACCCACCTTTTAGGAATCATAATGGTCTGCAATAGAAGATTTTAGAGAGATCAATTGTATATTAATTATCTTTATTTAAGGAATTGCATATTAATTATTATACAATAGGGATACGACGAGTATAGATGTTTGATAAACAAACCACCTGTAGATTGGCCACAAAGATAAAAAATTTGTTTGATGTGAATTATGGAAAGGTGGAAGTCATATAGCTAAGTGGAGATCAAGCTCAACTCACAATTATCCGCATACAATTTCTTAATTCATTAAAGTTAATCCAAATGAGGTCTTACAAGTTCACTTTTTTTCAGAAAGCTTACAAGTTCATTTGAGATAAGATTCTTCTATATAGCCTTAAACATTCACCTCACATAAGGCCCATTAAGACGGCTTAATCACCTACTAAAAACAAAAGTGTAGGAGTGAGAGCTAATTAAATACCTTTCATCACTATCACTAAGTGAAATATCAAATCCAACTTGGGGTATTACAAATCATTGCAAACAAAAATACTACCAAATTATAATTATTATAATCCAATTTAAAAATAAACATAGATCATTATAATTCATGACTTGAATTTTCTTCCTTCACTACTCATGCAAGTTTGATGGAGGATTAGTTGGGGACTATAATGTTGTCAAATGTACTTATGCCAATCACTATATGTGATCCTCTCTGGTTCATGTCCTTGATGAAATAATCTTGATGATAGATAGTTAGATACATATCCTTTTAGGAAGATCTATATACTAAAACATCTTTATAGCGATGAAACTATGGATTGACGGGAGTAGATTCTCTCTGTGTGAGGTTTCTATAGTGAACTCAAAGCCATTCATTGTGCGTTGTCTTTTATAGTCAACATCAATTGAAGGGTTGAGATACACATTGGACAACCTCCAGGGAATAACCTGTTGGAATAAAGAGTAGAAAACTCTATTAGCTTTAGCTGTTTTAGTTTGTTAGAGAAGTTACTAATCTCTCAAGTAACCACATCTTTTAATCTCTATATAAGGC
>Ga0315914_1003498_pt1 | contig 23841 bp, 12 predicted proteins | sample MpolenodulesMG_FD_203920 | JGI IMG/M metagenome (GOLD analysis project Ga0315914, IMG submission 203920) | Medicago polymorpha root nodule microbial communities from Los Angeles, California, United States - elongated nodules | ecosystem: Host-associated > Plants > Roots > Nodule | place: USA... | reverse complement strand
TTCCAAAGATATGTCCCTAACTTTTCCGATTTATATCTACCGGATGTTGTAAATAAGGTAATTTGAGCATCCTGTAGTTATCTTTAGAACCAGTCCGGTAGTTATCTTCAGAACCAGTCCAGTATATATCTACCTGATGTTGTAAAAAAGGGCATATTTGGTATTTTAGGGGGGCCTTTGGAGATTTTGGGGGGCTTAAAAAGAAATGTCCTTACTATAAATATAGACATTGTATCAGTGTAAACCTGGTGATAGAGGGGACTGGAACAAGGGTTTAGAAATGCAACAACAAAACTAGGGTTTGAATAGAGTCTGTCTCTTGACAACAAACACTAGAGTTTGAGGGTTGATTCACATTGGGAAACACTATTAGGATTGAGTCTCTTGGTTACGGAAAGAGATTGGGACTTTGGGTAGAATTAGGCGGGAGACTTATTCTTGTAACCTATTGATATCTCTTTTGTAAAGTTACTCATCATTATAGTGAAACAGAGGGCTGCTCTCTCCCTCAGACTAGGTCAATTTGGACCGAACTGGGTAAACAGATTCTTTTGTGTTCTCTCTTCTTTTTCTCTCGCTATTTTTCTACTTTTGGCTTGCGTTTACAATTGTTCCATACACTTTGTTTTGATTGCTTGATTATCAGTTGCTCCACACATCAAGTTTGTTATTTGTGTGATTTTTCATCGAATTCATAACAATTATGGTTGCAAATTACATTTTAGAACCATACTAGAGAAATTAGGAGGGGATCTTTGCCTTAAGTTTCATGTATGCTAGATTAAAGAAATTAGTGTCAGAGTCTAATTTTTGTAGTTAAACGACCGTATTAGAAGAAGAGGATTTTCTTAGTAAAAAAGGCACAAATAAAAAAAAATGCAGTCTAGTTTATGAGGACTTTTACTTCAAATTCGACCTTTATGCAATATCACATTTTTAAATAATAATTCATGGTAAGGGAAAAATTGACTTTATAATAAATATGTGTCGTAATTACACATCAAATGCAAGAATCTAACAAAGGCCTAATCCTCCAAAAAAAATACTCTCTCTGCTATTCAACATTCATCACTTCTCTTCACAAAATAAATTTCTTATGCAATAAATAAGTATCCTAAAACATGAAGGAAAAGAAAAAACAACTCAGTTTCTTTTTCTTACAAAATTGATCAAAAGTATACAAGAAAAGAAGATGAATCAGATGAAGAGGTTGATGAACCAAAGCGAAGATTCCTACTTCTGAAACCATCTAAACTTATACCACTTTGTGAAAGGAAGTGCTCTGTCACCCTCATCAGCATGGCCGTGTACTCTCCGAATATCTCCGTCATAATCGCCACCATTATCATGATTCAAGCTTAGAACTCCTTCTCTTTCTTTTTCAGTTTTGAAGGCTTAGAACTTCTGATATATATATAGAGGAGTCTAAACTCTAAAGGGTATAAAATAAGGGTCCTATAAATAATAAGACTCTTTTTATTTGTCATGTGGCATTTTTTTTCGAAGCTTTATGATATAATCTGTAATTTGACTTTATTGAAGCTTCAAAAGCATGGATTCACATCTACACATTAAATTATGATTTGCTACCGTTACTTGATTGCATGCATTCACACAGTCAACACATTAGTGACACTTATATGATGACTTAAATTTTAATGTAGATTGTAAAATATTTATATTAGTTTAACGGTCCTCGTCGACACACTGATTGCGTGAATGCGTGTAATTGGTGACTACAGAGAATCCAAAGTCGATATATTTTGGGTGGAAATTCAATAAATAATCATGAAAATGTAGAATTTTATTGAAACTATATAATCCAGGTGAGGTTTGAACATGAGGTTTGGCAGAAGCATGTTTTGGACTGTCAGGTGGGTTTGGGGGATTGGGCTAATTTGAGTAATTTCTTTTTGAAATGTGATTTTGTCAGCTCATGTTTCTGTCCTACACATGGGTTTGGCAGAAGTGAAATGGTGAGAGAACCAATCCAGGATAATCGATTTGTTTGTGGTGGTAGAAATTCAGATTTCCTTGTGGTCACTAGAAGCACACAGTTAAAAAATACCCATCCGATGAAGATCGGACGATATGTATTTTTTTTAGAATAAAAAAGACGCGTTCGATGGAGATTGGACGATATGTATTTTTTTAGAGGAAGTTTAAAAGATAATTTGATTTTAAAAGATAATTTGAAAATGAATGGTTTATTTAAATTTTGGATTAGATGCAGTTGAATTACGCTATAGCCACTACAATGAACACGTTTTGGCCATTGGATCAAGATTAGACACTATATTTCGAGTCTTATTTTAAATTTGACTTGATGATATAAATTGTCTAATCATGATTCAACAACCCGAATCTCTAGCCGTAAAGGTTGTACTGTATTTTGAGCATAAACAACCTATACGCATAAGATATTCATTCAATGTATGAGATTCAAATGTGACGGCATGGAAACCAAATTCAAATGTAACATGGTTATGATATTATCAAGAGTCTCATCACATTGAATGAGATATGATTTGAAAATGTGTATACCAGTGGCAGAAATATCTCATCATGTAAGGCAACTTTAAAGAGTGATGCACCACCAAAATACGACGATGAGAGTTGTAGGAGTTCCAAATTAACTAAGATATGGAATGAAAATATATTTAGGAATATATTTTTCACCTTACAAGCTTATTTTTTATGATTGAATTAGATTCGATACAAATTCTAATAGATATTATAGATGAAATGCCAAAAATAAAATATTTACCACAGGTTGTCTAGCAAATTTTCCTATCCGTAACGAAAATATTGAAAAGTGTAGAAGATATAGACCTCCACTAGTAGGTCAACTATAACAAAAGACAATGGTATTGGTAAAAGAAGTAGAACAAAATGTACCTCACAAGATGTAGCGTTCAAAGATTGTGGTGGTGTGATTGGCTTCATCGTCGTCACCATCGCCAAGCTTGACGTCGGCGCCGCCGCGACTCGCCTCTGTTCTTCTTGAGAGTGGTTCGTCAGAAAAACAGATTTTTTTGACCCCTTTTCTTCGCCTGGGATCTTCTCCTTCATTGCTTCAGTCATTGTTTCTGCCATCGCTCGTTGTCAACTCCGGGGTGTTTCATCCTTTGGTGTTAGGCTTTGATGGGTCATGGTGTTGCTCAGATCCGGCGTTGATCTGTCTGTTTCGATGGTTTGTGGCTCGAGCTATGTGTTGTTCTTGACCCAGTCGGACTTGGAGTGGTTTTAGCTTTTGAGCTGTTTATTTTCTGTGTTGTTTTGCTTCTGTGTGATTTTTGTTTTGTTAGAGGAAGTTGCTGATGGGTGGTGGTGGGTTTGTTTCGACTTGGTTTGTTCGTAAGTCTTGATTCTGGTTTATCCTGGAGTTGAGATTGGGTTCTCTAGTCTGTTCATGCTCGAAAGGGATAAGTGCGTAGAGGCTCCGTGTTGATGGCAATTTTCGTTTACCGTACCTCAAGACTTTATTTGCTGCGGTTGCTTTACACGACGTTGGTTGACTGTGTTGAATTTTCTTCGTATGTTCACCCCTCGATGTGGACTACGGCTGAAGTTTTAAGACAGATGCGAATTCGTGAATCGGTTCGTATCTAGCTGGATTGGCCTGAAAGGGTGTTTTACTTGCTTCATTTAGAAGGGAGTTTGTGGAACTTGTATCGCTTATGTGTTGGCAGACGATTCATACGCCTACCCAATACTCTGAATGCTCACACTGAGTTTTTTTGCAATTCGATTTCGCGCCCACACGTGGGTTCGCTGTATTGTCTGTGGTAGTGATTGTTTAGGGTTTTTTCTTTTTATACCACTTATGTACTGAATCGATGTATTACCCATTTCAGGTTGTTTTTGTGGTTTATTGGGTCAGGTACACAACTTGGCTCAAACAAGTATAGTCCAAATGAGCAATGATATTTGAACAGCCATTTGGTACAACCTATTTGACATAATAATGAGTGATTGATTTTCATAGCATAGACTACCTCTAATTTGTAGAAAGTAGAAACACCATCATGGTGCTGTGATAACAAATTCATTAAGAAAGCTAAATTTATACTGAACTTTTAGAAGGCGCGTAATTAAATGAAGACCAATCCTTTTCCACTATGGGAAAGTTGGATTCAACGGTTAGATTAAATGAAGAACATATTCTTAACATGCTTTCTCAACACTAGATTTTTCTTCACACTATCTTCCAACAATTTTAAAAATTTTGAAAATTAATTTCCAGAAATTTAAAAAATCGAAAAAACAGTAGAAAAAAAAATTCAGATAAGTTTTTTTTAAAAAAAATTATGTAATTCATTTATTGAATGTTAGAAAAAAATTGAAAAATCGGGAATTTATTTATTTATTTTTCAATAAAAATAAAATTCTAGAAACTAAGATAAGTTTTTATTTTTCTAAAATGAATATATTTTTTTTAATTTCGTAATAAAATAAGATGTTCTTAAAAATAAAATAAAAATCCTAAAAAAAATTATTTTGAAATTTAAGTTTTTGTTTTTTCTAAGAAAATAAAATTCTGGAAAATAAGTTTTTTATTTTCAAAAAAATATTATCTAATTTTTTGTTTTTTATACTAAAAAAATAAAAAGTTTTATTTTGGAAAAACTTTTTTAGAATGTTTGAAAGAAAAAAAACTGAACTTTTTATAATTTGGAATGGTGGTAAATGTGTGCACAAAAATCTAGTGTGGAGAGAGTATAATAAAATTGTTCTCTTGATTTGATTTAATGGTTAAATACCAACTTTCCCATGATGGGAAAGGATTGACCTTTCCCATATGAAATGCCACCTTAGGTTAAATATATATGTAATCACTACAAAATATTATAAACTTTTAAAGTTTAGTCTTATAAAATTTTATTCATTTTAGTCTAGCCCTAATCTTGTAAAATACAAGGCACCTTAGTTTTTATCGATAGACTAAAAACACTCCGTTTAACATAGGGACTAAAAATTGATAAAAGAAATTAGAAGCCAAAATAAAATGGATATGTTATAGCAACTAAAATCATATCCTTATTTATTAATTTTATTAGGTCTACAACAACTTAACCTAATAATTTTCATCTAAAATGCTGCATTAGGTTAGCAGCAATATAACCTAAAAAATTCTATTTAAAATGCAGTGCACCAATTTAACCTAACAAATTCCCTCTAAAATGCAGCAATCCGTAATATTTCTCCTCACTGATAAGCTTTTCATTCCTATCCTGTTGTGTCATCGTTTGTATATATCTATTGTTTTTGTAGACTTTTTTTTTGACAAGTTGTTGTACACTTATTTAATATGTTTTCAAACAAAATACCCTATTTTTCATGTAAACTCGGCTACCCTAATTTTCATGCAAACTCGGCTATATATAGCAAACCCTAAACTGTGTTTCTCTAAAAAAAAAAACCTAAACCGTGGTAAATTACAAAGACAGCAGAAGAATCATATATTTTGATATTTTAATTTTTGCAAATGGAAGGACGTGAACTTACAACCTTCCTCTCATACCACTGCTTGACTGGTATTCTAATTTAACATGCATTTTATCCATATGCATATTTTTTTGAGAATTGGAATATCCTTTTTGCATTTTTTATTTTAGTTTGAGATGTTTACACCAATTTTACAAGTCTTCCTATTTAGTTTTTCCGCAAAAACTAAATTATGTTTTTTGAAGCAGGAGCTGTTTTATTAGATAGACACCTAAAAAAGTATGTTTTTCGAAGCATATAACTTAAAGTAATGGTTTTTGGATTGTTTTATTTTGTCTACTATGGATTATCTCCTTTTTTTTCACCGTTACCAATTATATATTACATTTTATTATTCGAATGTCAATCCCTTAAGAATAAACTCGTGCGTCAATCTAGTTTAAGCTTAATTTCCTCTCTTCCTCTGGTTCACTTTTTCCAAAATAAAAAAAAAAGAATATTATCTGATGAAGACCTTCTTCCATGCCTTCAAACTTAGAGACCGAACCTTAAGCACGTTTGAAATCTTTGTGAGGAAAGGTTGGTAATGAAATTGGTGAAGATGAGGGTGGTTTTGAATTCTCTTCCAATTCAACATTGTCTTCTTGGTTCCAAAAGCAAGCATCTTTTCTCTTGCTTCTTACTGTTTGTAACACATCAAAATTGTTGCAAATTCCCCAAACCGTCACCTTTTGTTGACAATGGTCCACATTTACTGACTATATGCCTGCCAAATTGCCACAAATATACCAATTTATTTAGCTAAAAAATATATTCGAAGAAAATTAAGGAGATAAGGTAGTTCTATTTTTAGATCGGTGTAGTAGAGGTTTCTATAGATAGAGAACTTCACTATTTATGCACAGTAATCATAACACGGAAAGTTATATGTATGAACCATTGAAATTGGACCCAATATTAGAGGCTTAAATTGGATATCATGCTATATTAAAAGGTACACTACTGTTTAGCATGGAGAACTATTTGAGATAATACTCTAGAAATTTATTTTGACTTTTAGTACCTACAAATTTTCCGCTTCACACAATGAGTTTGACTTTACACGCCATAGTTTATAACATTTTTTTTGGACTAACATTGCTTAATTCTTTCAATTTGAATAAAAAATAATACTTCATAGACTACTTAAAGCACCAATTTTATGTCATCGTGAGTTTAATTCAGTTGGTTTGAACAATGTATAATATATACAAGGTCCGAGATTCAAACCCTGACCACCACAAAAAAAAACATCATTTTGATTCCTAAAAAAAAACACCAATTTTCTTTCATTCACACTATTTCAAGAGATGGGTTTTTTAACTAATATATGTTTGACTAAGATGCAAGTAAAATTTACTGCAAATTGTTTCATCGTCAGATATTGAAATCAAATATTAATCAGAGTCCATCCTTTTCGATGGGTATGAGTGGTAAATGTGCTTTAAATTCGTGGTTACCAATAGTAATATACATATTTTTATCCGATGGAATTAGTAATATGTCACTGACTTTTATTTAATAAAATAATCACTTTTGAAAAGTTTGCATTTCTTCATCACAATTTCTTTTAAAGAAAATCTAAAAATTGATTTGAATGAGAAACTACTTTGAGCAGCTTCTCTACAAAATCATTTTTTTATAACAAATTTGTTTAAAAACTTATTTTCATTATGGTAAGCAAAAAGAAAATAGTTTTTGCTTATTTTAAAAATCTCTAACATATAACCTATAAATTAGTAAATATCAATTTATTTTTATAATCTATTCGATAGAAATTATCATACTTAATTCTTAAAACAAAGTTCCCTAAAAAATAAATTCTTAAAACAAAGTACTAACAAATAAGTATGGAATAGATTATCAAAAAATTAAAACAAACAAATACGTATGGAATCAAAGTACTAACATTATTTTTTGGACTAATTATAACATTGCTAGCTTTAATTATTTTTTCTTTCTACATATTAGAGCTAACCTATGCTATGAATATCAACCCATATTATAGATTATCAAAAGATTAAAAGAAATACGTATGGAATCAATATTTTTCTAAATAAATGAAAAAGATAATTACTATGGATGGTGACTTTTAACTGCATCAACCTCAATCCTTTTAATGATATCCAACCATAATCCCTACCAATATAATTTTTGGAATCGATTGAGATTACAAGCTCAAATTTATTTGGTTTTGTTCTCCAAACTCCAATGTCTTCCCATGAAGCTCCAAAAATAGCAACGACCATGATGATTTTAAGCTTATTGATGACCATGGTCTCAGGAGTAGTTTTCCTATACTCTAGCTTTTATTTAAAGACTTCCAAAACCAAAGACTTCATTATGTTTCTTGGCATCAACTTCTTTCTGGGCATGTGCCTCCCTCATCATCGCCATGCTTTCATTTCTCTGTGGCATCTGCTCACTCATCGGTGTGTTTTACTCTCTCACGCATGGCCATCTACCCTAGCTATATAGTTTGGTAATTTATTATATATAAATAAGTGTTGTTTTATTATTATATTTATTAACTAGTGTGTTTACTGGAACTCCATGAATAAGATATGTATGAACTATATATCTAGGTTGGTTTATCATATATAATTGTTTCTTTATTAATATCCCAAAATTTTATTTTCAATTGGTGTCAATTTAAGAGATTTATTGATTTATGAAATAAAACTAAACTCTGGGTTTATAGTGTATTTTAGTAATTTCCACATGAAACCTCCTTATGTAATTGAGAAAGTCCACCAACATATTAGTCAACATGATTAATTTTATTCCTTCTTCTTTTCTCTGGTACGATTGAGCAACCAAAAAAAAATACAAGAGCACATTTTGTTACTTCCATGACTTGTAGAGGTGAAAAGAAGAAGAATATTGAAGATTAGGGTTCATGAATTGAAGATGGAGAATTGAAAATAAAACCAGAAATCGATGAAGTTAGGAGCATGGAAAGATTGATTGAAGCTTGAATCATCATCTCCAACCTAGAATTAGAGGTGGGTTCCCCTCCCTCATTCCACATTCATTAAATTAAGGGTTATAGATTTGGGATTTGAATTTAAGTAAGATGAATCATGTTGCATCCAATAATTTCTATAAAGTTAATACTGTTGCATGTTTGAATTGTATAATTCTCCCTTTATTGCTTACGTTGGTATATTTGGGTGAATTTGCTTGTTCTATGTAATTTAGTTTGTTACATGAGTTTTATTTTAACCATTTAAGGTATAGTATAGTACTGTTACCTACTCCAGACTTCTATTCCTTCTGCAATGATATGAATTTTCAGAATGACAACTTTTAACTAGCTCCAGCTTTCAGTCTAGTTTCTGATGATCTTCAGACTCTCTAATGACGTTAACTTCTGGTAGTCAGCTTATGATGGTCTTCAGACTCTTGTTGTCTTCAATCTTGCAACACAAGCTTCCTTTTGTAAATTCCATTGCTCTCATTTGTTCGTTCAGAACAAATAATTGAATTAAAGACTTATAATTTTTTGTTTATGGTCCTACACACTTGAACAAATATTAGCATATCCAATTGACATCTTAATACTTTGTTATCATCAAAATTTAAGGTGGTAATGTTAAACACATTTTGTTCCAACAAGTACTGGCGAAAATATTCAGTTTTGGACGGATAACTAGCTTGGTGAACCTTTGGTAGATATTATGCAGATTGATCTTGTTGTTCATGTTAATTTTAATGATTTTCTGTCAGATGTTATAGTTAATGGTGCCTTGGAGATTCCCTCTGAGGTGTGATTTGCCTCTGGTGTTTCTTCCTGTTTGGCCTCTATTTCGCTGTCATCTACTACTCTTCCGGACTTTCTCTCTTGGTCTCATGCTCCTATAGGGGTGGGAATAGGCTACGCCGAGTTTGGCTTTGCAAGTCCTAAGCCTGGCCCGACAAATTTTTTGAAGGCCTAAGCCTGTCATAGGCTTACTTTTTAGGCCTGAGTCTGGCCTTGTGAAAGCCTGATACGGCCTGCTAACCTGTTTAAAAGCCTATTTTATATGAACATCTTTAAATAAGTAATGTGATCTAAGTTTAAATAGACCAGCGAACTAATATATTGATTAGATTAAACTCTCTTTTGATATTCAACATGAGTTTTTAAGAAATTTGACTATATTATTTCAATTCTAGTTTATAATAATACATTTAAATATGTAAAAATTAATGTATACTAATAAGCTTAAATTACTAAAAAAATTATCAAATTTTTATTTTAATTCAAAGTACAAAATATAATATAATAATATATAATATTATTAATATTTACTTAAATAGGTCGGTTTGATAGGCCTAAGAGACTTTTTGAATGACACGTGGCCTTACCTTTTAAGCTAAATAGGCTTCTAAAAAAGTCTAGGTCTTCTCTATTTACGAAAAAAGTTTGGCCTGGCCTAGATTGTCATAGGCTAGGTCGTAGGCCCCTGTAGGCCAGCCTGGCCTATTCCCATCCCTACTCCTGGTGGTAAGTTGACTGCAAAGCATGCTTTCAAGGCCGCATGCCCCTTCCTTACCTTAGGCTTCCGCTATTTGGAAAAGTTGCATTCCACCGTCTCATTCTTTTATTTTTTGGCGCCTTTCTAATGGTAAAATACCCACGGATGATAATCTTTGCTGTCGTGGTTGTGCTATTGTTTCAATGTGTAACTTGTACTTCAAAAATATTGAAACTTCGGATCATTTGTTTCTTAATTGTGAGTTTGCTGTCTCGCGTTGGAATTGGATTGGTTTAAAGTTGAATATTGTGATCGACCTTTCCTCCATTCAAGCACTGCTCCTTTGCATTCTCCGGCCTTGCTCCTCCCAAATGCATGATATTTACTTGGTTGTTATTGTTCATTTGCTACCCTCCATTTGGTGGGCTAGAAACACTCTTCGGTTTTCATCAAATGGTATAAATATGCATGCGGTTTAGGTGCGTGTGAACTCTTTGATTAGTTTGAGTGGCAGCTTGTCTTCCAGTAAGTGTATTGTTTTAGATGCTCCGCTTCTTGATTTGTTTTTGGTTCCTCATCACCATAGGCGGATTAAAGAGGTGGTGGCGGTGTGTTGGAAGGCGCCTACAACTCCTTGGGTCAAGGTCAATACATATGGCTCTGTTTATGATAATCATAGTGCATGTGGTGGTTTGTTTCGGGATCATTTAGGTACGTTCCTGGGCGCCTTTGCCTGCAATTTGGGTAGCTGTTCAGTTTTCTCTACAGAGGTGTATGGGTTTATTCTAGCCTTGAAATTTGCTGTGCAGCGAGGGTGGTCAAACGTTTGGTTGGAGAGTGACTCTTCTAGTGCGCCTCTAGTCTTCAAAAATGTGTCGTTGGTTCTGGTTATTCTTCGCAACCAGTGGCACATTGCACGCTCTCTTGGTATTCAGGTATTCTCCTAACATTTTTCGTGAAGCGAACTATTGTGCTGACAGGTTGGCTGCTATGGGTCACTCGGTAGATGGTGCTGTTTGGTTGTCGGTTCTGCCACCTGATTTGCAGCAGGAGTTTTATGCGGACCGTTGTGGTATGCCTCAGTTTAGATACCCGTAGGCGGCTGTTTTATTATTTCTTTTGTTCTTTTGTCTGTTTTTTGCTTTTTTATTTTTTTTTTCTTCGAGGGTTTTGGCCTACCCCCCTCTTGTATTTTCCCCCCTTTTTTTAATAAAATTTGAGATTGGCGGTATGTGATTGGAGTTCATCGAGTTGTCAACCTAGTTCGGATGTCGTTGCTTCTCCTTGATGTCTGTCCTATCTCCTGGTTTAGCGAAAAAAATTAACATTTACGTTTTTGTTTTAGGGATTTATGTTTTATTTGTTTTTTTTAGGGATTTATGTTTTATTTTTAGAAAACTCATATTTTTTTTATCTAGCATAAACATCTCAACAAATAATCCATATCTACTTTAATTTTATGGTCCAACTAATTTTTTTGTTTTTGAAGAATAGTCCAACTATTTTATTTGTTTGTTTTTATTACTTTCTAATATAATTTTAACGTAATTTATTTTGTTAACCTCTTATATTGTCATGGAAAAAATCTCTCTCTCTCTCTCTCTCTATATATATATAAATATATATATATATATATGAAAAAAAACCACTTAAATTATTCTCACACTTTTTTTAAGGGTTTTATTCATGTTGTAATATATTTTATTATTTCTTTCATATAAAAATTATTATTCTTTTATCTTGCATACTTTTTTCGCAACACTCTTCAAACATTTTATTTATTAGGGTGTTTTGATTATTTATAATATTTATCTTTTTCTTAAAAAAAATATTTATCTTTGACAATTCTCCTCTGAGTATAATTTTTTTAATACCTATGTTATTTTTTTCATCTCATTATTTTTCATTTGTAGAGCAACAATAGAAAAAGTTAAATTTATCAATGTTTCTTTCATTTCTTCTTCTTTGATGTTTATTTTCTTATATGTTAAGAAAAAAAATTTGCAGCTATTTTGAATGTCAAATAAACATGTATCAATTTTGAATCAGTTATATACCATAAGGTTTGTATTAATCTTTGGACTTTATTGATACCCTTTTTTTTTTTCTTCCTCTTTATACTTTGAGATTATTTCTTTTTAATGAAGTGTTGCTTTACTATGACCCGAGATGTCCTCAGGTATACATAGTAATTAACTCTATTTGATAAAAATGATATCTATGTGATTCTCATATTCGTATAAATATCCGTTAGACGAGTATTAGTGGATATTAAAGTATTTATAAATTTTTTCAAATATCAACGTGTAAAATTATATTTTATACAATAAAATGCATTATTATAAAATAATTGAAATTATGTTGAATTTATTCCTTAAATTTTATTATTAATAATTGCGGCACTAATGTTCATTTTACAATTGTTTCATGTGAGATTTGGACAATGTATGTTGAAGTTACATAGTCAAGTTTTTCCTACTGAGCAGACACCTCTTAGACTTATTCCTTCAATTTTGATAAGACAAAAATATTGTACTGCACGCTTTCACTTTGACAACAAATTACCAATCAAACGTAAATCATTAATTAGGAAATTCATTGTATTTAATTTCATGACGAGAAGATTTTTATTTAAGTAAGTAATACGACAATTGTATAATTTTGCTAATTTAATAACGGGTACAGATTCCTACGTGTCTGGGTATTTAAAAATGTCTATTTTATTTTATACGTGTTAATAATTTTACTAAATCCAGTTAATTTCATCCGCTTATGCATCTATTTTTTTTTAAGGAATCCGCTTATGCATCTATTGATTTACATGTACTTAAAATATGTTTTTTATTCTATTTGTGTGTACCTATTAAGATATTTGTCCCGTACTGAGATTTGTCCCGAATTTTGCTCATCTTTAATTATGTCTAACCCGAGCAACCCCGGGTAAATACACTAGTAATAATAACAACGATAATAACAATAATAAAATAGTAAAAAAGAAAATAAAAAAATAGAAAATCAAATGGAATATTCATTTATATTTTTTACACAAGAATATCTGTTTTTTTTTAAATGTGCATGTTTAAATGTTTTCAATATCTGATAAATTGATTTGATATTTGTTTAATTGATTTGATATTTTTTTTATTATTATATATATATTTTTTTAAAATGGGTATGTATAAATATTTTCAATATCTGGTAAATTGATTTAATATTTTTTTAATTGATTTGATATTTTTTTATTATTATAACCTAAAATTTTACTATAAATAAATAAGAATAAGACGTTAAAGAATTGGTATGAAGAGTAAAAGCCACGAGACACCGAATTCTTCCGAATTGGTACACACTTTTCTCTAAGTTTTGTTTGTAATAGGTGTTACTATTCTTTCTATTGTCTTTGCTTTTGGTGTTGTTTTTTCTAATTGATGTTGTACACTCTCTCTTCATCCTCTTTATATCTTTTGTTTGCCTTGTCGTATCCAACTTTCCAACTATGTCGGTTGTGCTTTGGTTTTCCTGATATTAGGGTTTATGGGTGCTAATTAATTAAATATAAAAATAAATAAACAAACAATTAATAGGCCACTATATATGTCCAACTTACACCAACCCCCTTTTTATTTATTTTACGATGTTAGCCGTCTTTTATTGATTGCTATTTTTTAAAGAATTTATTCATTGTTATTAATAACTTTCTTTTGTTTTGATACTAATTTCTCATTTTTTATTATAGAAAAATTATTATCGCTGATATGAATGTGAAGACCATGATCTGTCTATTTGCATTCGGTTTTTTCGTAGTTGTTGCGGGAAGAGACATGCCATCAACTCCTTTGTCTCCTAATGATCCAACACTTCATCACACATTACCTCCTCCACCTCCATCTCCTGTTGTCAACTACGGAGATGTCATCCCTCAAACTCCATATTTGTCTAAGCCTCCATCTCCTGTTATCAACTGTGGGGATGTAGTCCCTCAAACTCCACCTTTGTTGACGCCTCCATCTCCTGTTAGTGGAGATGTGGTTCCTAAAACTCCATCTTTGTCGAAGCCTCAATCTCCTGATGTCAACCATGATTCGACGTTTCCTCATAATCAACTACAATATATCGAATTTACATTACTTCTTATTGCTGCTGCGTTTGTAACTTTTTTGGTAATTCACGTGTGTTGCCGGTGTTGTGTCAGTGTTGCTCTAATCAATGAAGATCTCTAAAGTATAAGTTTAGTCTTGCATTTTTTTTCCTTTCAATTTAGTACTATGAATTTTAAAGTTTTCATTAAGTCTTTATTTTAACATTAAGTTTTCCTCAATTTCTTATCAAATTGTTATGTATGTGTGTTTATATCTACCGAAGCAAATTTTTGTACCGATACTAGAATGTGATTATGTCTTTATTTTAATCCGCTCCCGTTACGAATTTTATGCATTTAAATAAATAGGTTTTCTAAAGAGGCAAAGACCAACCTACCTTTTTCACTAACCAACTAGGTGAGTTTTGAGTAAGTGAAGTCATAGAACTTTATCGGACAACCTGCCCTATTTCTACGGTTACTTTCTACAATATAATGGTACTAATAAATAAACAACAATTACAACAACAACAATATATACAACACAACCATTCCAATTTATACTCAACTTTTAGAAGGCCCGTAGTTATTAGGTTAAATATATATGTAGTCACTATAAAATATACTTTTAAGTTTAGTCTTATAAAAATTTATTCATCTATAGTCCTCATATAATAAAATATAGGGTACCTTAGTTTTTATTGATAGACTAAAAACACTCCGTTTATGATAGGGACTAGAAATTATGAAAAAATAAATAAAAAATTGAGGAAGAAATTATAAAAAAAAATTTTAGAAGAAAAAGGATATTTTATAGCAACTAAAATAATATTTAAGCTTAATTTCCTCTCTTCCTCTAATTCACTTTTTCCTTGGAAAAAATATAATCTGGTGAAGATCTTCCATGCCTTCAAACTTAGAGACCAAACCTTGGTTAAAGATAAAGAACGTTTGAAATGTTTCTGAGGAAAGGTTTGTAATGGAATTGGTGAAGATGAGGGTGGTTGTGAATTCTCTTCTAATTCAACATTGTCTTCTTGGTTCCAAAAGCAAGCATCTTTTCTCTTGCTTCTTACTGTTTGTAACACATCAAATTTGTTGCAAATTCCCCGTACCATCATCGTTTGTTGCGAATTCCCCATACCGTCATTTTTTGTTGACAATGGTTTAAATTTGTATATGCCTGCCAAATTGCCACAAAATATACCAATTTATTTAGCTAAAAAACATATTCAAAGAAAATTAAGAAGATAAGGTCGTTCTATTTTTAGATCGGTGTAGGAGAGTTTTCTATATATATATAGAGAACTTCACTATTTATGCACAGTAATCATAACAGCGAAAGTTGTATATATATGAACCATTGAAATTGAACCCAATATTAGAGGCTTAAATTGGATATCATGCTATATTAAAAGGTACAAAATACTTTTTAGCATGCAATACAATTTGAGATAATACTCAAGAAATTTATTTTGACTTTAGTATACCTACAAACTTTTCAGTTCACACAATGAGTTTGACTTTGCAACCCAAGTTTATAACATTTGTTTTTAACTAACTATAACATTGCAACCCATAGTTTAAAATTTAAAAGTTTTCAATTTCCAATGCACTGATTGCATAAACTTTTATAAAAAGTTACTATTTATGATCCTTAACCAGTGTTCCAGGGGCACTTGTTAACATTTCCCTTAATTAATTATAACATGGTTGAGTCTAACACAACTCCACAAAATCGTTTTATGAGGTGATGATTGCATCCACTTATAAACAAATTGTCAGATACGGAAACCTGATAACATGTGGCCCAATGGATCTTGAAGTGGCTCAGATGCCATCTTTGAAATGGTGGTTGAGTTTAACATAACCTCACAAAACCAGTCTGTGAGTTGATGATTGCTTTCACTTATAAACACGTTGTCAGACCATCTCTTATCGGATGTGAGACTCTTAACAAATTTGTTATCGCAACACCACGATGATGTTTCTACTTTCTACAAATTAGAGCTAGCCTTTGCTATGAATATCAACCCATATATAGATTATCAGAAGATTAAAACAAATTCGTATGGAATCAATGTTTTACTAAATAAAGGAAAACGATAATTACTATGGATGGTGACTTTTAACTGCATCAACCCTCAAACCCTTATAATGATATCAACCATAATCCCTACCAATATAATTTTTGGAATCGATTGAGATTACTAGCTCAAATTTATTTGGTTGTGTTCTCCAAACTCCAATGTCTTCCCATGCAGCTCCAAAAATAGCAACCACCATGATGATTTTAAGCTTATTGATGACCATGGTCTCAGGAGTAGTTTTCATACTCTAGCTTTTATTTAAAGACTTCCAAAACCAAAGACTTCATTATGTTCCTTGCAGGTAGTTCTGACGCAGTACGGAAGCGTAGGGTTAGCAATCGCTAAACCTAGATAGAAAAGAACAAGTTTGCAAGCGACAAACTTGTGAAAATAGGGTTGCAAGCGACAAACCTATCAAATAAGGGTTTCCGGAATCCACCAGAATTGAGAGAAAAGTCTCGAATATTATTAATGAATAAAAGTGTGCCTCTTAACTACATAAGTTCTGCTTATATAATGAAAGAAATAACAAACCCGCAGGCCAAAATAAAATAAAACGAAATAATAATAGAAAATTCTAGAAAATTACTAAGATTTGGTTAAATAATAAATACTACTAAATTACTAATAAAACCCTCCTACATCAGTCTCCTCCACCTCTAAAGAACTCGACCCGAGTTCTCATTCTAATAAAGAGATTCTCATGCATGTTGGCTTCTCCAATGAACAAGAGACCACCCTCCTGGATCCCATTGAATGAAATAATATGGAATTGGTGAGCATGTGATCACTAAAATGTTTAAGAGCTTCAAGGATGAAATATGAATCCCTTGCTGCCAACCCTTTCTTTCACACCAAAACTTGCCTCTGTCAAATACGAAGTTGAGCAATCCATGAAAGGTGAAGAACATTTTCCAACAAGCTTCATTAACAGCAACTACCATAGGAGAATTGAATTCTCTTGAGTATTGTTGGTCCATATAGAATGATGAATAATCAATCATAATGTCAATGAAACCAATTGCTTTCGCAGCATGGCTTCCAAGTGGACCTGCAGATATAGTGTTAGCTCTGATTCTTTTCATTCTACTAGTTTCAAAAACAAGCAGCTGTGGCAGAACTCATATTTGGAGGTTGTTGTGGTTCACTATTTGTACATACTTTGCCAAGTTGTGCCATCTTGAAAACGTGATCAATTGGATAATTATCTCTAAGCCTAGGGTCCACTGGTTTTTTAATACCTTCTATAGGATGTGACTGATCAAAAACTTCTTCAAACAAAACTACAAGGCCCTTTAAATCACGATCAAGTTTTCCTGCAAGTGCTAGAATAAATGTTTTTTTTTCCAGAACCCGGAGGACACAGAAGGAGTGTCATCCTTGATGGTTTAACAATTCCACTGACATGTTTGAGAATCTGAATCTCTCTCTTCTTGGATGGTGCAAGCCAAAACAATCCAAGAACATGTCGATCCGGTGGTTTCTTCGCCATCGACGGTGGTGACCGAAGACCCGGTTGTTTTAGTGACAGAGATGGTATTGACAGGAAAATATAGATTGAAGATGATTGTTGTATGATGGTATTCTCTATAAGCTTCTTAATTTGATTAACCCTATTTCCAATTGCTTCTCTAATACTCCCATCAGCGCCTAGTAGGGTAGAATTCTTTGTAATGACCACTTTGGCAGCAGAACCAAGCACATCAGTGCTAGCTTCTTTTTCTAAGGTGATTGATGACATTGAGAACAATGAATTCGAAACAGAAAATTTTGGGAAAAACGAGAGCAGTATCGATCCACCAGGATCGAAACATTTGAGACAGTCGAAGCTTAAAGGAATTGATTGTGCAAACACTTGGAAGTGGTTAGGTGAGAGTGATTGAAATTTTACCTCAGTCGCTTTCTAAGTTGATGAAAGGTATTGATAATAATAATGCCGCAAGGCATCAGGTAAAAATGCAGGTGTGTCGTGCCAAAGGTCCAAGTTCTGATCTGTAACCTCTTCATAAAATGTTATTGCAGCAAGACGGTAATCAGATATAAGTGAATATTCCTTCACCAATTTGGTATCAAGAGGAACTTCAGAAGCTTTTGATGGTGGAACAGGTTTTTCAACACCTGTCTTTGCCACTAAAGTTGATATTTTTTCTTCACCCCTTCTTCTTGGAGCAGCACTTTCAGCAGGAGCAGCAATTTCCGCCTTCACTGCTGGTTTTACGACAGTTTGTACCACGCTCGAAATCTCAGATTTTAAAGCTTGATCCTTTTCAATAGATTTAGCAGAATTGACCTGTTCTCGTAAAATCTGCAGCTTCTTCCAATGATTCGACATTATCTCATCAAAATCATTTTTCTCTACCGTTGAAGAACTCGAATCCTCAATAATTCGATTGTTTTCACCACGAACCCTAATTGGTTCACCTCCCCTATTCTGATTGTTTCTGTTGTTGTATTTGCGGTTGTTGTTGTTGCGGATATTGTTGTTGCGGTTGCTGATGTTGATGTTGTCAATCTTAGCTGTCAACGTCGTTATCTGGGCCGTTGTTGTTGTGGATAACGCTGCCATCTGATCTGCAAGAGTTTTCATGGTCGCAGCTAAACCATCAAAATCTGCCTTGGTAACTTGTTGATCTCCCATCACTAATCACGTTAGGAAAAGAACAGGAGAAACCTGCTCTGATACCAACTGGCGCAGTACGGAAGCGTAGGGTTAGCAATCGCTAAACCTAGATAGAAAAGAACAAGTTTGCAAGCGACAAACTTGTGAAAATAGGGTTGCAAGCGACAAACCTATCAAATAAGGGTTTCCGGAATCCACCAGAATTGAGAGAAAAGTCTCGAATATTATTAATGAATAAAAGTGTGCCTCTTAACTACATAAGTTCTGCTTATATAATGAAAGAAATAACAAACCCGCGGGCCAAAATAAAATAAAACGAAATAATAATAGAAAATTCTAGAAAATTACTAAGATTTGATTAAATAATAAATACTACTAAATTACTAATAAAACCCTCCTGCATCAAGTTCATCAACTTCTTTCTGGGCATGTGCCTTCACAATAGTATCCAATGACCTTAACAAAAACCATATCAGCCTTACCTCCCTCCTCATCATCAACTCACTCATCGGTGTGTTTTACTCTCTCACGTATGGGCATCTACCCTAGCTATATAGTTTGGTAATTTATTATATATAAATAATTGTTGCTTTATTATTATTAGGCTTAATATAGCAGTTTTTGTCCCCTAACTTTCACGAAGTTGTGATTTTGGCCCCCTAAGAAAAAAACTACAAAACCATCCCCTAAGTTTTGCAACTGTAGAAGTTTTGACACCCAATGCCAAAAAAAAAAATAAATAACACGTGGCACCGCACTTAGGGTGCCACGTCAGCGTAGACCGAGTCAAAATCGGTCTTGGGGGCCAAAACTGCCGCATGTGCAAAAATTAGGGAGCGATTTTGTAGTTTTTTTTCTTAGGGGACCAAAATTGCAACTTTGGGAAAGTTAGGAGGCTAAAACGGCTATTAAGCCTTATTATTATTATTATAATTATTAACTAGTGTGTTTACTTGAACTCCATATGAATAAGATATGTATGAACTATATTTTTTTTGAAGAAGTCAAAATAAAATTTATTAAAATCACAATGAATCCTAACCAGCACAAGGAATGCTAGACTAGGAGTCGTAGGCAGCAACATACAAAGGAAAATAAAAGTTGTACCTAAAACCCTCACCCAACATACCCAACATACATAAAAACCCTCAACCAACATCACAAGCTGCCACAAAAAACAGCTTCCACCACCTACAGTCCGTTGCTCGCACACAACCCTCAAACAACAACGTCAAGAAACAACACAAACCAACAACCTTTGAAAAACCACCGGTAACGATAACGATTTAAACAACAACAACCACCACCTTTGCCACAACAACAATCGATGTCACTTTAATGAATCCACCTTTGCAACAACAACAACATCCAGCGCAACAATAAAATCCACCTTCACAACACCAACACCATCGATCCACATCGACAAACCACTAGATAACAGAGTATCGAACCGGATGAGAAGGTTCTAATCGAACCCAACCGTTGAAGACCGACCGACACCTTCTCACACCACCAAAAACGTGGCCTACATCACCACCTCACACCACCATCACCTCCTCCACATAGATATGGATCGGAAGGAAACAACCACCACACAAAAACACCAGACAACCTGTGTTTTTCTAACAGCCGCAAACTCAGCACCCGCAAGGAAAAACAGCACCGCCGCAGCTACAATACCAAAACCACCACCATCACCTCCTCTTACCACCAAAACCAAGACTTACCTCACCACCGTCACCACGTCACACCACCATCACTTCACAGATATGGGACAGATCGAAACAAACACGAAACAACCGCCACGAAATCAGTGCCAACAAATACGAAAACCACCTAAAACTGCCACCACAAACCACCATCAACCCCACCACCAACCACCCCCGTGAGCTGCTACTACCACCCAAAACTAAAACCAAACAAATAAAGAGAATCTACAAATTTGCAAAAGAGAAGAGAACAGACCCAAACCAAGCAAATGAAAACAATGTATGAACAAAATTCGCGAACAACAGCAACCACAGTCCACCGGCGCGACAACCTCTTCAAGTAGATACTTATACCTTTTTATTGATTTTGACGGATGTTTATAAAAATATTTTGATGGTTGAACTAAATTGCTTACAATTTTAAAAATTAAGGTTTTGTTTGTAAGTTAAGTTTGGAGGGTATGGGAAATGAGGGCTTTGGAGTGAGAATATATATATTTCATATTTTTTGAAAGAGCAATTTTTTAAAGAATGATAAACTAATATTTATAATTAATATATTTTTAATTTTAAAAATACTATAACAATAATTTAAATTTAAAAAATTCATACAAACCATCTTACCCCCAATTTTTATCAGCCCAATTTTCATTTTAGAGAAGCCGATACTATTGTGAATTTAGCCAAAAAAAAATGTGAGACTCTTGGATGTGGTAGTTTTTTTTTATTTTATTTTCAATCATGAATTTTGTCAATCATCTAATACATATCATTTTGAGAATCACATGCCAATAACCAAATCTATGAAATTGATAAACATTAAATTAATAAAGAAAAACAATAAAAAAAGGAGATAGATTCCCTCTTGAAATTTGACCCCTTGCCTTTGCTAAGATCATTACGACAGAGGTTAAGTTTGTATCTGATTTCAACTGTTAGGATTAGTTATTGATCTCAACTATCCGATTTAATTAAACAAATGATCGAGACCATATAATATTGAATTGGTAAACACTTAATTTTAGTCGTCCAAATTAACAAATCCGCATAGTATCATTAGGAATACTTAATATTTGTATTTTTCCATTTAGGTCTGATAAGACACATATTGTAAAATTTAGATTATGCTACAAATGTTACTTTGTGTCCTACGTTGAACCAAACATATATAATATAAGAGGTGAAACTTACGATGTTAAGGATAACCATTATATTTGAAATTTTTACAATAGTATTGGGTTGTTCCGTACAAGATCTAAGGTATTCAACAAATACTCTCTATGTGGTCAATTCTTACTTGATTACAAACTCAAATATAAGCACACGCCTATGTGGCCAATTCTTACTTGGTCACAAATCCACATATGAAGGTTTTAAGCACACACATGAATGAATAAAGTAAAAGAAAACGGAATTAAACAAAATATAGTTTTTAAACAATTAAATAATATATAATTTTATGTGTGGTTTTTATTTAAGCTTGTACTCAAGTACGTGTTGCTCCCCATGTGGTTTTTACGCCGGATTTTCTATGGTTTTAGACAATTGCAAAGTGACAAAGAAACTGCATACCTTCCCCTTGACTTAGACGAAATTTTGAAACCGAAACAATGCATGCTTTTTGCTTGCATCCTTGAAGGAAATTTCCGCCACAGTTGATTTTTTCATCACTCTCAACAATAATGAGGACCATGTATGTTGTCTAATCTAATAATGTCTGACGTCTATCGTACAAATATCATTGTATGAACCATATCAGACACAAAACACACGACTATAAATAGGTCATTTGTGATTAAAAAAAAATGGTTTCTTAAATTTGTGAAATAAGAATTCAGTTTGTTAAATAGTAAAATATCAATCAATTTAGTCATATTTTCAAATTTGTACCATAGTTGAAGGTTTACTATCTTTGATGCAACAAAAAACTATTTAAGTCAATACTTTTGCCTTTTATTGACTTTGATGGATGTTTATAAAAAATATTTTGATGGATGAACTAAATTGCTTACAATTTTAAATAAACACGTCTAAAACTACGAGTATTCGTGCTTCATAGACTCTTATCTCTCAACTTGCAATTTTCAACAAAACTTCACAAGCATTTAAACATAAGTAAAAAAAAGAAAACTATAAAATATGTAGGCATGAAACATCAGTTACATATTTCACCATCCCTATTAAAGTCATAAATTTTATTTTATTTTTGACAAAAGTTATAATTTTTTTTTTTATAATTTATTATCACCCCAATTTTTATTTCACAGAAGTGAGTACTAATGTGTATTTAGCCAAAAACACGTGAGGCTCTTGAATGTGGTAGTGGCAGGTAGTATTTTTTTTTTAGTTTGGTAATTTATTATATATATAAATAATTGTTGCTTTATTATTATTAGGCTTAATATAGCAGTTTTTGTCCCCTAACTTTCACGAAGTTGTGATTTTGGGCCCCTAAGAAAAAAACTACAAAACCGTCCCCTAAGTTTTGCAACTGTAGAAGTTTTGACACCCAATGCCAAAAAAAAAAAAAAAAATACGTGGCACCCACGCTGAGTCAAAATCGGTCTTGGGGGCCAAAACTGCCGCATGTGCAAAACTTAGGGAGCGATTTTATAGTTTTTTTCTTAGGGGACCAAAATCGCAACTTTGAGAAAGTTAGGAGGCTAAAACGGCTATTAAGCCTTATTATTATTATTATAATTATTAACTAGTGTGTTTACTTGAGCTCCATATGAATAAGATATGTATGAACTATATTTTTTTTGAAGAAGTCAAAATAAAATTTATTAAAATCACAATGAATCCTAACCAGCACAAGGAATGCTAGATTAGGAGTCGTAGGTAGCAACATACAAAGGAAAATAAAAGTTGTACCCAAAACCCTCACGCAACATACCCAACATACATAAAAAACCCTCAACCAACATCACAAGCTGCCACAAAAAACAGCTTCCACCACCTACAGTCTGTTGCTCGCACACAACCCTCAAACAACAACGTCAAGAAACAACACAAACCAACAACCTTTGAAAAACCACCGGTAACGATAACGATTTAAACAACAACCACCACCACCTTTGCCACAACAACAATCGATGTCACTTTAATGAATCCACCTTTGCAACAACAACAACATCCAGCGCAACAATAAAATCCACCTTCACAACACCAACACCATTGATCCACATCGACAAACCACTAGATAACCGGGTATCGAACCGGATGAGAAGGTTCTAATCGAACCCAACCGTTGAAGACCGACCGACACCATCTCACACCACCAAAAACGTGGCCTACATCACCACCTCACACCACCATCACCTCCTCCACATAGATATGGATCGGAAGGAAACAACCACCACACAAAAACACCAGACAACCTGTGTTTTTCTAACAG
>Ga0315914_1003497_pt1 | contig 23841 bp, 12 predicted proteins | sample MpolenodulesMG_FD_203920 | JGI IMG/M metagenome (GOLD analysis project Ga0315914, IMG submission 203920) | Medicago polymorpha root nodule microbial communities from Los Angeles, California, United States - elongated nodules | ecosystem: Host-associated > Plants > Roots > Nodule | place: USA... | reverse complement strand
CCCCCCCTTCTTTTGTTCCAAGGAGCACTTTGGAGCATTCTACCACTGCTTAAACCACCGCACTCAAAACACCGGCAGTCACCTTCTGATCAGGTACGATCAATATTGAATTAGAATAAAATCGAATTTATTTTCTAATTTCGAATTTATTTTAAGTGCATAAATAAATTAGAATATAGCAAATAAATAATTTAGAATAAAGTGAACAAATAGTTTAGAAAATAAATAATTTAGAATAAAGTGAACGAATAATTTAGAATAAAGTAAATAAAATATTTTAGAATAAAGTAAATAAAGTAATTTGAAAATAGTAAATAATTTTTTTTTAAAAAAAGCCACTATGCGCCACTTATCTCACGCCACTCAACTTAACTTGCGCATTATTTTACACTGCATAGGCATTTTGGGCATGGCGTGAATGTTTTGTGCTAGGGGAAGAGCAGAAATCTATCACTACAAGAAAATCACAGATTTGATACAAAACAAATCGTAGCTAACACGCAGCTAATTTATAGCAAAACTCACTTACCTACCATTTAGTTGTGATTTAGCTGACATACTGGCCGTAGCATGGATTGGACGGCAAATTATCTACCAAAATATATCCTAGCTAATTGGCAACTAATATTTTGAACTACCTAACTATTTTAAAACTAATACTTAGCAAAATGCTATTCAAAATTTAAGTTTCGGAACTATTTGGCTAGGATATTACCGCAATAATCAAATATATATATATATGAGAAAACAAATGCCTACCAAAATTATATAACTGTCCCTGTTCCCAAAAAAAATAGATGACTATTTCAAAGGGTAATATTGGATATTCAAGTGTCAAGATGCAATGTCAAGCTTTTTACCAACTTCGGACTTACACTACCCCTGACCCAATACTATTCCAACTTTTATACTAAAGTTCATATTCATCATTTCATACAAGGGAGAAACTTTTTCTACTTTTGTCCTTTTTTAACTTTACAATTTTTGTCAATTTGAATTTCAAATTCAAATCTCACTCACTTTCCCTCTCTTAATTGATTCACTCAAACTTCATTAATTCATTTTATATTCCCTCTTTTACTTCTCTTTCTAAAAAAAAATTTCTTCATTTCTCTCCTCTCTCCTTCTCATCTTCAATTGTAATTCTTACTTTCTCTAATTTTCTTTTCATTTCTGTCATCTCTTATCATTTACTATTGATATTTTTTGTGTGCAGAAAACGTAGAACTTAAAAGACATTCGATGAAGTCAGTGATCAACAAAGATCAATAACAAATTATGGCATCAAGGTATCACTCTACAATTTCCATTTTTTTTCATTTCTGTCCTCTCTTTTTTCATTTTCTACCAGTGATTTTTTTCCAATAGAAAGAGTAGAAATTGAAAAGACACAGGAAGAAGATGGTGATTAATAATTAAACATGGTATTAAGTTTTTTTTATTAATTTCTTTTCTATATTATTTTTAACAAATTATAGTCTTCTTCAACTTCGTCAAACATACAAACATGGTGATATTTTTTCTTTAAATAAAGATATTGTTACTGATTTTTTTTATTTCTTCTAATAATATGAATTAATTTTCATATTATGTTTTTCCATTCAAAGAAGGATACACACATGAAATTATTATGAAATTTATCTCTATGAAAAAATACATGGGGTAAGCTAATAAGGTTTTTTCAGTTATGTTACTTTTATTTAATTTATTTTGCTGGAAACTTTTGTTATTTTTTCAACAAACCTTATGTTTTTTGTTAAATCATAAAGAATTGTTAAACAAATTTCTTTTTATTAGCAACAACAAATAATCTCTTCGTCTTTAAAAATAAAACAAATAATCTCTTTTTTTTATTTACCAACAAAAAAGTCCTCTTTATTTTCATCAAAAGAAAAGTCTTTTCTTTTTACTAAACAAAGAAACTGCAGATAAAATTGTCAGAGATGAAAAATGCAACTTAATCATAAACATGATTCAAAGAGAGAAGACATTGTATTGTATGTAAATTTAATTAGAAAATACACCAAAATCAGATCTAATATTTACTTTAAAAAAAATTTAAATCTAATCTTATCATTTGATTGTTGTTGCTTGCAGCTGCTGCAAGTATGACAGTAGTGGAGAAAAGAACCACCAAAAAAAGGAAGAGATGAAGTAGATGCATTACGACGGAGTGGAGACAACAGTGGAGGTAAATTCCAGCTCGGTGGTTCCCGACGAAGTGTCTCTGATAGCCATTCTTTTACGTGATTTCTGATGATTGAGTGTTGAGGATTGGACTTATCTCAATATATGTTAACGGATTATATTAATAAATTAAATGTTTAAGAGTGTATAACTGATACATGAAACCCAGTTTGAACACTAATTTAATGTATACAAATACATAAAAACTTAACAATGACCAAACCTATTGTATTGTCTTTGCCTAATACTTCTGTTTGCTTTGATAACTCAATTTTGAGAGTTAATTATGATATTTACTAATTAAATGACCTACGAGTTTATAAAAATACTATATAAAAAAAGTCCATATAAAATCTCCACAATTTAAACACTAATCTAATGTATACATGTACATAAGAAATTTAACGATTGCCAAAGTTATTGTATTGTCCTAATCTAATACTTTGGTTTGTTTTGATAACTCGGTTTTGAAGATTAATTCTGATATTTACTTTTAAAATAAATTAAGATTTTATAGAAATACTCCCTCCAGTTCTATTATATAAAACAATTTGGTCAACAAAAATTTATGTACTTGGTCCAATTTTTTCACCAGATACATCAACTTTTGTTGACCAAATTTCTATTTTAAATAGAAAATGAGGAAGTATTATATTTATTTATTATTTTTTGAAAAAACTCCGTATAAATTTTTCACTACCAAAATTATCCAAAGAATGTATAATTGATACACGGGACCCAATTTGAACACTAATCTAATGTATAGATATACATAAGAAACTTAACGACGGCTAAAGTTATTGTATTGTCTTAATCTAATACTTTGGTTTGTTTTGATAACTGAGTTTTGAGGATTAATTCTAATATTTGCTATTAAAATGAACTAAAAGTTTATAAAAATACTATACAATTTTTTTTTTATAAACAAATTCCATATAAAATTTCTACTACCAAAATTATCCAAAACGTGTATAATTGATACACGGGACCCAATTTGAACACTAATATAATGTATACACATACATAAAAAAACTTAACAACCGTCAAAGTTATTGTATTGTCACTTTGGTTTATTTTATAACTCGGTTTTGAAAATTAATTAAGATTTATAGAAATACTATATCAAAGTTTTTTTTAAATATAACCGATACACAAACCCAAAATTACTCACCTATTATAATATACTAATTTTGTCACTACATAATTGGTCAAATTAGTTAAAATTACTCACCTATTATAGCATTGTTTAGTACTATGTTTGTTCTCGCCGACACACCCCATCGCACAACGACACACATTTTGCCACGCGGCGCAGCCGTGCTACCCGTGCTCAGCACGGGTATCTCGACTAGTATTAAAGTAATTCTCTAGCCGAAGGACCTAGCAATTTGGCAGCATCTTCCTAGCTATTAATACTTTTATAATTTGATTTTTTTACTGTATCTAATCAAAACGTGATTAAGTCAGATTGTGAAAAATATACTTAAAATGTCGATTAATAGTCATTGATTCACAATCACTAATTATTAGTGTATGCTTGCACTATTCACAACGGAAATAAAGATACGACACATGTTCTTAGAACCAACAGACATTTTTCAATCCGCTATAATACATAACAATGTAACAAAAAATAATCGAAGACAAAAGTTTACACTCCAAACCACGGAGACGTGCCATAGCACAACTTCTGTCCTTTTACAACTTGTCCTCCAACGAGATCTTCATCCTTGATGCTTCAAGTTTATCAAAGTGCCTCTGAGATGGCAAGCACATAACAAGGCATATTCACTAACCTTGACCATTTTAGTTCATTTGTCAACAACAAGAGCTTGAATGTCCTTTCATCAACAATCTTACAACAACCTGTATAATAGAAAGTATCAACTTAAACATTATCAATGAGTTGTTAAAGTCTGCCTTTGAATTAAAAGTTTAAGAATAATTTGGGTCTCCAATAGTAGTGTTTCAAGGTGCAGTGCAAGGTCTGAGAAATAGGGTAATCTAATAGATTGGGGGGAAGATAAAATAGATAGCATTACAAGCAACAACCATAAAACATAATCTCATAAGGTCATGGATATCAAAAACTACAGATAAATCTCCACCCTTGTAGTGTAGTATAAATCATTCTTTAAATCAGAAATTGAGTTTTATACACAAACATAGGAATGAATACTAACACGTCAACGCAAAATCTAATGTTGCTCTGCTACAGGAGCTAGCAACAATAACAGAAATTGAGATTTTAAATCAGAAAACAATACTATCACCTTAAAGCAAAAGCTAATGTTGCTCTGCCATAGCAGCTAGCAACATTAACAGAAACTAAGATTTTTAAACAAAACCATATGAATGAATCGAGATTTTTATGAAAAATTGATGACAGACCTTACACAGTTGCACAGAGAAGCATATAAGCAAGAGTCAACTTTAACAGGACAATTGGTGAAAAATAACTCATTTGAGAAGTGAAAATTGGGTACCGTTGGTTTAAATTTGGGATAGGTTTGAAGGTTAGCATATAAAGTGACCCCTGGCCATGTTTCCTCTGTTGGGGTACAAAACATTCTTCATATATAGAAAAAGGCTTTGTTGGTTCGATTGAAAACATCTAAGGAAGAGCATTTCTAAATAAATTAAGGAAAGAAGGTAAATAAGCTTTTGTTATTTTTCATTATAGTAAAACGATCTACTAATTGCAAGAGCATAAAACATTACCTGCTATTATATAATGCTCCTTGCTTCAACAAGTTGAGCTTCAAGCTCAAGTTCCTTCTCAGTAGTTGGACTACACTACAAAAATTGTCACCAATATCTGATCTATCTATCCTCCAATCTGTAAAAATGAAACTGATGATCTATCTATCCTCCAATAACTGATCTATCTATCCTCACATTCTAGATGAATAAATCAGCCACTACAACTGCAAAAATAACACAAAAGTAGCCATGTGTCAGCAACTCAACATTGCTTCCCTAATACACCCAAAATCAGTCCCAAATTGCTCAAAAAACTCTGCATACAAGACAGCTCCCCAAAGGTACACAACTAGCTAGCCAAAAATTCTTTTAGAAAGGTTTTTTTCTAGAAAATACAAAACCAATTATTTCAACAAAATTAAGCTAAACTAAACAACCATTTAAGTGTTCATCAGAAATTCTTTTGCCTCATATCAAGTGGGTGTGGATTATGATCCCATTGATCACTAGGTAATAATAGATGGATCATTAGTGATTTAGTGAAAGCTATATGACATCCTTACATGCCTAATGCTTTAATTTTGACAAGCTAAACTCTAAACATAAGAATGCTTTCAGCTTCACATGCATCATAACAATAGACTACCATGCATCATATCAGAAAATTAAGACAAAAGGTTTAGAAAAGAAGTACATAAACTTTCATAGAGAAAATTTACATGCCTATGCATACTCTTTTCATGACAGATCGGTACAACAGGAAGAATAAGTTATTACCTGCAGATGACGATATTTCTTGCGGCGAACATCCATTATGAGACCATCTTCAGTCCCAGCTGTTACCTCGAGTTCTTCGTCAGGAAAGCTCTCCTTTTCAATGACAAGGCTGTGAAAGTCGAAATCCATCTTCCAGTCTGATTGTCATGATAAACGGAAATCTTATCCTCCAAGTTAACTCCACGGTATATACCAATAGTGTTGTCCAGGCTACATCAAGAGATAACATCAACTAAATCCATCAAATTCATAACAACTAAAATACCCCGCTCAATATAATTATGAATCACAAAAAAATTGGAATCTAGTTAACACGCTAAGTCGCTAACTACAGTTATCAAATAACAGTAAGTACCAGGCCACACGAGTAAATTCACATTGTAACTTATTTTAAGTATGGAGAAATAGGGGTATTAAGAATGAAACAAAGGCTTCATACCTTTTAGTGGCAAGGCTACATCCAGAAAGAGAAAAATAGGATGATTGCACAGACCTTTTGTGAGCAAATGTCCTTAGGATTGTGTGCACAGGCCTCCTAATAGATCACAAATCCCAAGCACATGCAGTTCCATCGGAGGAACTGGTGGTAACTACAATATGAGGGATTTACGGGTTGAAATCTATTGTATTAATCCTAGCTTCATGTAAATCCCATTGAGATGAACATTTTCCTATCCTGTTATACCAAACAGACAGACCCCGGAAGCCTCGGCAAAATATAAACAGTTTGCCTCATTATTTGGCTGTGAGAAGGCATATATACTGTTTTCACCGTTGTCTACCATATCAAATATTTCCTTCTCAACATCCATCAATCAATCGAATAAGTCCATCGTAACAACTTGTGTATATCTGCATACAAATCAATGATCACAGTATCAGACAATTCTGCTACTTACAAAAAATATAAGGGTATGTTTGGATGAAGGTTTGTGGAGGAAAATGCTTATTTTCCTTTTCTAAATTATAGAAACTATAAAATGTTAATAAAAATGAAATCATTGTGATTGAAATGTTATATAATGATCTATCATATTAGTCATTCAAATTCATATAAAAAATCAAAGATATATCAAAATATAGAATCAATTCTTCAAAACACTCCATGCAAACATAAGCGAAAATAACTAACTGTTTCATCAATTTATTAAGGGAATTGTGAGCGAGAGTGTTAGAATTAGAGCCTTTGGAATCTGGTGGAATACCTCTGGTTCCAACGTCCACTGCATGATGGAACATCATCTTCTCATGTAAATACATTCAACACCAACATTCATTTACGGAGGAATGAATTGAAGTAGAAATCGAAATGATACTTCATAGATTTCGACGAATATTTTATATAGAAAAAAATAGAAGTGCTTGATATAATCACAGTGTTTGCTATGAATATTGATGCAAGAGTCACAATAACATGTCAGTATTTTAATCAAACAGATGATGTGCAGTCCTTAAATCTTTAAATTTAAAGGTAAACACCACAAATCTAAATCAACACCTAGTAGTAAATCTAAATCAACGCATATTAGAGCACCAATTCCAAATGCCAAAGAACAAAATCAACAATATACTATATTAACACTTAAGAGCAACGATTTCATTCATAGAGAACAAAATACACTTACATAGAAGTAGAAGTAATATACAATCGAATGTCTTAAAGACAAAAAAAAAACAAAAAAAAAACTTAGGAATCAAAGAAAATTCAGATCGGTGAGATGCGTGAATCGAAAATTTGAACCGAGATCGGAGATGCGGCATCGGAAAAATTTGAAGTTCTCACCATGGAGCTGAGAGATCGAGTGACGGAGTGTGACAAATCAGTGGTAGACGGTGGTGATCGGTGAGGGAGACGGTGGCGATCGGTGACGGGAACCATGTCTATCGTGAACATAGTGAGTTTAAAGATCAATTTTTGAAGTGCATTCACCAATTTACCACTATTGAAGACTTTGATTCTGATTGGGAAGCAATGATAGATAAGTACAACTTGAAAGATAACAAATGGCTAAAGAGGATATACTCCATTCGTGCAAAATGGATTCCTTCTTACGTGTCACAATTTTTGTGTTGGAATGTCCACCACCCAAAGGAGTGAAAGTATGAAAAAAAATTCAAGGGTTTTTTGAACTCAAGTACTCCATTGAGCAAGTTTGTGACACAATATGAGAAGGCTCTTGATGCACGTTATAACAAGGAAAGAGAGAAGAATGTCAAGACAAGGAATTCAAAACCACTTTTACGCACTTTATATCCCATGGAAGAAGAGGCTTCAAAAGTTTATACAAGAAAATTGTTCAGGATATTTCATGATGAGTTGGTTGGGTCCCAAACTATCATGTGAGTTTTCATGTCATTTCAAAAGAAGCAAAATGTAGTTGTTGCATGTTTGAATTTGTGGGCATTCTTTGTAGACATGTGTTAAATGTATTCATAAAGGAAAATGTTTACTCACTGCCTTCTCAATATGTTCTAAGTCGATGGACCATAAATGCTAAGAAAGACAAAATTAAAGGAGTTGCAATTGAAGACCTTGAGGAAGGCAGCAACAGAGCTTCGAGTACTTCATTGTTTAATAGTATTATGTTTGGGTCTCTTGAACTATCGGAAAGAGGTTCACGATCAGAAAAGCATCATGATATTGCAATTCAAGCGCTGCGAAAGGCAATCACAAAACTTGATTATAGGATATCCTATTATTGTTCTTTTAGCTTATTTTAATATTTGTAGTCAATGTAATGTTACTTTGTACTTATTTAAGATTTATATGTAACTCTAAACACTTGTTCTGGTTTTTAAATTTGTTTCCACCAATGGATTTGGTTTCATATAAGTCTTAATTTTATGTTATTCTTCAACAGTTATGACAGTGGATTATCGCGTGTCTTTATGTGGTGATGATGCTTAACTTTCCTTCGGTGACGCAAGTGTTTTCGTAAAATCTGTTAGATTATAAGGAGCGGCTGTTTGGTGAATATTATTGTTGCTACAAGAAATAATGTTGATATATCATCAATTGGAATACTATTTGTAAACATCTCTAGTAAAGATGTATAAGCTTGCTTTGTGGTGTGTATATGATTTAATATCTTTGACAAATTGCTAGCACTTTGTGAGTTCTGCTTATCCTCTTGAGTTTTGCTTCTTGTTGTTTGTTTAATCACTGTATTGAGGCATTAGTTTTTGTGCTACATGCGGCTGTGGAAATTGTTATAAGTCTGCAGTTTTTTGTGTTCTGTTTTCCCTCTTTGTTTTGTTACCTGCTGCATTTTGGGTTGGTTGTTTAGTAATTTGTTAGCTAAAGTGTAAGAGATTGATTTTGCATTATGGGGTGGGAGGTGTGTTGCATCATGGTGTTTTTGTTCACTGTGGTTGTAAACCTTTTTAACCTTTCAAGGACTTGAAATGTGTTGTTTTACTACAATTAATTGATTCAAAAAAATTAATTAAAGTCTAGTTATCTATAAAAATATCAAGTAAGGTTATTATGATATTAAGACAAATGGTAAATGCATTAGAATGCAATCAACACAATTAAAAAGTATATTACTTTTAATTTCACAACCCAGAAACAATTCAAAAGTATACTTACCACTTTTGTATTTACAATGTGAAAGTGATTCTAAATAGTTGGCAAGACAATAAAGTACATGGTTTAACTGTCAAGCACATAACACTTTACATGATACAATGACAACTTGATAAAAAAAAATGGTGGACAACAGTTGGGTCAAAGTGCACTAGAAAAGGTTGAGTGAATATGTCCATAGCTACCAATCAGATTCCTCTGCCCCGTCTCCACATGTGTTTTCTTCTTTTCTTTAGCAAACATCTCATTAGCAAACTTTCATGAAGGTGTATTTAAGGAGTGCTAGACATAGATTTCCTGTTATTCTTGGGCATATGAATATTCTATTTGTGAAGCATCAAGCTGCGTTTACAATCACATACACTATCAAAACGTAAAGCTATTCTATCAACTAAATCTGAAGTTAGAGGATAATAATACATCTTTCGTTATCTTGGAGACATCGAGGTTTTTGGAGAGTGATGGGTGAATGTATAATTGATTAAGGAAATACACTAGAGAACTAGCTAACAAAGCTTAATCCCAACATAACTTTACGTCTGATTGTTTCACCCTTTTACAATTTGTAGTTCAAACAACTACATTTGTTTATGAACCATAACATGAGACAATGAAACAACTAAATGGTTCAATTTCCAAGTCTCAATGGATCGGTAAACTTTCTAACTAAATCGCACTTACAAGTTTTTTATCCATTCACAAGCCAACCCACTTAACACCTTTCTCTTTTATTCCTTAAAATATCTTAGACCCAATCACAAATACATAATCCCTCCTTATTTGATGCTGGATCAAACATCATCATCAGAGTCAGCAGGAGGCATGCCGTGCCGAGTCATCCAGGTGAACATTTGCCGAATCATGTGGCTATTAACGCGTATTTGATGATCTTGTTCCACCTCTCGATCGTTTCTTTCCTGCTGTGCTGCGCGTAAGTCTGCATTCTCGTGTCTGAGAGCATTAAGCTCATACTCGACACTGCTCTGGGAAGTGTAAGATGTACCTGCAGGGAAACCAGCATGCATATATGGGGGAGGGGGTGGTGGATAGTCAGGTACCTGTGTGTGTGGTGGAATGTGCCGGTCATGGGAAGGAGTGAGGTGCGGGTAGGAATGAGCAGGAGAGAGCCGTTCTTGCCGGTCATATTCATCATCAGTGTCACCCCCTTCATGTGCATCATCGGCACGGTAAGCAGCAGCAGGGTGGGCAGGAGGGGGTGCTTCAAGGGCCTCTAAATCAAACAACCATTTGTTCTCATTTCTTACATCAATCCGTTCCTTGTTAGGCAGCACAATACTCCTCACTAACTCGTTTCTAATCATAAGGTAAAATTGTGTTTGGCCTTTCACTTGAACAAAATTTTGGTGCAGACACGAGTGTAGGTTTAGTGGGGTACCATCTTCAAGAGGGACTAGGTTAGCAAGTTCAGACTCTAATCCTAAGGCGAGAGCTAGGGAGGTAATCAATCCTCCTATCACTATCGCGCCCTTTGCCGCTTTGGCGGTTGCCTGCATATTAGCGAGCATAAATGCAGTTGTGTGGATCCGACGAGCCTGGAAAACGGAGTCAATGAAGAATAGCTCTTTAGAATTAACATTCCTAGTGCTTTCGCCTCTGCCGAAAATAGTGTGTGCCATGACTTTTTGGAAATAGCGAATGGCTGGATTGTGGATGTGGGAAGATTTATTACCTGACGTGCCGGTGGCGAGGTCACGGGTTAATTGCTGCCAGACAAGTGGGAACTCAGAGGTCCATGGTTCACCAGACAAATTATTGGACCAGTTGTTAGAATTTCTAGTATTGGACCAGTCAAATTATTCCCAGACAGATTTAAGTTGACTAAACTAGTCAAATTTGAAAATGCAGGAGAGATTTGTCCGTTTAAATTTAGTTGATATTGAATCCCCATATCCAGACTGACAACTTTCCCTCTTTGACACTTGATAATTGTCGTAACGTTGGTACAAACATCATTGCCTCCCAGCAAAAGCGGATTCCCGGAAAGTCCAAAAGACTCAAAAATCACAAGAAAGATCGTGACCTGGGGATCACAGGGTCCCACATCACTCCGGCAAAAATTATTGGATTCCCAGGTTGCCTTAATATGCTTGTCAAACATAGGTACTGGCCCTTCTAATAAATTATAATCATAGGAGATCTCCTTCAAGCTAATGAGATTGAATAGCGAACGTGGAACCAAACCAGTAAAGTAATTTGACCGAAGCTGCAGATCAGATAACTGAGTTGAAGCAAAGCTGGCAGGAATAAAATATGAGAGATGGTTGCCGTTAAGCCAAGCTTGAGATAATAACCTCATTGATGCTATAATGGTAATGCTACCCGTAAACCTAGCATCTTGTGCCCCTTGGTCGTTGAGCCGTAAACACGTCACATTAGAATTACCAAGCGAGAGGGGAAGTAATCCACTCAAATTGATGTGGGAAAGCACAACTGTATCCAAACTTGGTAACAGGTTGAACATATCCGGTGGTAATGAAGCTATCAGATTAGTAGCTTCAAAATCAATAGTGTGGAGTAACTTGGACGCTTGTAAATCAGGAAAAATCCATGCTATGAGATTCAAATTATTGCTAATGTTTAGGTTTTTTAAACCTAACATGACACTAAAGCAAGAAGATTTCACTGACGTGAATTTGTTATGATTGAGGTCTACAGTGTGAAGCACAATGAGGTTATTGAATTCAGGCATAAGACCTGTTAGGGAATTGTTTCGAAGATCAATGTGTGTGAGGTTAGTGAGAGTGTTGAAGAAGAGAGGGATTGTACCTACCAGTGAGCTTGAAGGAAGCTTGATGGTAGTAACCCAATTCAACCGGCATGTGACACCGCTCCATTTGCAGTAGTGGGTGTTGTTTGACCAGCCCGGGGGAGATTGTGTCAGAGCTTTCCGAAATTGGTTCATGTACACTCCTTGGTCCTCTACACTAAACTGAGCAACTACTGTAGCAACGACAACCATCAAGATACCAAAATAATGAAAAACCAATGTCTTCATGCTTGAGTTGCGAAGCAAAGGCTGGAGAGAGGAGAAGAATAAGAAGAGCGAGAATCTGAAAAACGTTGGACTTAACCTTTGACTTGAGAGAGAGAGAGAGAATGCTTGAGTTGCGCTTTCAGAAATTGGCTGGTGCATGCAATTTCCTTCGTCAACCTCTACACTAATGTGTTCATGCTTTGCGTTAGACCGTCAAGTTTGGGACTTTTATTGAAGTATATACAGATCTAAAACACTTTCATTGAAGATAATGAGTTTGTCAAATATAGATTAAAAAGAAAAATAGAAGAGCAAGATGATGAAGAAGAAACAAATAGCGTACTGGGTAATAAAGGAGACTTTTGAATAATTTTTATTACTAACAATAACTAGTAAAATGATTTATTTTCATTTTTCACTTATAAGCCACGTGTAAATCTATAATCAATTATTCACACCTTGTCAAATTCAAATAAAATAAAAACTAGTTTGGACACCCGTGCCAAGCACGGGCTAGATTGTCGACTATTTATTTTTATTATATAAATATATTAATTAAATGTCAAATTCAATATTTTTATACATAATATATCAATAGCACGTATCATTATTGTTTTATTAATTAAACATTGTGTATATATATATATCGATTTTCGTATCGCGTGCGCGCGCGCGCGAACACACACACACACACACATATATATATATATATATATATATCGATTTTCATATCGCTAAACAACAACAATTTAAGGCTTGTAACACTGGTCCTCGTGAACTTAGTTCAGTTGGTAGAGACAATGCAAGGTCTGGGGTTCAAATCCTGGCCACCACAAAAAAAAAAACGCATGTAACACTGAAATAGTAATCTTTAATGCTAAAGATTTCACGCAGATAAATAAAATCAAGTAGATATTTTTAATATGGATATCGTTAATAAATGGATCAATCAAAAAACAAATCAAAATTAATTATGGAATATGAGTTTTTTTTGTGTGTTCTTCCTATAATTGGGGTGTTGGGGTCTCGAACTCAACCACACATATACAAAGAATTATTGCTACCAATTGAATAACTAATGTATCATGGATTTGCAGTTACTAAGTATTATTCCTTTCTCTGTAACAACTATGACAATATAATTATGTATATGTGTGCTTCCTTTTAACCACATCCATTGCTAAGTTAATTTTTGCTTCAGTGGTTTTTTTTTTGTCTTGTTTTATATTTCCAATAAATTATAGGTAGAATGAAAAGTGAGTACCTGTGTTGAGCTTAAAGTTTTAATTTTTGTTCTGTTTTAAACAGACTCTGATGAACTTTTTTTTAGTATTTGAAAGTATTATGTAATTTATTTTAAAAAGAATTAATGATGAGATGAATGATGTAACTCTGGGTGCATCTGATTAATTTTGAATAAGTTGAGCAGTCTCATGAAAATTTGAGATTTAAGACATGCTTTTGTGCATGTTTGTTTGGGGTAAAAAGCACAGTGTGAACCCTGATTACATTTTGAAGGTACTTGGTCTTGATATATGTTCAGACAAAATAGTTGGTAACGAAATAGCCAGGGGAGTCTACAGTACTCATGGCACTCCTTCAACCAGCTCCTGAAACATTTGAGCTATTTGATGATCTGGTGCTTCTGTCCGAAGGGCATGTTATATATGAAGGCCCTAGAGAAGATGTGCTTGAATTTTGAGTCAATAGGTTTTCAACTTCCACCACGTAAACATACTCTCATGGTCAAGTGCTTCATATGATTTTTGTTTAACTTCGCTTCATATGATTTTACGTTACCTTTATTATTTTAAAAAAAAATATTTGTTTTTTCACTACGAATATTTGAAAACCCATTAACCCTAGCTCAATTTGTTCAGTAGTCCTAATTTTAAAATTTGAAGATTCTTCTTGGCATTTCTAGCTTTTACTAAAAGGATCCATGATCAGAGTAGTTCTACATGGATTTGGATCCTCCCCCACAACTTTTCTGCATCCCTCTCCCACTACATTTTTCTAAATATCTCTTAATTACTTCTTCATTTGTATTTCTTTTTCTGAAACAAATGTCATAATACAAATGCGTGCTCAAATGTGAAATTACATAATTAGTAATAACCTCTTAAGCATCAAATATTTTTCGAATTCATTTCACTCTCCCTCCATTTGATTTTCACATAAACCCTAACTGTGACAGTTTTGATTTTAATTTTTTTTGTTGTGAGATTGTGTGTTTTTCTGTCAAGTTTTGTTCCATCTGAATTTTTCTTTTGGGATGTAAATGTTAAAGGTTTTCACTTGAGAATAGATCTTTCTGTGTAGGGAATTTGAGTTGTTAAAGGTTTTGACTTTTGTTTATGTGTTCTGATTTGTGTTTAGTTGCAGGTGTAAGGATAAACAAAGAAGATTTTATAGCTTACAATATTGCATCTTCAAGGTACTGCAAATACTCCATAGTTGTTATATTTTAGAATATTGAGTTTGTTGAAAAAAGTTGGTCTAATTATGGAAATGGTGTTGAATTTGTTTTTATTTCTGTATATGATTTGATTTAGTTATTGTGAAATTTAGCACTCACCAAATGTTTGAGAAAATGTCTCAGTAAAAAAATTGTTAGTTTTGATATTGATATTGAACATTTTTTATTTTCATTCACTTCACCATTCTAACTCTATTTTGTATTATCTTCCCTAATGTCATCATAGATCTTTCTGTGTAGGGAATTTTTTCTCTCAATATAATAGGAACTAAGAATAACCAAGGTTTTGAATTTGTGTTGTTGATTGCAGACGAATTTCTTTGGGATTTATACCAAGTTGGGATGTTTATGGTTGAATATAGACTCATGAACATAATATCAACATGAATAGATTGATGTTCTTTGTGTCTATTAATAGATTAATTTACTTCCTTTTGACAATTTTTTCTAGAATGGTTTGCCTGTTATTGAAACTTTGCAAGAACATGTTAATATTTTGTTCATGATTTTGATCCAATAATCATGTGGTTAGCATATCCGTTTGATCATTATGATATTTCTTTGCAGCAAGTATGTCTATTTGAAAATGCAATTTTGGTCTTAGATTTATTTCTTTACATTGATTGATTTTATTGGGACATGTACAACTCCTTTTGTTGTTACTAAATGCAGGTGAAGAACAATGATTTGAAAATGAAAATGAGAGAGTATGAATTGAAAAAGTAAATTGTAAACTCATGTTTTGTTAACAACATGAGTTGCAGTAGATATAATATTATTTGAAGGTTCTTTCAAATTGATTAATGTACACCGAAATTTATACATTACACTATGCTATACTTTCATTGACTTAACTAATGAGTCACTTTAATATAATCCCCACTTTAACATAATCCTTGATATTAGAATATTGCACAATTATATTTTTGTTTTCTGTTTTTTCAGTTGCTGTAGATTTTGTTTGGCTAACAATATATTTAATTTGAGTTACTTGACCATTCATTTAATTCAATTTTTTAATCTTTTTTCCAGGGGGTTTATACCTTGGCCTCATTTTCTATCTGAAGAAGGTCTGCTAACATATGAGTTAAAAAGATAAGTTACTATTTCTTTTAAACTTTTGATGATCATTGAAGAGACACAAACATCATGGATACATGTGTTGATTTCATGTCACTTAAGTTTAGATTGTCATAGTCAACGAATTTCAAATGCGCAAACTTGGTTTTAATTCAATTTTTTTATCATATAACCTTTACCATAAATAAAAGTTATTTCAGAACTCAGGGAATTTGTCATCAAATTTAAATTTAAACTGCTTTTAGACCTATTGAAAGTGACACACAACCACAACTGTTTAAATTTTGAATTTTCCTATCATCTCACTGCACAGTTCATAATGAAAATTATAACTTATACTAAATAAGTTTTCTTTAGTGTCTTATTCATAACTGTACAGACCTAAAATTGACAATTTTACTACTTTATTGTCTTTTTTCATGTGTGTGAAGCAAAATATGTGCATATGTGCGTCCACATATTTATGGCTTTCAACTTTATTGTTCAAGACACAAACTATGTAAGTTATACTTATTATTGCTTTAATTTTTTGCTTCATTTATAAGAATTAGTACTTATTATTTTGTTTATATTATTGTTCGTAAATTATTGCTACTAAGACACATCCAAATTTCAAATTTTTCCTCTACTTTAATTTTCAAATTTTCCCTCTGTTGCACTATTTTTATCTCAATTTCCTCAACAGCATTATTTTTACTATATTACTAACCATTTTGGACAATTAATGTTTTATATACTGTCTTCTAGGTATAATATATTAGTTTTGGTCTTTTCATGGCTATATGCTATCTTTACTCTATATCCTTTAAGTATTTCTACAACTCAATGGTTCAGATTGTTTTATTTTTTTATTTCTTGAAGCTATTTTTGATGCTTGGTTTAAAACAAGAGTAATTGTTTTTCAGATTTCTTCAACAATGTTGTAGTTTTACAGATTTTTTTCTCTTTTATGTTTCCACTTCTATTCTAATGATTATATTTTTAATCTTTTATCACTCACTCTTTTTGTGTGTGTCAAAGTTGGAATTATACCTAATTGAGTTTTATTCAACTATACTGGAAGTAGTTAATCTATTTGCTGGAGTTTTTGGCGTTATTAAAGATGGTGAGTTGTGGTACTTATCATGTGCATTTTTACTCTTCAACTGTTTGATGACTTTTTTTTTTGGCAGTGACTTTGATAGAATTTTTTTTCTTTCAATGAAAGATGATTGTACATTAGAGAATTGCATTAATTTGAATCAAAGAAGCTGTGTTTATCTTGATGATAGTTTTTTGTTAGTCTGATGGAAATAGAGATGCCCCTTGATTCTAATTTGGAGATGACTAACATATCATGTGTATTTCAAGGTTACTTAGTTTCAGAATTGTTGACATTTTTTACTTTGATCATTTGTGGATATACACATGATATGTTAGGTATACATTGGAACTCATTGAAGGCTTGCAATCAGCCATGACCCTGGAACTTTATTAGGTATTCACTTTTTAAACTTTGTTTAGGCCAATTTTTTTGTGATTTTTCTTAATAGTATCTTAGTGGTTTACAAAGATGAAACTTATTTGGACTAAAACACAAAAATCAGTTAATCCCACACATAATTGCAAAGGCCCAATACAAATTAGGGGGCATATGTACTCTTTCCAGGAAAAAACAAAAATTCTGCAAGTTTAATTTTTTATATTTCCTGTTGAATGTGTATAATTATCATGATTAGTCATTTGCTGATTGTGTAATTTGGTAACTTATTGGATTAGTAAGATGATTTGAATTTTGAAACTCAAAATTTACCCCATTTGCTTTTCAAAATTCACTATATCATTAGATTTGAATTTTATTTCTTTTTAGATTAAAACTCCATCATGGTTCTTTTAATAGCTAGAGATTTGAATTTTGCAACTCAAAATTTATCCCATTTGCTTTTAAAAAATCACTATATCATTACATTTGAATTTGATTTTTTCTTCAGATTAAAACTCCCTTATGGTTTTTTTAAAAGCAATTTTACCAACATCAGTTAACATGTTACTTATATAAGTTAAGTGAAACAACTTTATATTGATCATTTCTAAAAAGAAAGTGAGTCTAAGCCTTTATTTTTTCATCTCTTTTCCTCTGTCTACATCATTTTTGTCTCAAGTTTTTACTATAATCTTCTCTCATACATATAATATCTTTTCAAAATTAATATGTCTGACATCTTTACATATTAAATAACGTCTTTATTAAATAACATCTTTAAATATCTCTCATTAAATATTAAATATTAAATAACGTCTTTATTTTAAACTAAAGCTTAAAAAGAATTGTAAATGCTCGCTCTTAGTTTTTCTGTAAGTATGTTATTTTCTTGAGAATGAAAGAACTTTTGTTTTGAAGTGTTTAACAGGAATTAGATATTCTACGAAGGCTTGGTATATTAAGTAATGTACAAGTGGAGTTATGTGCATGGAGGGAGTTTATCTATGGAGGACCAAGTTCAAAGTGCATTATTGGTTTGAGAGTTTTAATTTATATTTTTTATCTTTTATGATCACTTGCTTTAAATCTTTTAGGTAAGATTTCATGACATGAATTGAAACAAAAAGTGACATATTGACTAGCTATTTTTGGTTTTTTCTTTGATAATCATTGTGTTTGGATTTTTTGCTATAAAAGGGTAGTCTTTGATTGAATATAATTGTACAAGAGCAAATCAAACATTGCTTGCTCTCTTATTCTTCCTTTGTTGCTTCTTTTGTTAATATGAGCTTTAAATCAACTTTCTTAGTTTCTAAAGATGTTCTTTATTATTTTGTTTCGATTACTTTCTATCCAAATATGCAAGTCATGCCATGTTGACTAAATATATGATGACAGGTTTTAATCTCTGACTTTGTTTAGTGACAGATTTTATGCATCAATTTTAACAGCGTTCAAAAAAATGACGTTGGAGAGACAATTAAACTGAAGATATAATCATGGTTTTAAATGGCTGGCTTGAAATTTATTGTTAAACAAAACATTTTGGAGCCTACATTTTATATTTTATATAGTACCTTAGATGGAGGTGATATTCACCATTTTATGGTTCTATTTCACTAAGCAGGGGAATGGAAGACTGATTTTTTCCTTTTGGATACTATCTCTTGATTTGGTTTTAAACTGTTAGTTCCTTTCATCCATGAGATATCATGAAATCAAGCCCTTTATCAAATTGTGTATCAAAAAAAATTGTTAGGCCTGTGCACTTTTTGTCAAGTGAAACTAATGAGTATTTTCAAGCATAACAAAATTAACAATCTCACATCCCATGTCCTTCTTTCAATGGTTTTAGTTTGCACAATTGTGAATGTTATGATTGCATTAAATTATTTTCTTTGGGATTTAAGATTTTTGTGTGTCAATGCTTTAATGTTGTAACTTTGTAGTCTCTCTAAGTGAGTGATTATGGTGTGTTTGATTTTTAGAGATTTGTTTAGGCTACTTATTGGTTGGAGTGAACTGCAGATTTATTTTTTGGTTTGAAATGATACATAAGACATGTTATTAGCAATTTTTAGTCACTAAGAAAATCATATATATTCTTCAAACACGGGAGGCTATAGACATTTGATTTAAGTCCAAAATTTTATATTCCACAAACATGGGGCTATAAGTATTTAAACGTATGTTTCAAATATATTGTGGATATATTCAAAATTATATATCCAATATCTTTTATTTATCAAAAATATAAATTTATATTCATTAATATTTCACTAATATTTCATTAATGTTAGAGAGTCAACAATTATAACATTACAAAAAAAACTTATTTGGCCCAGTGCGTTGCACGGGTGGAAATCCTAGTATGCAACATATGCTAGAAGCATGACAACACTGCTTGCTCTTGACAATTGAAGAGTAAAATTGGCAATAGAATGATTTCCCCCAGCCAAAAGCGTATTTAAACATTAATGGCAGCAAATGGCATAGCAATCCTAGCAACAAAAGCAATGGATTTACATCTGCTTGTTTCTGTTCATTTAATAATCAAATAACAAAACAAATTGATTGGTTAAACAAAATTAAATTAACAACGAAAGTCAAATAACATGCTCAATCTATCCCACAATAATCGACATATTTGACCATTTCACGCAAATTAGGAAAAAAAGTATAAATGAAAGAAAGAATAATACGTTTATTACATTATAACCTTATCAAATATTTATGTATTTATTTATTTTTTTATAAGGGCCAAGAGAAAGGTTAGGTATCCGAGAGAATCTGAAGTATCCCAACTAGGTTGCAACCCAACATAAGCCCCCATCCTCTACCGCCTTTCCAATAGGTAATATTATTAAAAAAAGGAAAAAATATGAACAAGAGTGGGACTAGGCCAAAATCATCAAAAGAAATAGACAAGAATGTACAAAAGAAAAAGGATCAAAGAAGGCTAAGGAAATTTATAATTAGGTAGCCCATTCATGTCCCTAGAAAAATCCGTCAACAAAGAATAAGGCAAAATGGTGTACCAAGTATTGTCTGTCAGCTTATACCCCCAAAGTTGCTAGCTTGTCAGCACAACAGTTTCCCTTGAAGAATAGAATCATGCGTCACCATTGGCTTCGCAATAAAAACCAACGACGGAGTATGAAAATGACATATATCTCGAAAAGCGACACGGGAGTCATTATTACCAATCCCCCAAATATTCCAAAAAATAATATTCATTTAGACAGCGGAACAGGACCTTGTGAGCGGGTTTGGTAAGAAGCATTTTGCAATTTATTTTTCTGAGACTTTGATAATAACTGCGTAAAAGGCGCGTCATTCACGGCTACCTTTGTTAACCAAGTTTGCATAAAATCCATTTCATTATGTAGTACCAGATCTACCGTGGAGTCGTCAGGAGCCACTATACTACTGACATCTAGTGTTGTTTCTTTAACGAGATATATTACAGATCCATGGTCCCCTCCAAGATCATTTCTAACTACTTCATTAGTGACATTATTAAGTTGCAAGCTAAAAGTATTGTTAGATGTACCAGGGCTGCGATTAATAGGAGTTACCAAATGTGGAGATGTTGTTGCAGGGATGTCCATTAAATGCGCATTACCTTCCTCACCGTGAGTCTGAGATGTTGTACCAAGGTCAATGGTTGGCACCACTAATGTGGCCTTAGTTGTCTGCTGAATGGAATCTTCCGTAATCCTGGACTTGTGTTGCGGCTGAGGGGAAACAATGATTGTCTCTCTTTGCTCTTCCACAACAACAAGTGGTGTAACAACCTGTTGCGAGGCACCAAAAGCTAAAGATGAACCGATACCGGAGAGGTTGTCCTTGATAGGTACCCAATTAACTTTCTTTGTCTGAATTCTTCCCTTGGGCTATCTGTTCCTTAGGCGCATTAGTTTCCTTCGGGGGATGCAACCGTCTGCAAGCAGTAACGTCATGACCTATATTTTGACAATGAGTACAAAAATCTGGGAGCCATTCGTAGACCTCCACAATGGAAGTGTAACTTTCCCTTTCTACCATAATTTCATGAAAAAGTTTGCGTGAAAAATCCATGTCCACAAGTATTCTGGCATAATGACCAAACATGTGCTTGGACGTCGCATTGCCAATAAGAAGTGGTGTGCCAACAACACTAGCAATCTCTCGGAGGGTCCGCTCCATCCAATACTCCAGAGGTAATTCCAGCAACCTAATCCATATTAAAATAGTCGTAGGACACCCGGTTTCAAGTTCACCGTGCTCGCAGCCCAAACAGTGCGAAGATCCGTCTCAAAGGCAAAGAAAAATTCATAGTAACCTTTCCCTAACGACAACATGCTCCATGTGTTGGATTAATTATTTAATTAATCAATTATGGATTGACAATAATCAATTATTATAGGTTAATATTCTAATATAAATTATGCTATATCTTAATATATTAAATGGAACGCAGGTCTGTACTAAAAACCCTACACAAACCCTATGGAAGCTCTACCATTTTAAGCTGCAAACCCACTTGGAGCCAAAACTAGAGTTTTAAAATGCTAAAATGACATCATTTCCCTTTAGCTAATAAATGGACGGTGCACACTGCTCAAAATCAGTTGTACCTTTTCTCCTCACACGCTTCCCTCTGCATATTTCACAAAACACGTTTCCTCTGTACACCTTTGTATGTTTTCTTATTTTCTTCCTTTCTCCTTCTACAAAATCCTTTCCTGACCATCCCTCCTCCAAATGGTTCTTGCCGTTACTTCTTTTTCATCAATTGCAGCCGCAAAATTAAACTCATTCTTCTCACGCATCGGATGTTTCAAGGTGGAGAACTGCTGCAATGGTTGAGGGTTTAGGAGTTTCTTCTAGACCACTAAAGGGTACTTCGTCAGACACTGGCAAACCAACCCAATAGGAATATTCTTCTAAGGTGGGGACAAGTTGGTAATCGGGGAACGTGACGCAATGATAGAATGGGTCATAGAATTGGACCAAAGTATTAAGGACTACTTCTTTAACATTTGTCTTGAGGATGCTAAGAAAATTTCCATGATGAACTCGAAAGTCTTCCGGACTAGTCACTAAAGATCCTAGCTTCCTTAAGTTCAACAAATTAGGGTTCTTGAAGTCATATTTCTTAGTGTTCCTCCTTACAAAGTTCATATCTGTGATGTTTACAAACACCCACAATGATGAAGAAACAGGCATTTCTGCACCAGACAACACTCATATGCGCCCAAGCACGATTGTGCGCCTGACACATGGTCTAGGTGCCAAGCGCCTGGTTTTCTGCACTCACATGTGCCTAACGCATGGGTTTGTGCACCCCAAGCATGCAAAAAACGGGCTAGACGATTTTTGCTACTATTATGTGGATAAACCCCAATTTTTAGCCCAACTTCAAGTGAAAACTCTCCCTGTAAATACCACTCCTCTCATTCATAATTTCTCATTTTGAACGAAGCGGTTCAAGAGGAAAGCAAGCATTAACAGCTTCCAAGGGAGGAGTTTCTCACCTCACTCTGAGTCTCTAGGATATTTTTTATTTTTTTTGTAATTTGTCTTTAGTTACCATGAATAACTAAAACTTTTTAGGCTAAGGTTCTAACATGAACCTCTATTATGTTTGTTGGATAATTTATTTAATTTAAAGTATTTATTCAATATTTTTTGAATGCTATTTAAGTTTACTATCGTGCATAGGATTTGTCTCTTTTGAAGCATAACCCTGATATATAGGCACTTAGGGGGTGACATACCTAATATTGGTGTATACCTGTCTTAATCAGGAAGTATCTAATCTAATTAGGGAAACAAGTGACTTAACGACTTAAATCATCCCAGTAACTTCATTCTCGTCGAACCTTGGTAAGGTAGACGCTAATAGGGTAGCCCGTTTGTAAAACTACCGAGAGGGAGAGTGTGCTATTTTCTTCTAAAATTCAATATGCGAGAGAACCTTTAGGATACATTGAATTTAGGATCCCTATTATCCGTCATTGTTTCAAATACCTATGAGAAAGTAAGAGCCTACATGTAAACACGGACAACCCTAAACACTGAAACTCGTACGAACTCCGGTGTAATGGTTGCAACTGACAGATGGAGGGGAATGAACCCATATCTCTGAGAAAGAAAGACCCCACACGTACATACCCGTGTGATCAACATGTGCAACTCAACATTGTTGGAACAAAATACGTTTAACAAACATTACCCTTAGAGTGGTGGAGATTGTTGGAACAAAAAAAGTTTAACATACGTTACCCTTAGAGTTTTGATGATAACAAGGTATTAAAAATTGTCAATTGGATATGCTAATATTTGTTCAAGCGTACAGGACCATAGACAAAATTTGATATCTTTATAAGGTTCTGGAAGAACAAAATAGAGCAAAGGAATCAACAAAAAGGAAGCTTGAAGCATCTGAAGAAAAGTGCATCTGAAGTATAAGTGCTTCTGAAGTGATGACGTCATCAGAAGCAAGTTCGTCAGAAGCATCTCATCAGAAGCAAGGTCACCAGAAGCTGAAGTTCATCAGGAGATGAAAGACTTAAAGCTTCAAA
>Ga0315914_1003496_pt1 | contig 23844 bp, 13 predicted proteins | sample MpolenodulesMG_FD_203920 | JGI IMG/M metagenome (GOLD analysis project Ga0315914, IMG submission 203920) | Medicago polymorpha root nodule microbial communities from Los Angeles, California, United States - elongated nodules | ecosystem: Host-associated > Plants > Roots > Nodule | place: USA... | reverse complement strand
CTATTCATTTTGATGTATGTGGTTCGATTCTTATTGTCCTCACTTTTTCATATTGTGGATTTTCTACAAAGTCAAAAGATGTTGATGTTGAAGCATTAATCCGCATTAATTGTTGAAGCATTAAACGGTATTAATTGGTACATTAATGGAGCAATAATCGGTATTAATCCTTCCCTAATGACTAATTATGAGAATAAAAAATATTAAACCGGGTTGGCTCAGAAAACCAGCCGAGTCACTGGTTTTAGCCGGTTTTTGACGAGTCAAAACGGTTTTCACCGGTTTAAATGCATAACCGATCTGACATGTGGCTCGAACCGGCATACCCACCGGTTCCTGGTCGGACCGGTCCGAGCCGGTTTTTAAAACTATGACTTTCAATTCACTTTTTTTGTGTTTGTAAACTTCGATCGAGTCATAACTTTCGATTGACTTTTTTTCTTCATAAATGTGAACAATTTTAAGGGATCTTTTGAACAACCATCAAGATCTTGTGAGGAAGGATCGACTCCTTTTTGGTTTTTGTATTAAACCATAATTAATTCTTATCAATGACATCTTTACTATTATGGTGAATCTCCCTTAACTTATCAATCATCTGTAGTGATGATGATACGAGCAAGGATACAAGCGACAATGAATTAGGATCGAAGATTGAGTTCAATGAGTTAAGGAGACCCAAAAAGATCATCATTAAAAGTGGAGTGACTATGTTGCTATTAAGTGACAACTCATTAGTTCTAGAAGATTGGTGACTCGCTAGTTTGTTAGGAAGAATCTAAAATAATATTCCCTATATAAGATATTGTACTATCTCTTTTACAATCATCAATGAAATTAAATTTATTTCTCTTCTCTTCAATTCTTAGGAGGTTTTCCTTGGCCTTACAAATCAGAGTGAATTTCTCTATTGTTAAGAATATTATTTTAGATTCTTCCTAACAAACTAGTCAGTCCCAAATCTTCTAGAACTAACGAGTCATCACTTAATAGAGAATATTTCTCTTATGTTAGGGGGTCAAAAGAGCATATTTCCCTAAACATGGGGGGTCACATTTGTTTTTTTTTTAATAGGGAGTCAAAACCTCAATATTTTGAAACTTAGGGGATAAAAAGTGCAGTTTACCCTAATAAATTATGTAAATGACTAAGTTAGTTTTACTAGCAGACACAAAATTTTCCTCTGAAAAAGGAAAGCCATAAAAATGATTCTTGACGGTTATAAACATAGACAGTTGGTCCTTCCCTTTAATTTCATCCAAAATTGATTGTTATTTTGATACGCACTACGTTATGGAGCTTATGTGACTATTAGAACTTGCGAGCATGACCAATAATGGATTGATCCAAATGATAAGAGACTTATACCTTAAGCATGTAATCATGGGTTCAATTCATGACTTATGCGTATGAAAAAAAATCGGTTGGAAGGGGAGAACCCACCTTTTGTGTCCTACATGTTCTCCATCTGAGATTAGTCATTGCTAAACAACTATAGAAACTTCGTACTAATATTATGATAACCAGTTTTTTTTTGCCAACCTAAAGAGAAAAAACAACGACATGTCAAGTTTTGGTGCTATGATGATTTCAAAATTTTCGTTTAAATGAAAGACTTTTAAATCGTACAACAAAATATAATACATCATACTTCTCTCTCTTCTCTCCTTTTCAAACCCTAGTCGTCACCCCTTTCTTTTTCTTCTTTTCAGAGGGGTGATTTAGGGTCAATTTTGACCTAAATATCACCACTCCGAATTGTTTTTCCTTCCATCCTAATTGAAAAAGTGATTTCACATATTTTTTGTTTTCTTTCGTTTGTTTTTGTGATTTCGTCGTCTCTGAACGAATCTGTTTGTTTTGATTTCCCGTCTTTGTGCGGTGTATTTTTTATTTTTCATCCTAGTGCGGTGTTTATTTGATTCAGGTTGAAAGATTAGCTTTGAGCAAGTGCAGATCCGATCAATGACAATGACTTTGGCGTCGTCAACGTTGCAGATCCGGAGACATGAGTATTTCGGAGACATGAATATAATCATATTTGTAGGCATATGTACTTTGCCGTTTTATGCTAATAACATGGATGCTGTGAGTTTGTTCACAAATTCATTCGTTTTGTTTTTAGTGAATTTGGATTTGTATTGTATTGATGTACTCTATCAATTTGAATGAATGAATATCGTTTATTTTTCTAAAAAAAATAAAATTGTACATTAAAATTTTAATAAAGAACGCGACGCTCTTAGTTCTTACTTCCCCTCTGATTTAAAATTAGTGACGTTTAAGAAATGTTATAAAATGTCAAAAGATATGACATTTTTCAAAACTAACCTTCTTGATTATAGAGTGTTTCCCATCATTATAGTTGTTGATAACACAATTGTTTATCATAATTAGTGTTTCTGTATAAGCTATTTTTATAACAAAAGATAAAATAATGTTGAATTATTTTCTTAGAAACTATAATCCATTTTTAAAAACTTTCTTGAAGAATTTACAAAAATAAACTAATAATAGTTTAAGAACCAACGTTAGAAGTTGTTTTCATAAATTTCCCAAACAATTTCACAAAATTTATGTCAATAGATAATTCAAATAAGCTAATTCAATCTGTTGATTAGAAGGCTTAGTTTGGGGAAAATAATTTTAATGAAAATGACATTTACTTAAACAATTTTTTCCCCCTACTAAAGTGAAGCATATCAATGAAGAAAGTAGGAAAGTTCTGAATTTCCTTTAATTGCAGTATGATGAAAGTAATGAGTTCCTAGGCCAACATGCAAAATGTAATGGGTCCAATCCCTTTAAATTATGAAATTATCTTGAATTTTCCAAATTAATTTACAGAAATAAAATAATTGGGTGACTAATGCGAAATAAAATGATAGGTTTGTATGTAATAATAATGTAATCTAAATTGAAAGACCAATATGATAGGTTGAAAATAGAAATGATAATGATCAGTTTAAAATAGCAATATTATCATTGGCCACTCACCAATAAAAGACATTGATGTTTTAATTTTTAGTGTAAAATGAGAGTAACCAATGCTTGAATATTTAGAATAAGATGAGATGAGATGAGTCCTATCCAAGTCTTGTGTGGTAATAAACTCTTCTTAATACTTGTGGAGCTGGAAATACCTTCAATACCAACCTCAAGGTCATTGCTTAAGAGTGAATGAGAAATGTAGCAACTCTATGATTGCCACGTGGCAGCTTGGTAATCTTCATTGTGTGGACGTTATGGTTTCAATGACCAATCCTATTGTTACACCCTATCAATTAATCAGCTAATATAAATCCCTCAATTTGATCATAAACTTGCATAGAATCATTTGCTTCAACTACCTTCCTATTTTGTGTAACACCAATCAAAGCACTATCAATGGCTGCTTCAGTTTCAACTGTTGGAGCTGTCAAAACTCCAGTATGTTACTTTCACTTGTTTAATTAAATACTATAGTATAGTATGCATGTTTATATAGTTCACATTCACATAGGTGTGTTTGTCAATAATTAAATCCTCCAAATCATGTGACTTAAATTTTATTACTAGTACTAGTACTATATATACATTACTGCAGTTACATAGTACTGGTTAATTATGTTTTGAATTGGAATTTGTGATACTTAATCATTGATATGTATGATTATATAGCACAGAATGGTGTTGTGTGATGTAATGATCCATTTATAGATACCATATTAGAAGGGTGATTAGTTTATCTTACACTCCTACTTTCATATAATTTGATGCATGATATAACATATTCAAGGCCGTTTGAATCGGCTTATTTAAGCTTATTTAGTGACGTAAGTACTTGTGAGAGCTTATAGAAGTTTATGGAATATTGTAGCTGTTTTTGAGCTTATTTTCATAAGATTTACAATACATCTTATGAAAACAGCTTATAAGTTATATAAAAACAGTTTGAATTTATTTCATTCTTTGTTATATAGATAGTTTATACATAAACACTTGTATGATAATCAGTTATGCTATAAACACTCAATTAAACTATTTATCCAAACGGATTCGAATATAGAAATCATGTAAAGTTTAAAAAGATATATAGGAGTAATAAATTTCAAGGAGTTAGTCTAGTGGATCACGACAGAACTTGTATCTTAGATTTTTGATTCGATACAAGTTCTATCTTGATCCACTAGTTTTTTTCACCTAATTTTTTTTCGTTATAAAAAAAAAGATATAGAATAGATAAGTTAGTAAAAAGAGGGGGAGGTAATTGTAATTTGTAAGAGTTGAACTTTGTAATAATGTGAAGTGCTGTGATGTTGCAGATGAGCTTGAATGGCTCAGTAGTAGCTGGACCAACAGTTTCAAATTCAGCTTTCTTCGGCACAAGCTTGAAGAAGCTTACCGCAAGACTTCCAAACACAAAAGTTTCCTCAGGAAGCTTCAAAGTTTTTGCTGCTAAAGAGATCGATGAGGGTAAACAGACCGACGGTGACAGATGGAGGGGTTTGGCCTATGATATTTCAGATGACCAACAAGACATCACAAGAGGAAAGGGTATGGTTGATTCAGTTTTCCAAGCACCACAAGATACTGGAACTCATTATGCAGTCATGAGTTCTTATGAGTACCTTAGTACTGGACTTAAACAGTGAGTGACTTGCTACACATTTTGTTAATTTAAAGCCAAATACTCTTAATTTGCTCATGATTTTATTAATATGGTTTGTAAATGATGGTGTTTTAGGTACAACTTTGACAACACTATGGATGGATTTTACATTGCTCCTGCTTTTATGGACAAGCTTGTTGTTCACATCACTAAGAATTTCTTGACCCTACCCAACATCAAGGTATGTAAATTTGACACATGATTTCTCTATAAATTATGCTATGACTTTAGCAGAATTGGGATACATATTCAATATTTTCATTTTTGTTTTTATAGGTTCCTCTCATTCTTGGAGTCTGGGGAGGAAAAGGACAGGGAAAATCTTTCCAAGCTGAGCTTGTCTTTGCCAAGATGGGAATCAAGTGAGTTCTTACTTATTTATTACGCTAACCAATTCCATGCACAACATGCTTTCTAGTATAAATTGTGATTTAAATTCTTAAACCTCACAACTTTGAAACTCAAGAAGTGATTACTAAATAAGTCCTTATGAGATTTCATGTATAAATTGTCTCTACTATCAAAGGGGAAAAACTTTTCAAAAGCTAAGATCAACTTATGACTATAAACTATTTGGAAGAACTTATGAAAATTAGCTTAATACAGTTTATGGACATATCATAAACTATTTTTATAAGTTCTTTCAACCATTAAGGACATGTTTCGATTAATTTATTTGAGTTTATCTATTGACATATACACTTGCGAGACTATTTAGGAGCGCTTATGAAAATAAACGATGTCTATAAGTTGTTGTCTTTTTTCCGATAAGCACTCCAAGATAGCGTATAAAAGCAGTTTATAGCTTACTTGAATTTATTTTATCTTTTGTTATAGAAATAGCTTATACATAAGCACTTATACAATCAAAGAAGCTCTTAATAAACTTTTTTATGCAAACATGGCCTAATTTTCATAAAGCAAGACCAAATAAGCTCTTCCAAGCATGCTCAGTATATAGCATATGTTGTGTTACATAATCTTCTGCTTAATTTGTTGTTGAAATTGTGTTACAGCCCCATCATGATGAGTGCTGGAGAGCTTGAAAGTGGAAATGCAGGAGAGCCAGCAAAACTGATCAGACAGAGATACCGTGAAGCCTCTGACATTATCAGGAAGGGAAAGATGTGTTGTCTGTTCATCAACGATCTCGATGCAGGAGCAGGTCGTATGGGTGGAACCACACAATACACTGTCAACAACCAGATGGTGAATGCCACACTCATGAACATTGCTGATAACCCCACCAATGTCCAACTCCCTGGTATGTACAACAAGGAAGACAACGCTCGTGTGCCCATCATTGTCACCGGTAACGATTTCTCCACACTTTATGCTCCTCTCATCCGTGATGGTCGTATGGAGAAGTTCTACTGGGCTCCTACAAGAGAAGACCGTATTGGTGTCTGCGTTGGAATTTTCCGCCATGACAATATCGCAAAGGATGACATTGTCAAGATTGTTGACACCTTCCCTGGCCAATCCATCGGTATACCTACCTATCTGTCTGTCCGTCTGTCTATCTGTTTGTTTGTCGGTCTGTCTTATTTACTAGCTATTATTATTGCAGATTTCTTTGGTGCATTGAGGGCTAGAGTGTATGATGATGAAGTGAGGAAGTGGGTTTCTGGAGTTGGTATTGAAACAATTGGAAAGAAGCTTGTGAACTCAAAGGAAGGACCACCAGTGTTTGAGCAGCCAAAGATGACACTAGAAAAGCTATTGGAGTATGGTAACATGCTTGTCTCAGAACAAGAGAATGTCAAGAGAGTCCAATTGGCAGACAAGTATTTGGAAGGTGCTGCTCTTGGTGATGCTAATCAAGATGCTATTAAGGAGGGAAAATTCTAGTTTCTCCAATGATCTTGGAGGTTTGTAATTGCATCTACCTTAATTAATGTTACTATTATGTTTGGTTCAAATAAAAAACTTGGGACTAAAAAAATCTTGGGTTGTTTTTTTGTGCAGGCATTACAAGTTCTTGTTCTTGATTCAAATGCCTCAAACTTCGATGCAACTACTAGAAGTTGTGATGGCACGTGCTTGTAACATTCTCAATGTTATTAGGTGGAAGGAAAAGATTCCAAGTTTGAGATAATTTTATTATTATTTTTCTTTTTGGAGTGTCTTCCTATGTAATTTTGTTATATGTACAATGTTTAATTAAATTTGGTGCCTTTCTCTTTCTACCTATTATACATACCCTTGCCTTGATTTCTTCTTTCTTTCTAGATTCTATTATTTAAGATGTCACATGATGAGCCTGTGAAGAAAATGAAAGAAAAGAATGATAAAAACTTTCTTTTCTCTTGTTTGATTGGATTGGAAGAGATAAGAATAAACAATGTCAATGATATGAATAAAAAGACATAAATATCTTTTTAAAAAATTGATAAAATAATTAAAAAAAATTGGCAAAATTGTAAACAAAGAAAAAATGGAGAGAAAATCTTTTTGTGAGTCCTATTTTTTTCATCCTTCACACATGTTTTTAAACCAATCAAAAAAAGGGTTTGTGTGCATTCTCTCCTCTCCCAATCCTTCATCAACTTTTCTTTAATTCCAAACAAAGTGTTAGCTTTATGCATATCCTATTGGGAGTATATCTTGACAATCTATTGATTGCAAAAGATAAAAGTATAGTATGTTAGCTTTAATTCTTTGCAAGTTTGCATGATAATCTTAATGACCTTAATTTATGTGATACTGATTACCTTAATTTTTGTGATCACTATTCCCTTCAAGTATAGAATGTAAAATTTGGAGTGAGTTCCCATGAAGAAATAGATGCATGTCAAATAGATTTGACTTTCAATAACCACAACTTATAAAAAGGAAATGTTACTAGTGCTTTAAAACCTATTTCATCACCTAAAAGTCGGTTTTCCATATTTGACATGATAATCAAATTTCCCAAAAGTCAAACATATCCATAGCACTATATCAGTATGTTACTTTACCTACACATTCAGATATCGATTGTCTTGTCTCACTTAGAAAACTTTAGACAAACACACAAATGCTGAGTTGATGCTAATTCTTGACTCTCATTAATTTAATCATATTTGAAAATACCTAATTAAAACATGCAGAAGTCATTGCTGATCAAACAAAATTATTAAACCAATCAAGGTTCCACTATATGGCAGTATTAGTTGAATTTAAATATTAAAAAAGAGAAATAAAGAAATCAGTGTATATTTATTTATTTTTATTATAAAAGAAATAACCACTAGACACATGATATACTATCCAAATTCAGCCTGACGAGACAAATAGTGGAGAATAATTTGTATGGGAAATGGACAACCGCATGAGAGGCTGAAGTTTAGATATTACAAAGATTTTGTTTCTATTTTATTCTTTATTGACAGAATTTAACTACTACAACGAAACGATGCTGCCACTATTGTTCTCCAATAAAAAATAAAACATTTAGATGACGAATTATTATGAATCAGTAAGAAACTACAACCTTGACCAAAAAAAAAACTACAGCAGTGTAGAGGTAAGTTTCTCCTACGTGTGAATAAGTTTTTTCAAAGCTAGAGAAAGTGTACATTTAGACCGCATAAATTATATCAAAGTACACACCAGGACGTGCAAAATGTAGTGATTATTCTAAATGCACATTTTTGAGTTGATGTCGGGTGGAGAAAGTAGTGTCCAACAAAAGATGATAAAAAAACGTGATGTGATCTCAAATCATAATAATAATAAGAAGAAAGCAATGTATGCATGCATGTTAACGGAAAATGATTCTCTTGCAGTCAAATAGTGACTGTAGAATGATATCAGCCGTCTGATCTGTTGAAACAAATTTTATTCCACTTCTGATCTTTAAATATTCACAATCCGATTTCAATCGTAAGGTCAACAATACTCTGACTGCGTGACTGTATTATCTGCCCGACTGCAGAGAATCATGGTCCCATGTTAACCACCCAATTAATTCATGAACACTTTTAGTCATATTATGCATTCTGACAGCATATTAGATACTAAATTGATTAGTAGTTAACTATTTTTGAAGAGGATTAGTAATTAAATATTGATAGTAAGTTGTTAAAATATCTGAAGATGGTTAAATATAAAAACCAACTTAACAGTTTAATAGAACCGGCGATCGTTTAGAAATATTCACAATCTCATGAAGTTAAACAAAAGTGTTTAAATGGAGTAGGAAACTACACGCCCACGTCATCGTATGAAGAATAAATCATTTGTTCGTCCTAATTTTTTTATTGAGAAAAACTCCAACTTCTTTCTAAGTTCTCTTTCACTTATCGAGCAAGGGTGATTTTAGGTCATTTTTTGACCTTGAATCACCTCTTTACATCTTTTTCTCATTTCTTTTGATCTAAATAAGTGATTTTCACATATATCAAGTTTTTTTCTCTCATGTTTTCGTGATTTCGTCGTCTGAGTGCGGTGTTGTTGTTCGTTGTGTTGTGTGACATTGTTTGATTTCGCGTCTTGTTACAATGTTCATTCAGTTCACACTACTAAAAAAATAAAAATTAATGAGGGATATTTAGTGAGGGAAAACGTGAAATCCCTCTCTAATTCCGTCACTAAATTTTGCGACCAAGAAATTTGTGAGGAATTTCATTTTTTCCGTAACTAATTTCCCTCGCTAATTTTTCTTTTTCTAGTAGTGTCATATTAAAAAGATCAACTTCAATCAATCACATATTCAGTCAATGATTTGGACGTCAACGTTGCAGATCGAGAAACATGGTATTCTGGCGATTTCAATTTTATTATATTATTCGTAAATATTTTGTCGTTGTATGCTATTAACTTCAGCGATGTAAGTTTGTTCGCAAATTCATTTTTAAGTTTTTGGCAATGGTAATCTATATATTCTATCAATTTGAATAAATGAATATAGTTTTGTTTTTTTAAAATAAAAAACCACTCACCCACGTGTAAAATTAAACAAACAAGCAACAACCACGTTTCATTTTCCAACCCACAAACTACAAGCTGTAAAGCACACCGCACTCTCTCTGGTTGCTCAATCAAGTCAATACAGTCATCTTTACACAAACAAATAATACTATATACAAACAACATGCTGCTACCATGTGATTTCCAATTTTAAACCATCCCTCTGTTCTGTCCTATTAACAACATAATAAACATTGAACCAATAACAACAACATCCTCAACCTCAACTTTAACTTTGTCATGGCAAATATACCTCTTTGTCTTCTTTGCATCATGGTCCTTCTAGCCTCAAACTTCATACAGTCTCATTCTCAGCAAGATGAGTTTTTCTATGCTGGATTCAATGAAGCTGCTACCAACATAACCTTCAATGGAGGTGCAGTGATTGAACACAGAGGCATAATTCGTTTAACAAATGACACTGAAAGAGTACTTGGTCATGCTTTTTATTCAACACCAATCCACTTCAAGAACAAAACCAGCACCAAAGTTTTCTCCTTTTCAACTTCTTTTGCTTTTGCAATAGTCCCTCAGTATCCAAAACTAGGAGGACATGGCTTTGCCTTCACCATTTCACCTTCCAAAACACTCTCCAATGGTTATCCTAGTCAGTATCTAGGCCTTCTCAACCCACATGATTTAGGCAACTTTTCAAACCACTTATTCGCAGTTGAATTCGATACTGTCCAAGATTTCGAATTCAACGACATCAATGACAATCATGTTGGTATCAATCTTAACAACATGGTATCAAACAAATCAGTTAAAGCATGTTTTTTTGCTGATGGGTCAATTAATAAACAAGTTCAAGACCTCAACTTGAAGAGTGGTAGTGTGATTCAAGCATGGATCGACTATGATTCCTCAAGAAGCATTATAGAAGTTAGACTCTCACCAACTTCATCAAAACCAAGTTCACCAATCTTATCATATCAAGTAGATCTAACACCAATTTTCAAAGAAACTATGTATGTTGGGTTTTCTGCTTCAACAGGGTTACTCTCTGGCTCACACTATATATTGGGTTGGAGCTTCAAAATCAATGGAGAATCCAAAACTTTGTCTTTGAAAAATCTTCCTTTACTCTCTTCACACAATACTCGAACTCGAAAGGCCTTAATCCTGGGTCTTACTATTTCATTTGTGATTCTAATAGTTTTAACAACTGGCTTAGCTTTTTACTTCAAGATGAAAAACAATGATGTTATAGAAGCTTGGGAACTAGAAGTGGGACCACATAGATTTCCTTACAAGGAACTGAAGCAAGCTACAAGAGGGTTCAAGGACAAGAACCTTCTTGGGTTTGGTGGTTTTGGTAAAGTTTACAAAGGAGTGTTACCAGATTCCAAAACTGAAATAGCTGTGAAACAAATCTCCCAAGAATCAAGACAAGGGTTGCAAGAGTTTATCTCAGAAATTGAAACCATTGGTAAACTTCGTCACAGGAACCTAGTACAGTTACTAGGTTGGTGTCGGAAGCGAAATGATTTAATCTTAGTGTATGATTTCATGGAAAATGGGAGTTTAGATAAGTATATATTTGAACAACCAAGAGCAATATTGAGGTGGGAAGAAAGGTTTAGGATCATAAAAGGTGTGGCTTCAGGGCTTGTTTATTTGCATGAGGAATGGGAACAAACAGTGATTCACAGAGATGTGAAAGCAGGGAATGTTCTTTTGGATTCTGAGATGAATGCAAGATTAGGTGATTTTGGCTTGGCAAAGCTTTATGATCATGGTGAGAATCCAAGCACGACGAGGGTGGTGGGAACTTTGGGGTATTTAGCACCCGAGTTAACGAGAACAGGGAAACCAACAACGAGTTCTGATGTGTTTGCGTTTGGGGCATTGTTGTTGGAAGTGGTTTGTGGGAGAAGACCTATTGAGCCTAAAGCATTGCCCGAGGAGCTTGTTTTGGTGGATTGGGTTTGGGATAGGTTAAGGTTAGGGGCGGCTTTGGAGGTTGTGGATCTTAAGTTGGGCGGGGTTTATGATGAGGTGGAGGTTCTACTGGTGATTAAGGTGGGGTTGTTGTGTTCTGAAGATTCGCCAGAACGGAGGCCTACAATGAAGCAGGTGATTAGGTACTTGGAGGGGGAGTTGCCGTTGCCGGAACTTGATGTTTTTGGTGTGAAAAAGGGTGGTGGTGGTCGTCAGTTTGAGGGAATGTATCCAATGTCGCCATTCTTTGAAAGCGTAAATACATGGTCGTCAGCGGGTGGATATGATTCGTCTCTTTCACTTTCCGGTGGCCGATAGGGTAGGTAGTTGACTGACTCAACAAAGCCTACGCTACATATTTTTTTCGATTTGTATATATATTGTTTTTATTATTGTTGTATAAACTTCTCCTATCAAGAAGCAAATCCATATTAGAATATCATCAATGCAATGCAAACTACCATATGAGATCATCTTACTCTGTTTGTTATAGTTTTTCAAAGCTCTCAAACACCATTTGGCCAAAAGAGACAATTTCTACTTCAGTTTTTCATGTCTCTTAACTCATGTTTTTTAATGTTTGTCACAAAGATTCTAAATCAAATTAGCTTTCAACAATTCATAAAAGGAACAATCTTAGCAAATAAAAATAAAAATGGAGGTTCCAGTTTGCAAAAGTTGTAAACTCTAGTAGTGTAAGAAATAGTATTTCTTACACTACTAAAACCTTCCAAATACTACAGTTTGGATTCAGAAATACTACAAAACTATCAAATACTGTACAAAAACCTTCCAAATCATACCAACTAATACATCAACAATAACTCGGTTCCTCTCACATGTCCAGCAAACTCCACCCTAGTTTCCCTCTATTTTTAAGATTAACAGATACCAACCAGTATTTGGGGGAAACAATTGAAACATGTCGAAACTACAATTGGAAGCTGTCAGCAAGCATGGTTCCTTTCATCATTCGCTAATGGTTTTCGAACTTGTCTCCAGAATTCACATCCTCATCATCTTTCAGACTAATGAAAATCTCATCATCGTCAAACCCTACAAACAGATGAAAACATGTTAGTTACTGACATTTTCTACCTGGTTAGCCTACCAGCAGTTTCCACATTTTTTTAACAGTTTCCACATTTATTAAAATGGTTTACAATTTACCTTCACACATTTCTTCAGGTTCATCATTTAAAGGCCTTAAAGGCATTGTGTTACTGGAAGATGAATCAAGTGCCATCCAATCCGAGTTACCATACTCTCCTAAGCACAAATCCCTTGGCCCGATCCAATCTTCAACGTTACAAATGTTGTCGAATGACAGAGGATCGCTAGATTCTTGCTCCTTATTCATAAACCTGAAAGAAAGTCAAACAGCTTAATTTAAGTTACTTTCAACTACAACTGTATTGAAACAATTTACCAATATACAACAGTTCAAGCTCACATTTGTCTCAACCGTAAGTTGTAGTGAACAAAGACGAGATCAGTAAAATGTTGGCGCTCTATATAATTCCTTGTATTGATTATCTGTTCAAAAGGAATTTGGTTTCTCTTGCAGAACATCACACTTGATGTTTGGCTAAGAATGCGAATTGCTAAGCGGGACAAGTTAGGGCAGCCTCCTCCATATGTTGACCACCATTCAGCTAGAAAAAAATGGCAAATGAAAGTGAGAAGGGAAGTTTAACAAGTGGTCATGAAAGAAATAAAACACTCAAATGGGGGGGTCTGTTTGAATTCATTCATTTGAGTTTATCTACTGACATAAGCACTTGTGAGATTGTTTGGAAGAGCTTCTAATAAATAAATATTACGCGTAGCTTCTAATTTTATTTTTCAAAGAAGTTAAAGTTAAATCACACAACATGGCAAAAGAATATATCTAAGTGAATAGGTTATTGGACTCTTACAAGGAAGCAGATTATCTCTAGCTCTGATTGCCATCTTTCTCCCAAAATCTCCTGCAGCAGATTTATACAAGTTTAATTCTTTGCTAATTTTATCTTGGACTCTTGTATCAGGTACCAATCTCTCTATGCAGTCAAGCATCCCTGAGCGAATCTCATTGTGTACATCCCCTTGAATGCTATAAAAGAATTTCGGATTAAGATAGAAGCCTGCAGCATGAAGAGGATGATGCCAAAGACTATCCCATCTTTGATGTATAATATTCCAGAACACCATATAATCCTCCCTTTTGATAAGTGCTTTCTTAATCGCTTCTTTTGCCCGGTAAATTCCAGCATAAGTGTATCCCACTGCAGGTCTCATCTCACTCGAAGCTATTCTCAGAACTCTCAAAAGAGGATGTGTCAGGCGAACAATCATTTCACACGAGGACCAAAATGTTTGATTGCTTAGTATATCTAACATTTCCAAACCTGCTGTTTCCTTTGAATATGGACAATCCATCCATTCCTGAGAAGTAACCATGGCCTGTAAATTGTGTTTAAGATCAACCATTCGTTTCAACGTGGTAAAATCTGTCGTGAAGCGAGAGAAAGAGGGATCCACAATATCATTCCCCAAAGTATACCTTTTAACCATATTCAAAATTGCACTGTAATTGTAGACAAATCTTGTTATAGATTTAGCCTGTTCAATAACTGTACTAATCCTCTCAATATTTCCAAAATCTTCAAGTATCAAATCAATGCAATGAGCCGCAGAAGGGCTCCAATAAAGGCTAGGGTAAGTCTCAGTCAGCATTCTCCCAGCATCAGCATACCGTTTCTCAGCTGATGTAATCACTTGCACAACTTGCCCAACTCCAACTTCTTCTACTACTTCTTTCATCAACCCGTATAAAAAATCTTCTGAAATCAATCTCTCAGTCGCATCCAATGATTTCAAAAACACTACACCTTCAGGACAATAAGCCAAAAAACTTATCAGTATCCTACCAGCTTCTGTAGTCCATTGATCAACCAAAATCGAACAGCCAGTCCTCCCCCACGTCATCTTACATCTATCTACATCATTCTTCACATCTTCCACAGAATTTTTCAGAACCCATCCTCGAAGTTCATGATGTGATGGACGTTGAAAACCCGATCCCCCAGAAGCAATCGCTTCAACCATCTGCTCAAAATATATCGAGTTCACGGCATCAAAAGGAGCACCGATATCATACAAAAACCTTCCTATCGCCATATGAATTCGATTGTCCACCTTTGTAGGAAACAATGTATTTTTCTCCATGGGGGCAACAACAGGTTCAGGCTCATAGTTCGTATTATAAACCACCACAGCCGGATTCTGATTCTGATTCTTAGTAGTTCTAATCTTCTTCCTTCTCTCTACATTTCTACTCATTCCTTCACCGGGCGAATGAAACATCTGTCCCGAGACCGAATTCTGTTCCATTGGATCATGAACTCCAATAGGCTGCACATGCACCCCATGATGATTAACATCCATCTGATTATTACCACCATTCAAAACAGTAGCTAAAGGATTAACATTCATAATCTCCTCCTCAATCTTCTGTCTCTTCCTCTTCTTCACAACAACACCATCCAAACTCTGCTGCATATGTTGCCTTACATCAGCAGGAACACTACTACACATTGAAGCATTACCTTTCTGACAAGCAAGGTGTTCCTTAAACCTATGAATCCCACCACCTTTGAAAAACTTGAGACAATAATTGCATTTAAGTTGCACTTTTTCACCATTCTTGAATAACTGACAATGCTTCCATGCTGGGTCGTGTTTTTGTGATGTAATTGGTACTGGTTCAAGATTTTGCTCCATTGATCAATAATCACTTCAAAACAGAACAACACAAGCACATTTTAATGACCCAATTTGTTTAATCAATCCCTAAAGTGATAAATCATTATAAAGTTTTAATCTTTGAAGCATAAACTTTGAGTTTCATAGATAAAAAAAACGGAAATTTAAGAAGTGAAAAGAGTTACGAGGAGGAAGAAAGAAAAGAACATACCGGTTTATTGAATCGATTTGGGAGAGGAGAACCGTGATGTTGGACCGGTTAGGGTTTGGTTTTGAATGGATCCGGTTTCGGCGGTAAAATGGTGGTAACTGAACCGGTTTAAGAGTGAAATGGAAGAACCGATATTCGTGCCGATCCTCTCCTCCGAAGCCGGTCGGTCTTCTGATGCGAGTATGTTTTTGTGCGTTTTCTCACTGGTTTACCCTAAAAACCCAAACCCATTTTTCATCACATATATATATATATTTCTTTTCAGAGTTTATTTTTTATTTATATACTTACAAATTAAAATTAATTAATAAATCGACTCACCACTTCTAACTTCTAAGAATTCTGCTCTTTACCCAAATGGTTTCGCTCATTCTCAAGTGAAATTCCATATTTACCCTTACGCAAGTTAACTCACGTAGCGTGAGTTAACTTGCGCCAGTTATAAGAGTAGCGTGACTTAAGTCAGTTAAGTGAAACACAGCAACACAGAACCTCATTTCCAACTTCTTCAAAACACAAAAATTTCACCCCAAAATTTGAATTTTACCGTTCTTGCACCATTCAAATCAAATTTCGTCCACAACATCAAGCAAGTGATTATTATCCTAATTCTTTGCATTATTTTGGTTGAAAATTTCGAATTTTTGTAGAAAATTAACATTTTTAGGTTTTTTTTAAATTTTGCATGCATGTTAGTTTTGATGATTGTTAGTAACCAAATAACTTAGGAATTGTTGTTTAGGGTACAACGTGGTAGTTAAGGGTTTAGAAATTGTTAGATTACATAGTTGTTTGAAAATTGCACACTACGTGTTCGGTAATATGCCTCACTGATTTTATTTTTTTTTTGGATTGCTAATGATGTAATTAGTTGGAATTATGTTTGTTAATATTGATTATAGTTAATTTGACTGCAATCTTGTAGTTTATAGATTCAAATGACATTGTCGACATTATAGTGTTATTGTTGTATTATTAAAGATGACATGTGTGTTGATGTCGAAATTATATGCAAATGTGTTAAAGATTTTTTGCTTTTTGTGCAGATATGTCTGAGCAGGAGAGGCCGGATAGACTTAGGTTAGGGAGGCTTGCCCCTATTAGCAGTGCACGTAGGGAGAAGCAAGCACTACAACCTTCGGATGTTCGAGGTCGAGGTCGAGGTCGAGGGAGAGTGGGGGGCACGAGACTTGCTACCGTTGATGTTGCGGGGGGATCGACGTCACAGACGGGTCCATCCCATATAGTGGACCCGACACAGTACCAACATGAGCAACATTATCAGGAGCAGGCGTATGAGGAGCAACATTATCAGGAGCAGCCTGAATTTCAGTCGGGTTTTCAGTATCAGGAGGGGTATGAGTATCACCAGGGGTATCAGCCTCAGTTTGACGAGGGGTATCAGCCTGAGCAGCCTCATCAGCAACAGTATGTCGAGCCTCCTCAGCAGCAATACGTCGACCCTCCTCAGCAGCAGCCTGAGCAGCATCCTCAGCATCATGCAGAGCTTGGTATGGAGGATGAGGATGGGGGCTTTCCAGGGGGCCCTTATTACGAGTTGTCACTTTTACTGGACTTTGGTAAACACGTGGCATGCAAGCTTTGGAACGATAAAACAGTAAGTATAATTTGCTTTATTTAATTTAATGATATTTTACTATTATGTCAAGTTTACTTTACGTAGAATATGTCATGTTTATTTAATTTAAGTATAACTACGTAGAATATGTCATGCTTATTTTACGTATTTAAGTATAATTGATTTATTTTTTACGTAGAATATTTAAAGTTTATTATTATGTAAAGTTTATTTTACGTAGAATATTTTATGTTTATTTCATGTTTATTTTACTTTTTTTTTTGTATTTCAGTTGCAAACGGATCGTAAGATGACCGACGTCTCATTAGGTGGTTCTACCGTGTATCCCATCTTCTTATCGTCAACCCTGCTCCAGAGCCTGACATTGTCATGCCGAGACCTATCTACCAGGATATTCTTGTTGACCAGGAGTGGGCCAGACATCCTCCCGATCCATTGCAGGTCATTACCAGCATGCGAGGGAGAGTGGAGCATGTGATGCAGATTCCAAAGGTGGTTTCAAATCCACTCTTCTTTGGCATTTTGGAGGGCCTCCGTACCAATTATAGCGTGTTTGAGCAGCAGCCGGTTCCGAGGAGGAGGTTTAGGAGTCCACAGGAGTAGCAGTGGTGTCTTATTTTAGGACTTGTTTTTATATTTGTAGTATTTTTATGACATTTTGTTGGATTTGGATGTAATACATTTACATTTGCGCGGTTGCGCCTCTTTATGACATTTGCGTTAATTTTCGTTAAAATTGTATTTCTAAATGATGAATGAATGAATGCATGTTCTATAAATTATGAGTTTTGGTTGAATGAATGAATGGTTGTAGCTATGTACGAGTATGGTTCTAAATCATGAGTTCAGGGAACAAGGCAGTAGCTACTAGCGTGACTTAAGTCATGGAACGTGGGTTAACTCACGTTGCTTTTGCACTAGTGTAACTTAAGTCACTTAAGGGTAAATATGAAATTTCACTTGGGAATGAGTGAAACCATTTGGGTAAAGAGCAGAATTCAAAGGGCGGACCCTATGTATCGGCGAATTTAACGGGCAGCAATGCTTAACGGGCTACAATTTTGTTTATTAAATAATTAATTAAATAAACTAATCAAGCATGCTCAACCATTCTAATATTTTTTGCACCTCCAGAGCAAAGCATGTATACATTTTTATTCAATTAAATTACACCTTCCATTCTAAGTTTTTCTTTTGGAACTTGGAGCGATGGTTTTGTTTGTGTTGAGTTGTATCTTTCTTTTTTGGTACAAAATGTTGAGTTGTATTTTCTCACCAGAAACCAATTTTAAATCAATATTAATATTCTAACAAGTCCATCTCACTTATTAGGACAAATTTAAAACTTTCTTGGCTGCAGCGTAAAGGCAAATATTGATTCAGGATTCATTCTTCCGCTCACCTTCCCTTATATTCTTATTTATATGAATGCTAATGTTGATATTAACTATTTTTGAATAGTTTAAATATGATCTGTATCATTCTTTTTCTTTCTTTTGTATGAGTTGGTATGTTAATTTTAAAGTGGAAATGAGTTGGGTCTGATAAATAATTTTAAACCATATATATTGTATCCAATATGACTTAGAACAGTATTCACTTTTACTTTTTATATGCATTAATTTTGTGGCTTCAGACTACTTATAATACTTCCACCAGAATGAAATAAAATACAAAATACAAAATTAAAAGTTAATATATGTGCTCTAAATTTTAGACCACTCGGGGGAGTACTCTACATTAATCCTGCATATTATAAACAATATGAAGGTGGTGATTTGTTTTGACAGTGTGTTCCTTTGGACTTTCAAGTCTAATAAGATGGAAAAGTCTTTTTACCATTATATTCCTGGTCATTGTCCCAAAAAGACGGCAATTGGAAAAATATTTGAGGTTCCGGACAAATGCAGTTTTTAATGAGAAATTTTAATATAGTCACAAAACCAAATAAATAGTGTTTGATCATACACATAAACAAGTATTTTTAATGATAAAAAGAAAATTGATAAAAAAATAATTAAATATTTTAAAGATAATCTCTTCATATGAGTGTGTCTAAAGATTATTTATTTGATCTTGTAACCATAGAATAATAGCTCGCTAACAAGTGTACAAGTGGTTCATAATGATCCATCAAAAAAAATTGGTTCATAATGATAGACTTTTCTAATTCACCCAAAAAAATATATAGTTTTTTAAATTATTCTATTGATTAGTTTCATGGATCTTGCACGGGTCATATATACTTAATTAAACACACACTCCTCTATTTTAGGTTGAGTTTAATTTAACCTTACTAAACCAACTTATAAGGTGAAAACTGTGTGCCCCATTTATAAACGTTGTGTGCCATACTCTTAATACACTTTCATTGACTCAATATTTGAACATCTAAAACGCAATTGACGTGGTTTGATAGCGATGACAGATAACAAGCAGCCAAGCAAAAATGAATTGATTTGAATATCATTTTAAAATTAGACCGAACTTAACTCAATCTTACGAGACAAATTTATAAGGTGATGTTTGCTTCCATTAATAAATACATGTTCAAATTTTATCACATAGAAATTTAAACCATAAGACAAATTTCATCCTCATATAAATCATACAAGATGGGCAAAAATAAATAGAACTCACTTTCCTTCATAAACAGACGAATTTTCAAGCATGAAGAGATATCTGAATCACCTTCTTTAAAGAGAATAAATATCAAAAATATTTGAAAATTATTGTTGACACATTTGGTTAGGCTGAAAAACACATATGTAAAATACCAAAATACCCTTCGACAGTTAACTATCGAGAAAAATAGAACCGGCTGCAGTTAATTACCGAGGAAAACTTCGGCAGTTAACTGCAGATGTGTATTTATACAGGAACAGAAACACCAGAAGCCATTTGAGTTTCATTTTTCTTCCAACTTCTCTCAAATTCTCACCAAATTCATTTTCACGAATTGCAAGCAAATCAACCACACATTATCACAAGTAAGTTGCATCAATCATTTTAATCATAATGTTAGTTTGTTTAGTTTAAGTTTTTTAAAAAACATGAGTAGTTTGCATATGGTTAGAGTTTATGAATGAATTGACAATTTGAACATTGCATGTGTAGTTTATGAATTGATAAATGAATGTAATTGTTGCCTATGCTGTTTAAATGATATTTAATGATAATGTGGTTTTGAATGGTGCCAAATGCACACAATTTGAATTAGTGGCGGAGCCCTTCCTGGAGGACCGGAAAATATATCTCTGCTGCACTCTTATGCCAACCATGTGGCATTGCCGCTTTGGTATAATTTTAATAACGTAAGTGTTATTTTTTATTGTCTAAAATTATCATATGCAACACAGTTTAAATGTTTTAATTTTATTTTATGTGTTTTTGTTTAATTATTATATCCTTTTATATGTGTTTTTTTTAATTATTTTCTTTATGTCTAATCATTTTCTTTATGTTTAATTATGTTTTAAATTGTTTTTGTTATGTGTTTTTTAAGTTTTACATGTTATGTCTTAAATTAAAAATATGTGCAGTAATTTAAATTTGTGATTTTTATTTTTGCATGGGTTAAGTTTTATTTTGTTTAGTTAAATGTTTACATTGTTTAAGTTGTTTAAAATATGTTTATTTTATTATTATTTCAGGTTCGTAAGGTGCGTGTTGTAAAACCGATTAATCATGGTGCTAAGATTTTGAGTCTACGACGTCCAAACAATAATGCAGATTGGTTTTGGGGTCCCCTAAAGGAGAACGGGCTACATGATTTGGTTTATCTGGGCTACGCCACTGTGCCTCATGCTTTGTTGACGACTTTATGCGAGAGGTGGCATCCCGAGACCAACAGTTTTCACACGGTCTTGGGGGAGATGACCGTTACTTTGGATGATATCGCATGTCTTACACATCTTTTGATTGAAGGGCGGATCTTGAGCCATGGGAAGAAGATGTCTCAACAAGATGGAGCAGACTTGATGGTGAGGCACTTAGGTGTGTCGCAGGCGGATGCAGAGAAAATTTGCGATAAAGAGTATGGTGGTTATATTAGTTATCCGGCGATGAGGGAGTTATATACGAGGTACCTTGATAGGGCTATTAGATTGGCGGATCTAGAGGATCCAGGGGATCCGCAGGAGCTGGAGAGGGTTAGGATTGCTTGTGTGAAGTGTTATCTCCTATATCTTGTTGGATGCTTGTTGTTTGGTGATAAAAGCAACAAATGCATCGAGTTGGTCTATCTGACGACCATGGACGATGGCTACGCGGGGATGCGTAACTATTCTTAGGGAGGGATGACACTGACATACCTATACCACTCTTTAGCTGATGCCCGTTTGCTTGGAGACAGAGCTCTTGGGGGAAGCGTGACACTGCTCACTGTAAGAAATTGTCACATTTGAACCTTAACCTTTTTTTTTTTGTTATATTTTGTTTCTGTAATAACTTATAAATGTGATTTGTTTGGTTTGTGCAGGGATGGTTTTTGGCGCATTTTCCTGACTTTTACAGTGTAGATCCAAATCCCAACTATATCGAAAACTATCCGGTTGCAGCGAAGTGGACTTTACAGAAGGGACATGGAGAGGGGGTGACGTATCGGGCATTGCTTGATAATTTGCAGTTTGATAACGTGCGTTGGAGGCCAGACGAGGAGCATAGGGAGATCCAGGGTTTTGAGGAGATTTTCTGGTATTCAGGCTGGATTATGTGCGGTGTTGTTAGGGTGTACCGTCACTTTCCTGAGAGGGTTTTGGGGCAGTACGGATACGTCCAGAGGGTCCCTAGACATCCGACGGATGTTGTAGACCTGCGACCGGCTCAGATTGTGTAGGGATTCCTTGACTTTCGCACTCACACGCTTAAGGAGCCCGATTGGGGTGATCCGGCAGGAGAGCAGCGTGGCGGATGATGGATGGCTATGTGTTATGGTACACTAAGGTGTCTCACCCTCATATTTTGTCACCTCTTCCTGGAGATCTTCCAAGGCCAGCAAATGAAGAGCAGATCATTGAAGAGCAGTGGGAGCGGTACAAGGCGAGAAGCTCGCCTGATACCTATGACATGGTTAGAGCCGCTGTTGCCTACGCTGATGCGCAGATGGGTCAGGAGGAGGTCATGAGCCCCCATCAATGGTTTTAGGCCATGAGCCATGTTAGAGAGCAGATCGCGCCAATCTTGACAGGAGGCGAGGCCAGAGGCCGAGGAGGCAGCAACAGCAGCATCAGTAGGACCAGCATCAGGAGCAGGAGTAGTAGGACATTATGTTTTTGTTTATTACTTGTTTTTAGTTATTGTGAGATTTGTTGGTTGGTTTCTTGTAAATTATCATGGCATTGTTTTCTTGTATTTCGATGACATATTTCAATGACATTTGTTCGTTTTCTTATCATATTTTCAATTTCAATTATGTTGGTAATTTTCGTTTATTAACTTTATGATTTGGCATTGCAACAATGTGTAAAAACACATGTAACATGTTCTGCCTCAACAGGTTCTGGCATTTTATGGCTTCAGGACGCATCAACAGTTAACTGTCGAGGAAAAGGGATCCCACTGCAGTTACTGCCGAGGAAACTGCGGCAGTTAAGTGCCGAGTAAAAACGAAACCGACGGCAGTTAACTGTAGTGCCGAGGGGTATTAAAATCTTTTATATTTGTTTTTCAGCCTTCTGATATGTCTATACAATAATTTTCAAAATATATTAAATCAATTTGGGCCTGGTACTACTAATATTCAAAATAAGAAAACAAAAAATCAATTTTATAATAAAAGTCTTAGAGTAAACTTTTTGTGTGAGAAAAAATAATATAATTTACAAATTGATAAATAGTTGCCACCATGTGAAGAATATGAGTAAGAGAAATATCATCTCATCCACCTATTCTACATTTCACATGACCCCACATTCATTCATTTCCCTAAATAAAAATGCATGATGTCCTTGTCTTGTGACTTTTGAGACAACCAACCATCCAAAGTCCTTAAATAATAGCCTCATCAATGCACACCCTTTGACTCACTCACTCCTAAATCTTTCTCTTCTCTCTTTTCTTTCCTCCAAAATGGATCCAACCCATCCACAAATCTATGAAGTTCCTCCCTACCTTCGTGTACACAAAGACGGAACTGTCGAAAGATATGCCGGCATTGGTGTCGTTCCTCCTGGCATTGATTCTCATACAAACGTTATCTCCAAAGACATCACAATCATCCCAGAAACCGGTGTCACAGCTAGACTATATTCTCCGAACAATTCAACTTTAGAAAAGCTTCCTTTAATTGTATACTTCCATGGTGGAGCCTATTGTATATCTTCATCCTCTGATCCTGTTTACCATAATTCCCTCAACAAACTTGTAGCAGAAGCAAACATCATCGCTATCTCGGTTAATTACCGGATAGCACCGGAACATCCACTTCCAGCCGCTTACGATGATTCTTGGGAAGCAGTTCAATGGATTGCTTCACATGTTGTTCAAGATGGTGAAGAGAATGATTATGAAAGTTGGCTTAAAGAAAAAGTTGATTTTAACAAAGTTTTCTTGGCAGGTGATAGTGCAGGTGCTAACATAGGAAACTACATAGCCTTAAAGGATCATAATTTCAATTTCAAGATTTTGGGTCTTATCATGGTGAATCCTTACTTTTGGGGTAAGGAACCAATCGGTGTGGAAACAAGTGATGATATGAAGAGGAGAATGGTGGATAGATGGTGGGAATTGGTTTGTCCTTCT
>Ga0315914_1003495_pt1 | contig 23846 bp, 15 predicted proteins | sample MpolenodulesMG_FD_203920 | JGI IMG/M metagenome (GOLD analysis project Ga0315914, IMG submission 203920) | Medicago polymorpha root nodule microbial communities from Los Angeles, California, United States - elongated nodules | ecosystem: Host-associated > Plants > Roots > Nodule | place: USA... | reverse complement strand
ATATATTAACAAACAAAAGAAACCAGTCATAGGCTCGTAGCACATCAACATAAATATAAATAATATTGACGATTAAGAGAGTGATGATTAGTCAATTACATACACAATATATCCCAAAAAGAGCACCGTCAGTGTTATACTATATCCGTTTGTGGTATACTTTATCGATCCAAAAAAGAAGCACTATATCCAAAAAAGAACACATCAGTACTCAAGAGTTAAGTTATTTTAGTTAACATTAATTGAGAAATATCGAGGCAGGTATCAGTGCAGGATAATTAACGGATACTCTCCTGATACGTATCAGAAAGTATCGAATAATTATTTTTTTTAAAAATAAAATTTAATCTTTGGATACTCTCCTGAAACGTATCGAGAAGTATCAGGCAGGTATCCGTGCAGGATACGCAGGAGATACGATACGTCATCCATTTTGAAGCGCCGGGGCTTCACAGCCCGCAAGTTAGAGTCGCCAATCCTACCATAATTGCCCTTCTTACATATGATTATTTTCACAACCAAATGAAGCATCCTATTAGCACACTTCAATTGCAAAGGGCTAATTCCTGAGTAACTAAGAGGCCCAAATCCGGTTTTTGAGGTACTTTTCAGAAACTCAATTTTGTCATAAGTAGCAAAACATTTTAAAAATTAATTCCTAAAAAAAAAACTATTTTAAAACTATTCTTATTTTATTTAACTTTTTTTTCTTTTTCATTTTTCTCAAATGTATGTATCTAAATAGAGTATGGAAATAATTGTGAAAAAAAAATTATTTTATTCATCTCTTTCCATCTTTTCTTAATTTGTAACTTATTCTAAAATTAAAATTCCAAAAGTAATATTTTGTAAAAAAACTCATTAAAGCAAAATCATAAAAAAGTTCAAAAACAACAAAATTATTAGCGCCCTAATAGGAATTTTTATTTTTGACTAACACAAATAGAAAGTTATGTAAAGATTTTTTTTCAAATACATATTCCAAAAATAAAGTTGTAAATCAGATACGTAATTATTATTGTAACAAAAATAAATAAAAATACAGTTGAATCACAGCTAACACAACTTGAAGAACACTGCACACCCTTGTCTTGAAGACGAACTCTCGTTGATAGATAACAACGACACATTGTCAAACAAGATTTTTAACTTTAGGTTTCAAAACAATAATCCGGTTTTCGAATATGGGATGAGTCAACCAATTACACAACACAAATCTTGTAAACACTTTTAATAGAGTACAACCCATATTTTAAATGGAACAATTACATAGAATTCTATTGTCACTTTTATAGTAATTTCATACCACATTTCAATTTGTATTTCATCTAAAATTAATATTCTAAAAGTAATATTTGGTAAAGATTTTCCTCATACCCATTTCCAAAAATAAAATTAAAAAACGGACACTAATAGTAAAGCTAAGGAGTTATGTAAATAATTTTTATTGAAAACATTATTCTTAAAATTAAATTCTACACAAAATTAAATAATTTTTTAAAAATAAATATTTAATTTATTGAAACATATTAATTTAAAACATATTTAGACATTAATTATTTTTACGTAAAATAATTATATTTAAAATAAAATATTGATTTAATTAAATATTCAACGGATAGGATCAACATTAATTATTTTTACATAAAATAATGATATTTAAAATAAAATATTGATTTAATTAAATATTCAATGGATATGATTAAATTACAATGTGTAATTTGTGGAGACATGTATACAAAATATAAAAAAAAATCAAAATAGAAAAAAATAATGAGAATTTGAAAGAAAAAAAATTAAAATATTGAAACAAAATGTAATGAGAAATTAAATAGAAAATTAAATGGAATATTTAGTTGATACAATCAAAGTGATATATGTAATTTATTCAGATATTTATGTCAAATAAATAAAATATGTGTTGAAAAATATAACATAAATGTTGAGAATACGACTCAAATATAACACCAATAAACTTAGATGTGAGGAGCAAAATGAAGTAGTAACCAATATCAAAGTTAGAGTCAAGCACTATCAACAACAACAAAAACAGACCAAAATCTAATATAGTAATCAAGTGTAAAGTACAAACCACAAACAATAGATCGATAAAGAGAGAAGAAAAACAAAAACATCAAAATTTGGTCACGAAATTCGGCTCAATATTGACCTACATTTGGAGGAGGGATATGATCTCCACTTCACTATCATTGAGTTCATTACAAAAAGATACAAAAGGTTACAAGAAATTAGCATCAACAAACTCTCAAAGAACAAACCTAATTTTTTACCCTTTTTTCTGAATCTTCCCGTGATCCAAGAGGTTCAATAATTTCACTCACCCAAGGTGTTTACTATGTAGTTTCCCTCCTTTGATTCAATTATCAATATTTTTCTATCAAAATGTCGATGGAATATTAGAAAATGAAAAAAAGGACAAACTTGGAGGCAAAACTGCAATTAAATTTAACTTAACATTGTTATGATTAGTAGGGGTATTCTCATATTGGATTGGTTCGGTTTTGGGAAGAAAAATTATCCAATCCAATCTCTTCGGTTTTGTTATTTGTTCATCCAATAAATTTGATTTTATAATCAATTATAATCTAACCCGATCCAATTTTGTTCGGTTTGGATTAGATTGGATTTAGTTTTGATAATGATTTTAAGAGCATAGTTTCTTCGATAAATTATGTTCCTTAAAAAATAAGAATATTATTAGATCATAGTCCCTTTTGATATATATTGTCCCTTTGAAAATAAGAATGACATTAACAGTATAGTCTCTTTCAATTCAAAAATAAGAGTATTCTTAAAATCATAGTCCCTTTTGAGATATTTTGTCCCTTCAGACATAAGAATGATCTTAAGAATATAGTTCATTCTATATTTTATGCCCTTGCAGAAGTAAGAGGTTAGAATGGTGGAAACACCGTATTAGAGTGATCATAGTACCATACGAGAGTGGTCTATGTAGCATACTAGAGTGGTAGAAATGTCATAATAGAGTGGTCTTAGCACCATATTTGAAAGTGTATTTCATGAACGGATCCTACAGTACAGTAGGACTCTGATACAGTTGCAGTTGAGTTGTTTTATCATAGGGGCGTCATGCTTTATAGATTGTCTGCACAATTTTGAACAATGACACAATGTTTTAAAGAAAGAGACCTAGTCTGCGACTCAGCCTAGTAATCTCTTTAATGATAGAAAATATTTTTAACTATTTTTAATTATTGTTCTAATACGGTGAAAGTTGAGAATGTGTCTTAGTGCGCAAAACGAGAGAAATAATCACAAATTGGTGAATACTAATATTCTTGCATCATAGTGAGCAATACAATTTAAACTAGTGTTTTAAAACCCGGACCGATCCGGTCGGTCCGACCGATCGAACCGGAAACCAGAGGGGTGGGCGGGTTGGTCAGCTAATCAGACCGAATATGTAAGCAACTCAGGAAACCCGGTGTGACCCGTGCGGGTCGGGTGGGCAAACCGGCTAACCGTTATGACCCACCCGCGAACCGGATTCTAAATGATTATTTTATAAAAAATTATCAAACTGGGGCAAGTGGGAGTTTGACCGGGTACATGCAGCACAATATTGTTAACACTTACGAGTATATATATTCATGAACTATATATATTTCACTGAAACGTTTATTTCTCACGAGTATATATTATTATGAACTATATATATTTAACTGAAACGTTTATTTCTCACGAGTATATATACATGTTTTTTTTAATATATGATATAAATATCTCTCATGTTCCTAAAAAAATAATATCTCACATATTTATTTGATAATTATAAAATATATTTTCAATTTAGTTTTTCTTATTAATGTGAATATGATTTTGATATATATTCGGTAATTATTTAAATGTGTGAATTTTAATTAATTTTTTCATAGAAGAAGTTTTATTAACTTTTATATTATGAAATTTATGTCATGACTTTTTTCATAAAGAATGGGTCAATAGTCATGCGGTCCGATCAGTGACTCAATGATCCGACCACTGACCCAGTGACCCACTGCCTTGACCGGATCGACTACCGGTCCGGGTTTTAAAACATTGATTTAAACAAACAACACAACTATAATTTCAACTTCCTTAAAAAAAACTATAATTTCAATTGTACCATTCCAAAAAATAAAAAATCAATTGTACCATAGGGTTAATTAAGCCAATTGCATCACAGGGAAGTTTGCAAATGTTAATTTGATCTAATAAACTAAAAAAAACATCAACTAGCGAAAATTGCTCTGAGTCATCATAACAAACACTAGCTTTAATGCTTGCAAAAACCCATGCAGTAAATAAGTACATGAGTTCTATATGGACTGTAGATGTTTTTTTCCTTAATGTCATTGATGAAACATACATTAGAACACAAGACTTTGTAGACAAACATTTCTTGTATAGCCTCATTAAGTTTGTCAGAGATCGAAGCATATAATATAATAGCCTCTTTTACTGCTTTATGAAGCATATATAGAATGAATCAAAGATTAAGAAAACTGAATTGAAACCAAATAAACTTCTATCGAGGCATTTGTTTTTCAATGAAGGGTAACTCGAGAAAATGCGGAAAGATACAACAACTCTGCACTAACAGACAGATAACAGCAAAACTGTCCAAAAACAGAAACCAAAAGCAAACTACAAAGAAACAAATCCACACACACCTCACAGTTCACAAAACGTATAAATCATACAATAACAAAAGTTCAACAGAAAACTCCACCACCAGCTTGAAACAACATCGTAGCAGAAATTCAAAGACCACATAAGAGAATAAAACACAACAAGCTACCAAATCGCAATGCTAGCTGATGAACTTATTAGCGTTGAAGTTCTGCAACAACCTTCAATTGTGCTCCCATAAATACAACCCTACACAACATGTAACATGAGGGCTATGTTATTAAAGGTTGGATTCTATAGCAATATCATTATCCAATATAGAAATTAAATAAATAATCAATAATAATTCTTGCTTTAATTTCCTAATCAACGTGGATGTACTAGGTCTAAACACAATCAGAACAATAATATCCAATATGTATTAATTTGCATAAATATCTTGATCACTCGTGCAAACTATCAGCAATAAAATTTAGAAGAAAATGAAAGTAATACAAGTTCGAATTTCTCATTAAAATGTTGTCAAGAGCAACCCAATAAAGAGTATTCTAGATATAATGAATTTCTCTTTGGGAGCAAAACAGATTCAATAGACTATGCTTACAACAGCCAATCATAATCATTCAACAACACAATCGAATCAAATTCATCATGAGTTATAATACCATTAAATCAAATTCAAATAAATAAATTTTTGTAGAGAAACTTACTTTCAACAATATGAAACCAAACTTTCAACATAATTCATGCCATTGAACCGAGGTTTCTGGATTCGTTCTACTCTATTATATCTCCAATTATAAAGAATTGCCTGACTTTCAAGACTGTTTGTCAATAAAAGTGTATCACTCTTCTCCGAAAGGCATAATGGTAACACCCGAAAGTTCAAATCATTAAAGTGATCATAAATTTGAAGATTGTGATAGCTAATGTTAAAAAGCCGAATCCAAGAATCTTCAACACCAAATTCTTACATTTGCCATACTACCAAATGAGTTTGTTTGTAATCATGTGAAAAACACATACAATCCTTTAACAAACTTAGATATGGTACAACAATCGGTACTTCAGTGAAACCATGAGGAGGCGAAAGTTGAGAATGTGTCTCAGTGACCAAATCAAGAGAAACAATCACAAATTGGTGAATAGTAATATTCCTGAAATCATAATGAACAGAATAATTGCGAATCGCCAACCAACTAATACAGTCACTCATATTCACATCATTTATCCAGCAATCATGATTCACGGGAGAATCTTGAATAGTTCTCCAAATATTATCGCCCAAACTGAAAACACTTACATTTGTTGTATTTGGAACTAAATACACGACCTTGTAACTGTCGGTTGAATTAACATAGCCAAACTTCAAATTAGGATAGAACCATAGGTCTTTATGGAGAGAATACCCTAATTTTGGAGATATTTTCCTCGTGGCTGGGTTCCAGAAGCGAAGAAACGTTACACTATTAAAATTGGAGTTGAAAAACTGACAGAACAAGCAGAGTAATCCATTGCAGGAACCAACAACATAATGACAGTCCTTGTCTGTAAGTTGATGGTTAGGATCTTCTGGAATATTGGTAATGATTGGAGGGTTCTGGAGCAAACGAAAAACAGTGAAGAATACGACATTGCGATGAGAGGTAGATACAAGTGTGAAGTCTGCATTCCTTGCAGATCGAGTAAGGTGCCGTTTGATGAAGGTGGGATCAGAGATGAGAGAGTCATGTGACTTACTCAAGCACCTAAATCGAAGAAGAGATTTGACAGGAAGGAGGGAAAGCAAGTTGGGGATGTGATCGTCAGGAATGAATTTTGGTGACATGTTGGTAGGACGTCGTGATGGAGATAGGAGATTCATGATGGGATTTTTGTTACAAGTGTGCTTTTCAACCTTTGGAGAAATGAAGAGTAGAAATTTTGAACACTGATAACACACACAAAAACCAAGGGACACTTAGCATTTATTTCTGTCAAACATTATAATTTAATCATGTGTGAATGAGCCTAAATATAGTATCTAAATAATTGTGGTAAAAACAAATATTTAATTCTTTTTTTAAGGGAAATATTTTATTCTTTTCTCCTTCAACTTTTTCTTAATTTGTAATTCATTCATAAAAAATAAAACTTAATCTCCTTCAAAAAAAAAAAGCTTAATCCTATCCAGCACATGATTAAGAGATAAATCTTTGTTGGAAAAGATACATGAGCTTAGCCCTAATAGGAAGTTATGTGAAGATATTTCTTAAAAAAATATCCCAAAAGTAAAATTGTAAATCAGATAGCACCAATCAACTTAAAACCAAAAGGAAAATATATATTGTCAGATACACAATATTAACAGTTGAGCAATTCTTACATTGCCACAAACCCAAATCAAATTTATTTGGGCACACACACAAATGTAAAAATTTTAAAGAAAAATTAACTAGTCACATCATTTAAATCTATTCTCTTTTAATTCTTTTGATTTGTGAGTGTGTGTCCAAATAAATTTGATTTGGGTTTGTATCCAAGATAGAATTTCAAGTTTAGCCCTAATAGGAAGTTCTGGAAAGATATGCTTAAAAAAATATCCCAAAAATAAAATTGTAAATCAGATACACAATATTAACAACCTATAAAGAAGTTATATAGAGGAAATATATCTATAAAATACGACCTCACAAATGCAAATTAAAAAACAATTTTCTTTAACAAAATTTAAATTTCATGAATTAAAACAAAAAAGTCTTGGGTACATAAACGTTATTTAGCTTAACTCAGTTGGTATGGACAATGCATAATATATGCAAGGTCTGAGTTCAAACTTCAGCCAACAAAAAAAAGAAAACGAGAAATGCTAACGAGAGTGTCTTTAGGGTCCTCTATAACAAACTTTAAATAGTAAATTTTTGTTGAAATTGATGCACATTGGAAATTGAATTTTTAACTTTTTCTATAAACATTTTCTAATTAAGAATCTTTAAAAAGTGCCCTCAAAACATTCGTTAGCAAGTCCCTTTAGATATTTCATTACATCTTTATTTTCTTTTCTTGAACAATGTATCAATATTTTCTTTAAAGTAAAGCATGTTTTATTTTTTTGATGAAATCAATATAGAGATATAAACTTTCCAAAGTGACATATTTATTTATATATAATAAACACAAACACTTTAAAATTAAACAATTACTCATGGAAGTGGAATTAAGTTAAACTAAGGTCCGGTTTGTTTCAAATTAAAATAAAATTAATTTTGACATTAAATAATTTATAGATTATTTTCTAAATTTTTTTATATAAAATCATAATCTATTTTACATTTGTTTATTGTAAAAAAAATTCTAAAAATAATTTAGTTTGTTTGAAAACAATTATATAAAATAATTCAATCTCTTTGACATTTATTTCCTCTCTCCCCTAAAAAAAAAAAATTCTTTGACAAGCAATTCTTATCAGCTTCTCATTTGAATTTGTTTTTAGATTATGTTTTTTTAGATTCCGATTTTAACAATACTCTTAAAAAAAAAATTTCTTTCAAAAAACTATAACAAATTGGCTATAAATCATTCTATAATTCATTTTGAATTCCAAGAAAGAAAATGAGCCTTTTTAGGTCAGCAGCAATAACATGTGAGGATTGATTGCATCCTCGGCGAATCTTTCAAGGGATGGAAGAGCTTATAAAAAGAATTAATTATTTAACAACATAGTTATTAAGAAGGTTAAAATGAATGTTGAATATGATTTATACAAGATTGGTAGTGTACAATAAAGTACACTACTAAAAAGCCAAAAATTAGTGAGGCATATTTAGTGAGAGAAAACGTGAAATTCCTCTCTAATTCCGTCACTAAATTTTGCGACCAAGGAATTTGTGAGGAATTTCATTTTTTCCATCACTAATTTCCCTCACTAATTTTGCTTTTTCTAGTAGTGGTATAATGGAAGGGAAACATTGCATTGCAACTAGTCACTCTAAACTTAATTGCTTGTGGTGCAAGTCATGTCCTTTATATATGTATTGTCCAATAGCCCCCCACAAGATGGAGGTTGATAGATGTCTGGCAAGCCCAGCTTGGATAGTAATAGATTGAATGGTTGAGGATGGAGATCATTGGTGAAGAAGTCTTCCAGTTGATCTTGAGAAGAAACAAGAAGGAGCTTGAGAATGCCTGACTGGATTTTTTTTATGACTATGTGACAATCAATCTCCAGGTGTTTGGTGCATTAATGAAGAGCCGGATTAGCTGCTATGTGTAGAGCACTTTGGTTGTCACAAAGGAGAACAGGAAGCTTGGCACAAGAAACATGTAAATCATGAAGTAGATATAGAAACCATTGAAACTCACAGGTGGCTGAAGCTAAAGCCCTATACTCAGCTTCAGATGAAGATCTGGAGACAATGATCTGCTTCTTTGTTCTTCATGAGATAAGTGAATTACATGGGAAGAAGCATTGACCACTAATGGATCTTTTGGTATCAACGAAGCTAGCCCAGTCTGCATTTGAGTATCCTTGTAAATGTAGAGGAAAGTTTCTATGGAAAAACAAGCCTCTACCTGGGCAACCCTTCAAATATCTTAGGAATCTAAGTGCTGCATTATGATGAGTTTGTTAGGAGCACCTAAGAACTGACTTAATTGTTGTGTTATGAAAGTAATGTCAGGTCTCGTGATATTTAAGTAGAGAAATCTACCAAACAGTCTTCTATATGAAGAGATATCTTCAAAAGGTAAAGCAATATCGTTATGTAACTTGAGAGAAAGATTAGATGGAGTGGATGCATGCTTAGATCCAATAGTGCAAGAAAGAAGATCTAAGCAATATTTATTCTGACAAAGAGAGATACAAAGTTTGGAATGAGATACCTCAACCCCAAGAAAAAATTACAATTGTCCCAAATCCTTAATTTTGAATGAAGCATCCAAAATAGATTTAATATGTTGAAACTGAGTTAAAGAATTTCCAGCAAGAATGATGCCATCCACATAAACTAGTAAAACTGTGAAAGAAGTACTAGTTTTCTTGATAAAAAGGAAATGATTAGATGTTGCTTGAATGTAGTGGTGATGTAAAAGGACATAAGTAAAATTTTCATACGATTTTATGCTTGTTTGCTTTTGGCCATAAAGGGATTTGGTATGTTTGCAAACTTGGTAAGGCTTAATTGCTTGAATTCTACGAGGAAGGAGCATGTAAACATCTTCCTGCAATTCTCCATGGAAAAAAGCATTATTTACCTCAAGTTGATGTAACTGCCAATGGTTAATATAAGCAAATGCAATGATTAACCTGAAAGTGGTTAATTTGGCAACTAGAGAGTATGTATCAAAATAAGCAAGCCCCTCAATCTGTGTATAACCTTTGGCCACTAATCTTCCTTTATATCTCTGAATAGTACCATCTACATTATGTTTGATTTTCAACACCCATCTGCATCCTTTTGGCTTCACATTTGGTGGTAAATCTACAAGTTTCCAAGTTTCGGTCTTCTCAAGAGCTAACAGGTCAACTTGCATCACTTCCTTCCAAAAATCTAGCATGCTAGCCTCCACATAGGTTTTGGCCTCACTATGTGTATGCAAGGACATGACAAAAGAATAGTGGTTAGCAAACAAATTATTATGATTAAGGTAATGTGAAATGGGATAAGTGGTAGAATGAACATTATTGCATATATAGTCTTGTAAATATGAGGAGAAGGTTTTATGTCTGGTAGATTGTCTAGGTAAATTTGGTGATGCTAAAGGTGGAGGAGGAGAATAGGGTGCAGGAATATAGTCATCTATGATAGGAGGACAATAAGGAGGAGAAAGAGTATTGTTGGTGGGAGGTAATGAAGAAATACTAACATCACAAGATGTTTGTGAGAAATACTCCCAATCAGGAGTGGTGGATGAAGGAGTAAATTTGGAGGGAAGAAAAATTTCATGAAAAGTAACATGTCTAGAAACAAAATTTCTTTGGAGTTCAAATCAAAAAGATGAAAACCTTTGTAACAAAACCCTTAACCCAAGAAAAGGGACTTTTTGGCTCTAGTTTGAAGTTTGGATCTGTGAGAGTGTAATGTAGAAGCATAACACATACAACCAAACACCTTAAATAGATTAAGATCTGATGCTTTATGATATAAAATGTGGTAAGGAGACTTATGATGAAGAATTGGAGTACGAACACGGTTTATAAGAAAAACAACATGAAGAATAACATAAGACCAAAATGAAGGAGGTAATTTTGACTGAAAAAACAAAGCCCTACCAACATTTAAAATATGTTGATGCTTTCTTTCCACCCTACCAATTTGTTGAGGTGTCTCAGCACAAAACTTTTAATGAATAATACCATGGAAAGAATATAAATAATTGAGTTAAAATTCAGGATCATTATCAGTTCTAAGAAACTTAGGAGTGGTATGAAACTGAGTTTTAATCATAGTGATGAAATTCTTGACATGAGTGGAAACTTCTTCTTTGGCTTCTAACAAACTATGATTATCTAATATAGTAAGAAAGTATCTATGGCCATGAACAGAAGAAATAGAAATAGGACCCTAAATGTCAAAGTGAATCAACTCAAAATTAGGAGTTGCATGAGATAAACTAGAAGGAAAAGGTAAATGCTTTTGTTTAGCAAAATTACAAATGTCACAAACAACTTTTTTATTGGAAACAATATAGGGGTACAATTGAAACATCTTAGTCATTCTCTGATGAGAGAGATGGCCAAGTCTGAAGTGCCATAAAGCAGTAACAGGTATAGAAGTACTAGAATTACAAATGGATTGGAATGAAAAATTACATGCTTTATTGAATGAACTAGTAAAATTTCTATGACCAACACTAGGAGGAGGAATATATTTGTAAAGACTATCCACTTGATTAGCCAAACCAATCATCTTTAATGAAGTTTGGTCATGTATAAGGCATTTATCAAGAGAAAAATGTAAAACACAAGATAAAGACTGACAATGTTTAACAACAGGTATGAGGTTAACATGAAAAAGAGGTGAATAAAGAACATTGTTGAGATAAAATTGTGTGGTAAAAGTGACATTTCCAGCATACTGAACAATAGTAGAAGCAACATTGGGTAAACTAACACAAACAAGTTTGATTTTACAGAAGGAAGTAAAATAAGGAAGATTGAAACAAATGTGTTCATTTGCTCCTGGGTCAAGATACCAATAACTAGACTTTCTAGGTAAAATCTGAGAAAGAGGTAAACCTACAGTATCAGATGCATTTGCAAAAATGCTGGTAGAAATCAAAGGAGTGGCTTGGATGTGATTGGTGGTACGATTTGAAGAAGAAGATGTTGAGGGAACCAAATTAGCTTGTTGCAGCAAGGGTACAAGTTTAGAACATGCTAAAATGCACTTCTGACCCCCCAAGTTTCACAAACTTTTAAGAGAAACATACATACTTTGTTATAATATAGTGAACCTGATCAAATCAATCTTTTGTACACGGTAAGCAGATCATAGCGAGAAAAATAAGAGCAAGAGGGTGTAGAAGACCTCCAAGGGATTTATGGAATGCTTTTCAGTTTTCACTAATCAACTGTAATGTAATTTGTCATGTTTGATTTTGTTATAGGATAAAAAATGAAAAGTTTGTGGTGTTTACTCATTCAAACCTTTCTTGTTTTTCATTTGCAACTTACACAGTTCTTTAATATTTACTAGCCTCTCTATCCACTCTAGAGATTTACTCTACTAATATTTTGTGCAGAGTTTTTTTAGTGCAGATTTTTTTATTTAGTGCTAGTAGTCCATTCTTCATAGTGCCAAGAAAAACATTGTTTGCTCTAAAATAATTGGTGAAGTTGCAGGCACTAGTAATTGGTTATAAGTAGTTAACTTCTACTGATTCTGTTATTTAACTACTTGTTTCACAACAATGTGTTACATGACATATACTAAGCAATTACACAACAATGTTTTTAATATGTGTGCACTAACTCTAAACATCATCAATAAAGCAATGGATGGAGAATGTGTCATACATTGTAGTAAAAAGAGAATGATCAACTATTTATGCCTTGTTAGCTGGAAAAAGTTAATTGATTTTCTTCATGTGTTGTGACTATACTGTTCTATGTAAATGAAGTTCCAAGCTTATAGGAATTGATAAATTTTAAATGAAGTTTGTGACCGTTATTAAAACATTCAAGTAGTTTTGCCAAATTAATCTTTCACTTTATCTTCAAGACAAAGCATGAAACTTGTATCATATCCTAAGAATAGGTGTGTTTATTAGAATGTCCCTAAGAATAAAGAATACTATAAAAAATAACTGTGTTGGCTATATACTCGTATTAGTAAAGAAATGAACAAATGTGTGCTTTTTTTTTGTGAATGTTGTTGTAGGTTTGTGTGTGCATAAGTCGAGCTGAGTCGAACTTGGTTCAGCTTGGCTCAACTCGAAACTCGATTCTAGTCCGTCACAAACTTTTTTTCAACTTAAATTTGGCTCGGTTCAAACTCGTGAGCAAGTCGGTTTGGCCCGATAACTCAAATCAAACCTACCGAAAGACAAAAAGAAAACTATAAGAATATATGTTTCTTCAACTTTAAAATTCAAATATCAATAAAAACAATTAACTAGGTCCATATATTTCAAATCATTATCATGGATGAACTGTCCTTATAATGATAATTATTAGTAAATTTCATTGACTGATATTGTGTAGATAGATAATCTTAATTCTGCAGAAAATTTCATGAAAAGCTTAACTTACACATGCTAAATTTAAAGGAGATTGAACATTATTTTTAATTAAGAAAAATGGCTTCCAGAGAGCTGTTATAATTTCTCATCCAACTTTTCTGCTATTTTTTGTTTGTAGATTGACAAGCAATAAGAATTTGAATTGGGTTTGTGGCACTTGGGATGGTTCAGAGAAATGCTTGAGTAAAGACATGGAAGTTGGATATTGAAAGTTTATGGTAAAATTGGTCTTATGTTCTTTTTTAGTTTCAATTCCTAATGATAGTTAATTAAGACATCATTATATTGAACGAGTTGCCAACTATAATTTCAACAGTTGGCCTATGACAAATAACTTCGTGGATAAATAACTATAATTTCGATAGTGTTTGACCCTTATTTATCTATTTATTATTGAAAAAGTTAAAAACGTTGTAATCAACTTTAACGTCTATAACCCCACATTGATTAACATTTTCCAACACATATTTAACTCTTAATCTACGGTGTGGGGAAGCAAAGGAAAAAAAAGACATTTGTCTGACTTGTGCGCCATGCCTCGTATTAGTGTTAGATAGATGTCCAACACGGTTCAAAGAGTGCTGAAGTAAAGGGAAAAACTAACTTTTTTTGACAATTGTTTGAGTTGTCCGACACGGGTCGTACAAATGTCGTAGAAATATTGGACATTGACGCATGTTAGACACCGTGACATCTCTAAGTCCTATTATTGTTTATATTTTTAATTAAGTGACGTGTTCTACTTTGGTTAGTTGGGAATAAGGTTGAAGTTTTAATTAAGTGACCCAGTACCTTGAAACATAGATTGACTCATCCCCTTTTTCTTAGGTAGTATACATATGGCAATTGTGAAAAGCTTAGCGGTGAACACGCCACGTAATTAAAAATACTATGTCATGTGAATATGTATTCTTTATGGAATTTGTTTACTATGTCATGTTTCTTATTGAGATTTTTTGGATTTGTTAATGCATTGCTGAATTCATTTTCTATACCATATAATCTTACTTCAGGTTCGTTGAAATGCTCGAGGTCACTAATTGGGGAAGAAAGCCAGAGTTTTGTAAGTTACATTGGAGTCATCGTTCGTCGGGAGGTTCCATTTAGTATGGAAAATTGGATAAAAAGTTCAAGGTTTTGTTAGTTATTTTAAGTTTGTCATTGTTCATAATTACGTATTGTGCATGGACTTTGCATTTTTATGCAAGTGTACATTAGATGTCATTTGTAATTAAGTTGCTACTCAAAACATTATTGATGTTTATTTCTATTAATGGATTACTAGCGTTTCTGATAAGTACATATATTTTTTATCATTATGATGCTTTTAGTTCTAGATGCAATTTCAAAAAAAAAGTGACTTTTATTAGCGCTTTTCTAAAAGAGCTGTTGAAGGGGGGATAACTAAAATAGCGCTTTCTAAAAAACGCTAAGAAACATATGTTTAAAAATAGCCCAAAAATAAGGTTATATTAGCGCTTTTATAGGGTTCTGACCTATAATAGTGGGGGCTTTCTTAGCGCTTCATAAGCGCTATTAAACGCTAAAATGAATGCTATTAAAGAGGATATTTTGTAGTAGTGATTCAAGCAACTTCAATTCTAAAGTCATAAAAACAAACTCAAACCTAGAAAATCCCTAATTAAATTCACACAGTACACAAATTATTCTTGTTCCTCTTCTTTGTAGCTTTTATTTTTGATAAATTAGCAAAATCTAAACCCATAAAAGAATATGAAAATTAACCTCAGTACCAACAAGCTAAACCTAGAATGGGTTCATCTTCCCTTCTCTTTCCCTTGTTCAGCATGCTTATCGAACATCAGCACGATAAAGAAACTTTCAAATCTCTTTACGTGAACAGTAGCAACAATAATAATTGGTATGAGTTTGATATGAGTTATAAAGATTGAGTTTGGTTTGGTTTGTTTGAATGATTTTGATTTTGAGGATGAAGATTAAGGTTGAAGATGAATAAGATTTTTTCAATGTTTATTATTAGTTTTAATTTCATTTTTCTAATTTTTAATTTTAATTAATTTCCATGTGTGCACACAGTTGTCAATATTTTATATAAAAAAAATATCTACATCAGCTTTGACCGAGTCAAAATCATGGGGACCATGGTTTTGTAAAGGGGTGAAACTTAAGGGGGCAAAAGTGCTATTTTTAAACTTAGGGGGCCAAAATCGCAAGTTTGTGAAACTTGGGGGCCAAAAGTGCATTTTAGCCTTTAGAATATTGTTCTTGAGATAATCCAGTAGGAGAACTTGTAGAAAAATCCAAGCCGTGATCAAAAGAAGGATTGGCATTAGAAGTATCATTAGAAGCAGTGTTTACACGTGACTGCTACTTAGGAAAGCTAGGATGAACGTGTTTTTGATAACAAAAATCAATGGTATGATTATTGCGATAACAAAAGGTGCAATATCTGCTAGGTTTATGAGAATTGGAATAAGAACCTTTACCACACCCTTGAGGTTTCCTAGCTTCAGAAGCATTATCTTCAAAGATAGAAATGGAAGAAGGAGAAGAATTGTTGCTTTCTTCTTGAATTAAAATAGAGTAAAGCTTATTGAGAGAGGGAAGAGGATCAAGAAGAAGAACTTGAGTTTTAACAATAGAGAATTGATCATTCAAACCAGTCAAAAACTACATAATCTGATCCTCAGTTCTATAAACCTTAGCAGCAACTCTAATAGCTTCACAACGGCAAGGATGAATGTATACACAATCAGGTAGAGGTCTGTGTGAAGAGAGTTCTTTCCATATTGCTTTCATCTCAGTAAAATACTCAAGGACGGAATTGGTACCTTGCTTCAAATTGTTGATAGAAGAACGTAAAGTAGCAATACGAATTCTATCAACCTTAGAAAAACGCTCATGAAGATCTTGCCAAACTTCAAAAGTTTTATCATAGAAGACAATAGTTTGAGAAATGGACTCTAAAACACAGTTGATAAGCCAAGATTGAACCAAGTAATTACAGTGTTCCCAAGCATTGCGATTAAGATCTTCAAGATCAGGTGTATGAATGGAACCATTGATGAATCCAAGCTTGTTCTTCGTTCCTAAAGCAGGCTTCATGGAACAATTCCACGCAACATAATTGGGTCCAACAAGCTTGGGGAAAACAGTGAGAGAAGATGGACCTTTGCTAGTATGAACAAAAAATGCAGAATCCTAATCAGGATTTTGCTGTTGATTAGCACGAGGAACCATGTGTATGAAGAATCAAGAAATGCGAAGCAAAAACAGATGAAAATCTGTCACAAATTCTAGACGAAACAAGAAGCGATCTCAGTCCAGAAAATGCAATTGAAAACCATCAAAAACAACAGAATACGAAGATTGAAGTTGAATTCAATCAAGCACAAGTGCAGAAAACATGAAGAATCATACGTAGAATCATATAAATGGTGAATGATTCGCGATGAAGATGAAGAAGGAAAGAGATACGCAACAGAATCAGTTAGAAAAACGGTTATGGATCGTAACAACCTTCTTGAAGGAGAAGAAATCTAATACCATATTAAGAAGGTTGTAGTGTTTCCCTTCTTATAGTTTACTGTAATCTAGCTTTCTTGTATAAATTCGCATTGTACCTGAAAGAACAAACTAACTTGAAATGAAATGGCTGTCCTATTAGCTCCAGTGTATCAAATACGGCAAACCTAATTGGCATGTATAGCCTCATTAACCAAAACTCATTAAGTCTAGGAAAACAATCATAGCCACACTGCAGCGCATATATGTCTAGAATCAAATTAACCTACTTAAATAAATAGATGGTTTAGGAAAACTCATTAGGGACATATTTAAGTTGTGTTTTCACCGCATGTATTAGCATGAGTCGAAGATAAATTAGAAACCAATTCAAGAAAGAGACAAAAAGTTCATCAATATAGTTAGAGAAATAAACAATCTATGCTTCCCTAATCAATGTTGATGATCTTGTGTTAACACAACCAGAACAAGAATCTTCAGCATATATTAATTTGCAAAAATATTTTCATACTTAAATTTATGACAGATAATCAAGCTCTAAGTGTGGAAAAAGGATCACATAAATATTTCAGCATACTATGTGTAACACAACCAGAACAAGAATATTCAATAACTTATCAAAGTATATTGATATAATATCTCGTTTCTTCATTAAACTGTGTCCGGTTTGAGGCATGCTATATAGTATGAAGCAATGCCCGACGATATTAGACGACAGCCTAAATAACTTATTAGATTTAGAACGACGCATTGGTTTTTTATGAAAGGGAAAATGAATTTATTTTAAAGGTTTACTCAAAGCATACCCGAGAAAGTAAGGAAAGATACAACAACTAGATCACTAGCATATCTAAAAACAGCAAAACTGTCAAAAACAGAAACCAAAAGCAAACTACAAAGAAACAAATCCACACACACCAAACAATAACAAAAACTGAAAGATAGAAAGACTCAACACAAACTCCACCACCAGCTTGAACCAAAAGCAAACTGTAGCCACTAGAAGCTCACACCAAAGTTAACAACGGTTCATGAATCTATGCTAGCTGATGAACTGATCAACAGTGAAACTGCTGCAAGCCTGCAACAACCTTCAATTGTGCTCCCATGAATATAACCCTACACAACAGGTAACACGAGGTTTATGTTATTAAAGATTGGATTCTATAGCAATATCATTATCCAGTATAGAAATAAATGAGTACTAATTCTTGCTTCCCCAATCAACGTGGATGTACTAGGTCTAAACACAATCAGAGCAGTAATATCTAATATATATTAATTTGTAAAAATATCTTTGGTTAAATAAATAAATGATCCCCTTAAATATATCAACATTTGATTTTAGTCCTTCTAAAATATTTCTTAGGCTTTTGATCCCTCTAAATATTTTCATTTATGAAATTATAAAAATTTTCATTTATGAAATTAGTCTTTGCTCTACATTATTGAGTATTACACTAGAGCAGGGACAAATTTCATAAATGAAAAATTTAAGAGGGACCAAAAGCCTAATGAATATTTTAGAGGGACTAAAATCAACATGTTGGTATATCTAGGAGGACTATTTACTTATTTAACCCAAATATCTTATACTTCAATTGTTAATAGGATCACTCGTGCATACTATCTGCAACAAAATTTAGAAGAAAAGGGAAGTAATACAAGTTTTAATTTCTCATATATTGATATGTATCACTTTCTCATGAAAATGTTCTCAAAATCTAACCTAATAAAGAGTATTCTAGATATATTCAATTTCATTTTGGAAGCATTACCGAAAAATTTCTTTTTTTAATTACTTATAGTTAATATTCTGCAAAACAGATTCAATAGACTCTGGATTCTAAACTTACATACAACAGCCAATCATAATCATTCAACAATACAATCAAATCAAATTCAAATAAATAAATTGTTGTAGAGAAGCTTTCTTTCAAGAGAAACCAAACTTTCAACATGATCCATGCCACTGAACCAAGGTTTGTAGATTCTTTCTACTCTATTATATCTCCAATTATAAAGAATTGCCTCACTTTCAAGAGTACTTATCAATAAAAGTGTATCACTCTTCTCCGAAAGGCATATGGTAACAACGGAAGTCCAAATCATTAAAGTGATCATATATTTGAAGATTGTTATAGCTAACGTTGAAAAGCTGAATCCAAGAATTTTCAACTCCAAATTCCTTCATTTGCCATACCACCAAATGAGTTTGTTTGTAATCATGTGAAAAACAAAGACTGTCCTTTAACAAACTTAGATATGGTACAAAAATCGGCACTTCTCTGAAATCAATAGGAGGCGAAAGTTGAGAATGTGTCTAGCTCGGTGCCCAAATAAAGAGAAACAATCACAAATTGGTCAAGAGTAATATTCTTGAAATCATAACGAGCAGAATAATTGCGAATTGCCAACCAACTAATACGGTCACGCAGATTCACAACATTGATCCAGTAATCATGATCCACAGGAGACTCTTGAATAGTTCTCCAAATATTATCGCCCAAACCAAAGACATATACATTTGTTTTATTTGGAACTAAATACACCACCTTGTAAGTGTCGGTTGAATTAACATAACCAAACGTCAAATTAGGATGGAACCATAGGTCTTTATGAATACAATACCCTAATTTTGGAGACATTTTCCTCGTGGCTTGTTTCCAAAAACGAAGCAACGTCACACTATTAAAATCAGAGGTGAAAAATTGACTGAACAAACAAAGTAATCCATGCAGGAACCAACAACAAAGAGACATCCCTTGTCCGTAAGTTGATGGTTAGGATCTTCTGGTAGATTGATAATGATTGGAGGGTTCTGGAGCAAACAAAAAACAGTGAAGAATGCAACATTGCGATCAAAGGTAGATACAAGTGTGAAGTCCGTGTTCCTTGAAGATCGAGTAAGGTGCAATTTGATGAAGTTGGGATCAGAGATGAGAGAGTCAAGTGACTTACTCAAGCACCTAAATCGAAGGAGATTTGACTGGAAGCAAGGAAAGCACATCGAGGATTTGCTCGTCAGGGATGAATTTTGGTGGCATGATGGTAGGACGCCGTGATGGTGATAGGTGATTCATGATGGGATTTTTGTTACAAATGTGGTGTTGCGCCTTTGGCCAGTTTTAAAACCACATGATCCCATTTGTAACATAAATTCCTATTAGAGTTAGTAAAATAAATTCCTATTAGGATGTTTAATAATTTTGGGCCAGTTTTAGAACTTTTTTATAATTGTTTTGAGGAATTTCTTTGCAAAATTTTACTTATACGATAAATTACAACTTTAAAAAATGGATAAATTTCAAATCAAGAAAAAGTTGAAGGAGAAAAGAATAAAATATTTCTCAAAAAATAATAATTAAATATATGTTTTTTAAAAGAATTTTTTTTGACAAATTTAAAGAATTAAATATATATTATAATAGTTATTTAGATACTCTATTTTATTTTTTTATGTAAACCAAATATCTACGCGCACAACTGCAAAGATTAATTTTTTGAGCCTTGTGTGGGTTACTCTATACCATAAAGCCATTTTGTTGGTTTGTCGTGTGTTTTTATTCGTTTATATATTTGTACTTTAACTTTGTTGAGTCTACTTTTGACACACCTTTAGCTTGTATGGTTCTCACCATTTTTTTAAGATATTCTTTTGGGTCATTCAACAAAAAAAAAATCCTATTAGAGTTAGTCAAAAATAAATTCCTATTAGGATGTTTAATAGACCCAACAAAATTAGAGTAGAGATAAACGAATAAAAAAACAACAAGTCAATAAAAATTAGAGTAACCCATACAAACGGTTGGGTTAGACCATTACAAACTAAAATCCAAGGCAAAAAATATTGCTTAATGTGCCTCATCACTAAAAATAAAGTTTAATCCTATCTAGCACATGATTGAAAGATAATTCTTTGTTTTTTTTTTTATAGAAAAAGATAAACGTTGAATGGTGTTTTGCATATAAAATAAAAATTTATTTAATAGAAATACTACATTGATACATTGATGTTAATTTATATATTAAAAATAAAGGAAGGATCCATTGACTCCAAGAGTAAGTATAAAGAGTTACTCCAAATCCTAACCATTGATTTTAATACTAACCATTGCTTCTGATTACTCCTATGTCGGATAGGCGTGTTTGGTTACATGCTTCGGACGGCAACCTCTCTGCTAAGTTGGCTTTCCAATTCCTTCACCCTTCTCCGGACAAGCTTGATTGGGCTTCTACTATATGGCGTCCTTGTATTCCTCTGTTGCATTCATTTGTGTTTTGGCGTCTGATGTGGTCCAAGCTCCCCACCGATGAGAACTTGCAAAAGCGTGGGTGTACTTTGGTTTTTATTTGTGGTTTGTGTTACAAGCATGCTGAATCCTCTTGGCATTTATTCCTCTCATGTGATTTCGCGGTGGCTGTTAGGCGGTGCATAGGTCTGAAACTAAACCGCTCTATGTCATTAACATCGGTTCATAATTTGTTAGATTGCATTCATGTTCGCTGCAGCTCTCAAGTGAGGGACGTTATAATGGCTGCAATTGTTCATGTTGTGTATTGCATTTGGCTTACCCGGAATGCCTTTCGGTTCAACTCGGTTGCTGCATCCCTTCACGCTACTATGGCCAAAATCGCATCTTATGTTGCTATATTGGGTATGCACTCCAATGGTAATTGTATTTCTCTTGATGTTGATATTTTAAATAACTTTTTGATTCCCCCTCTCTTCCGGCGTGTCAAGGAAATTGTTTCGGTGGTTTGGAAGGCTCCCACCATTACATGGGTGAAGGCAAATACAAATGGTTCGGTGGTTAATCTTAATGCTTCTTGCGGAGGAATTTTCCGTGATTTTAGAGGGACCTTTTTGGGCTGTTTTGCTAGTAATATTAGTAGTTGGTCTGTTTTTGAAGCTGAGCTGATGGATTTGATTTTAGCTATGGAATTCGCTGCCGGTAATCATTGGAACCGCTTGTGGCTTGAATGCGACTCTTCTAGTGTTGTGCATGCATTTAAAAACAACATCATCATTCCTATTCGACTTCGGAACCGTCGGCATAACTGTTTTCAACACGGTATGACGATAATTTGTTCTCATGTTTTCCGTGAAGGAAATTGTTGTGCGGATAAGCTCGCTTCTTTGTGTCACGTTGTGACAAATACTATTTGGTACACCACCATGCCTTCCTCTTTGGCAGATGATTTTACTAGGGACAGAAATGGCCCCTGCGCATGAAGCCATTTGCCCATGCACAAGGGAAAACAAACATGCTGCCTCATGCGCTCCTGCACACCAAACCAAGAGCCACACGGATGAACACGAGCAAGAAGTACTATTTGCTTGTTTTCCAAGCCATTTTTAGGGGAAACCCCTTATTTTCACTCTCTTAACCCCTAAGTAATCATGTACTATACATAGAGAATCTTGCACCCTCTTTTATTCATTAAGAAAGATAGCGTTACGAGGAAAGGGTCAAGCATTATGAGCTTCAAGGAAGAGGATCTCCATCCTCATCTTGTTCTCTATAGGTATGTTTTTCTATTGTTTTGTAATGATGTCGGTTTTCATGAGTAACTACCTCTTTGATTAGAGTTCCATGACGAAACCCTTCATATTTGTTGAATTGTATTAATAAATTTATATCCAGTTAATAATCTAAAGTCTGATTTAATCTGTATATGCTTGTTTTTACACTATATCTTAGACGAAGCCAATAGGATTGACGACCCTAATTCCATTATAGCAAGGCAGTAGTGAATTGCTTAGTTTCTAATATAACTGAATCAAAGCATCAATTTAGGGCTATAACTCATCTTAGCGGAACCCTGCAATTGTAAATGGTTAAATTGCGGGGACATTAAAATAATTTTCCATTAATTCATCACGAGGTTATATTACGTTCTACTTTCTTAAATCTAAACATAAGGCAAGTTATAAACTAATGATTTTTTGATTTAATTTTCAACAAAGACGAATGGGGGATTCAAGGATTCCCTAATCGTCGTTCGTTACACTTCCAAATCACAAACATCAAATCTAGAATTAGGCAGGACGATTAAATCCTTGCAACCACCTTCAAATCTCTTCTTTTATTTGCTATCTTAAATAGATTTGGCTAAATACCGAGTTGAACGACAATCTATGTGGGGACAATTAACTTACTACTTTATTACTTGATATGATTTAGTGCAATTGTCAAATTATTACCATCATTATTGGTGGAGTATTGAGATGCCTAAAAAGAACCATAAATCTTGTATTAAATTATCAGAGGCTTCTTATTGTCCTTGTAAGATACAATGATGTAGATTAGAACACCTTATTAGCTCGTTCCAAAGCAACCAGTGGCTACATATATTTGGTATCAGTGGAAGATTTAATAATTTCTTAGAAATATAAGAAGATAACAATATTGGCTCAATCTACTATGGAGATTGAAATGATAGCACTAGAAACAATCAGTGAATAAGAAAGTTGGTTAAGATGTTTGCTATGAGAAATTCCTCTATAGGAAAAATTGATACTAATTGTATTGATTCGTTGTGATAGTAATGCAACTATTACAAAAATTAAGAGTTGTTACTATAACGGGGGGAGATGGAAAATATGTCGCAAGCACAGCGCTCTATTGAAGTTTTAAGAGTGGATCATGTACGCACTGATGAAAATTTGACTTATCCTTCAATGAAAGGACTAGTCAAAGAGAAAGTCCATAACACATCAATTAAGATGGGACTATTGTCTTTGGACAATTATATAACTCGTGATGGTAACCTGACCTTAATTCTTGGAGATTCGAAGAAATAAGTTCAATGGATAATAACAAGTTGTGAATTGATATGAGGTGAACTTGCTATAATAGATAAAAAAAAAAAAAAAAAAAAAAAAAAAAAAAAAAAAAAAAAAAAATTTAGAAAAAAAATAATATAAATAAAAAAAGAAAAAATTTAATTTATATTAAGTT
>Ga0315914_1003494_pt1 | contig 23857 bp, 11 predicted proteins | sample MpolenodulesMG_FD_203920 | JGI IMG/M metagenome (GOLD analysis project Ga0315914, IMG submission 203920) | Medicago polymorpha root nodule microbial communities from Los Angeles, California, United States - elongated nodules | ecosystem: Host-associated > Plants > Roots > Nodule | place: USA... | reverse complement strand
ATGTTAAAGATTTGAACAATAGAGAAACCATAATAATAATACTCGAATCAATCTTAGAAGATCAAATGTAAAATGAAAGGAAATAGAATCTCAAAAATCAATACAAAAAGAGAAGAAGTTGTGAACAGAGAATGCAACAAAAAAATCATAGATAATAAGTATGGTTTCTGGGTTTGAATATGAAGGTGATGAATTAAACTTAAATATCTTAATGTAATTTTAATTTTTTTCTTATAATTGCTGGTTTAAAATCTAAAAACGAATAGCAATTTTTTTTTATCCCTTAGAGTGAAGTTTGTAACAGTAGCCTAATATCCTTCATAAAGTTTGGTGAAAGTTTGAGTATAAATGATTTCTGGATAATAAACAATGGAAATATTAATTTGGTCACTTTAGTATTTTTGGATTGTTTTGGGGTGGTACTTTGATTTAAACAACAAAAAGGGTCAATTTAGAATTAGACCCAAAACTGGTCCACCTATTATTAAGGGTTAAAAAAACTTTTTGTATGGTACCCAAAAACATTTACTTGTGTATCTTAACCTTCACCATCCATTCCACCCTATTCCATCACTTACTCTCATTTTGCCTCCCCTCCAATTTGGAGGGTATGGGATGGAATGACCCATTAACTTCACTTAATAATAAGTTATTTACTATTTTATCCCTGTATGATTTTTTTATTGACCACGTGAATGCTATTTTCCTCTTCGTGATATTTATTTGGCCTATATGATTCCCAGATTCTTCAAAGAAAGAAAAATCCCAGTCGAATGCATTCTTTGTGTGATGTTTGTTTTGTATTTATATTTTAAATTGTCTCCCAGCTTTCAGTTTTGCACAGTACCTCATGCCACAATTTTCATTTCATCTTTTTATCTCGTTTTAATTTATTTTGAATAACATTGTTTAATCTTTGAAAACTAATGCATTAAACATCTTCTAATGCTGCTCTTTTTTCTTAACTTCAATTTTACAGATGCTTGTTTCAATTGTTTATTTTTTTTTTAATAAAAAACATGTTAAACAATAATGCATTTTATAAAATGCAAATAAATATTTTAAATAAAGTTTTATATACATATAAAATAGCAAACAATATATATTTATATGAACAAATCATTTTTATGAAATAAATATATTTTTGAAATACATTTCTTTCTTGTAAAATATATTTTTATTAATAGGGGTAAAAATGGAATAAAAAAGTTATAATTCATTCCATTCCGTTCTCTTTCCAAACAACGGAATGACAATTTTATTTCGCTCCCTCATGAAATATCCAAACAATGAAATAGAATCTCTCTCCCATCCCCGCTCCGCTCCATTTCATTCCACTCTATTCTATTTCATTCCGCTCCGTTATATTCCATCAATCCAAACAGAGTCTTTGCATCCAACCGAAAAGTGATTCTTTCTTCTGGGAAAATAACAACAACGATTCTAATCTTTCACGGTCACAGGGATCAACGGTTACTCCTCTGGATTCAGGTAATTTTTTCCTTCTTCTAGGTCCTTTTTTTCCCTACAAAAGTGTAGATCTATTCTTAATCCAGGTTTCATCGATCTTCGCATTAATTCTTCTTGATAATAATAATCTCATAACAATTACAGGTATAAGGATCTACTCATTTTCTGTCATGATTTTCTAGGTTACAAGTTTAGTTACCTTTTTACGATTAATCTCAATTCAGACTGTGTCACCATAATCTTCAAACTTTTTCGTTGTTTCTGCGTGCCACTCATTGATTACTGGAATTATTGCATCTTGTTCTGGATCATGATTCTTATGTGATTGCTAATTGCATGTTTTGTAGACTTAGAAGGATTGAAGAAGAAGAAGAGTGGTGAATTCTAAGAACACGTTAACATGGTGAGGAAACTGTAAATTCTTTTCACTTTGGTATTTGTGTTTGGAATGGCGGCGTGTTTGACAAAACCACGGTGGCGCCGTAATTTTGTTGAAGCGCCAAAGTGTAGTTTTTGCGAAAGAAATTATGGTGGTTCAACGTGAATCTGTCAAACTCACTGTGAATCCAAACGTGCATATAGTCTATAATGTGTTAAATGCTTTTGACATTTGTTTGGTATTTTGTTTCAGTCTGCGCTTTTCAATTTCCATTCATTTCTTACTGTCATACTTTTGGGAATATGTGCCTGCACTTTCTTCAAGATGCAATTTCCAGCAATCCTTGAGCAGAGAACTGGGTAAATACTCTATATCTCTTTCCATGTATAATATGAATCCAAATACTCTTATGTCTTATGGTTTCTGCCTTAGTATATCTTAAACCAGTATTGTCAAATTGCAGCTATAGTGCTGCTATAGGGTAGCGGAATTTGAACAAAACACTAGTGTTCTGCAATGCATGATTTAGTTCAAATTGTTGTTAAATAGTGGCTATAGCACTCTAGTGTTGTGAAATTTGAACAAATCACTATTTTCTGCAATCTGCGACTGACAAAGAGTTGTTTTCAACATGGGTTAAAGACAGTGGATGCAGGCTTATCATGTGCCCCCTAAAAACCATCCCTTTATTAATTTTTATGAGCATTTTTAAGTTCTCTCAAAATTGAGGATTTTAAACATCCAGGCAAAGGGAAAGAAAATCATTTTATAACCCTCCGTTCCTTTCCCGCAACCTTCCTGTTTCCTTTTGCAAGTGTTTGATAATATGTATGGATATTTGAATTTTACATCTTCATTTAAAAATGATCTCTTCTATACACAAATCACTTTTTCTTAACCATTAGATATTTATTTTGCACTAGTGGTTTCATTCTTCATAATGGAATGTTAGAACTTGCTGAACTAACAGAATTGATGACATGTGTTTTCCTGACAGATTTCGCAGTCTCTTTTGGAAGGCAGCAAGAATAGGTAGATGTCTCCTATTTGATTTGCTACTGCCTCAATTATCATTTTATGTCTATTTTTATATTTGCTTTTAAAATCTGTTTGTGTTTTTATTCAAACTTTGGAAAGAGATTGTAGTGGAAAATAAGGGGTGAAAGGAGTCATAGTTTGGGTCCAGGTTACCCTTGAAGTTTTATTTAGCTTTATTCTGTGATATTTTTATGCCTTTTATCCATGTGATTGACGCCTTAATGACTTAAGATTATGGTTTTTTTGAGTTAATTTGGGTCAAACAACATACTTGTATACTTGTGTTAATGACCTAGACCCCTATTGGCAGGTTGTTTGCGACATCGGTTACTAGTATTCTAGCTTTGCCTTGTAGTTCTTGAATGTCATTGTCTCACATTTAGTGCTTCACCAGCTTGTTGGGATTCCTTGTGAAATAGATTGTCATTGTTATAATATTTTTTTTGGCTAAATTATTTCATGGGTCCTTTAAGTTTTACGTTTGTAACAAATTGATCCTTTTTGTTATTTTAGTCACACATAAGTCCTTTAAGTTTGAGGTTTGTAACAGATTGGTCCTTTAAGTTTTTTTGGTCACAAATAAGTCCTTTAAGTTCGTAAACGTTTTTGATTTAGTCCTTCTACCACGTCATTGTTTGGTAAATCGAAGGACTTATGTGTGACCAAAATAACTTAAAGGACCAATCTGTTACAAACATCAAACTTAAAGGACCCATAGAGTAATTTAACCTATTTTTTTATTATTAACTTGATACATAAAAAGATGCTACGAAGTAAGCGAGAGAAAAAAATTCATGAGGTGTGGAACCTGTCAGATATATTATCTTGACCATGCTTGTATGGTTATTTACACAGGTGAGCGTTTAAGTCCATGGGTAGCTATGGGTTGTTTCATGATGGGTGTTTCAATAATCTTCTTCTAAGCTTCGTTTCCGTCTACTCAATTGTAAGTTGTCTCTTTCCTTTATCTAATCATACTAGTAAAATAAACTTAATGTTAAGAAATAAATGTGCTTAATTAGTATTTTTTTGCCATAAAATATATAAAAAGAAGTTTGTAAACCATATATGGGTGTGGCACCTTTCAATGGACATCTGTTGGTTGATAGTGCTGCTCGTTACTTGATCATCCAAGTGATTTGTATGCATGAATTTTTCTTTACAGATGTGCAGAAGTTGATAAGTTTGTACTTTATAACTCTGATTTGGGAACTTACTGACAGATCCAATTTGTTCAATAAATAGAATCAGTTGTGTGAAACATATTGTGATGGATGCTTATTTGATGCTTATGGGAAGCTTACCATTAACTTCAATGTCCTTTTAAGACTTCTTCAGGGAAGTAGATAGCTTACCAAGGTCGCCCTTCTATACTGAAGACTTGTGGTCTTTTTTTTTTTTTTTGTAGAAATTCCAATCCTGGTTTTCTCTTCTTCCATACCTTAAAGGCTTTACTCTTTTAATCTGTTCTGAATTGTTATTCATGGTAGCATTCATCTGGAACGGGGTGTTGGATATCTCGGGTAGCAACTAGCAAAAGGAAAGCCCATAAGTAGACTAAGCTAATTTGAGGATTGAAATTAAGTGTAACATTTTTACATCTGCTATAGTAGTATAACAAGTTCCACACGGTGATAGTCAACACTAATAATTTATAAATTTTATCTTTGCAGGAGGCATCTGTTCTATGCTCTGCTACATTTTTGTATGCTACATGGTCTGCAGTTCTACAGTGTGATAGTTTGTACCTAAAATTATTCCATTGGAGCCCCTGAAACTCCATTATTTAGCTTTCTTTTCAGTATAGCAGCTCAAATCTGGTTAACCAATTATTCTCTTTATAACTTTATCTAACTTTAACTCCTTTTCAGTATGCAATTGTATTTGTAGAGTTTGCTTGCCCTTTCCTTAGGAATTAGTTGAATTTTTTCTGTTTGTCTCTATAGCATGCTTTATTTGAAGGAATTCATATATCTACTCTCTACATTACTAAACTTTTGCAGTTTATAGCATTTTAACTTTGCTTCGAAATATCGAGTATTTTAGAAACTCAAATATAATTGACACTTTTCATCTAAATATACTCGAAGATATTGAGAGTAGATTAGATGCGTGAATATGAAAATATTAGATATGACTATTTTGGTCCAATACACATCAAGTGAGTAGTTTATATCGTTGTGACTTGGTATCATCTTCAAGCTCAGTTACTAAACCCTTAATTTATCCATATCCTGTATTTGATTTAGAGATACAGTGCTAATATCAATGCTTTTACACCCTGTCAAAAAAAAAAAATACATGCTTTTGCACAAATTGAAAGTCTTGCTGTTTATGTAAATAATTATTTACAAATCGATGGTGTCAGGATATTATTATTAACAATAAATAATCAGGATTTAGATTGGATTGATTACTTGGGTAAATAATACCATTGGCAATTTCACTCAAATGATTTTTTGTTGTTGGAAAACTTGAACAAAATACAAGCTTGAAGCTTCTTGCCAAACGCTAGAACATTGTGTCAAAACAATTTTATGAACGTGACTTCCCTTGTTAACATGTCCAATAGGGATTAGTAATTAAAACTAAACCAATAGGGATTAGTAATTAAAACTAAACATTCTTTTGATGTATGAAATTTTATTCTATTTAGTGTTTTTTTGGTTTTGATAAGAAAAAAATAATTGAAAACAACAAAACCGCGGCCGTGTGAGTTTGAAAAACATATCTAGTAGAATATTACTCCGCATGTACTTATGGGGGCGTTTGTTTCACATATTCATAAATTAATCCCAGAAATAACCTATCTGGGAGTAAAATAGTGGGAATTTCATTATCTTGAAAAAAGGTGTTTGATGACTATTAATAATTTTTTTTTTGACAAAGACTATTAGTAATTCTTGTGAGTTCTGTTTATATGTAGTAGTTTAGACTATAATAGTAGTTTTAGGGTGTTGCTAACAAATGCCCTAAGAAAATTGGTTAAAGAACAAAAATTAAAATAAAGTTACAGACAAAGCTGCACCTAGACATATAAGAGGTTGAGAACTTCATTGTTGAAATCCATGACCAGATTAGAAGTTTTACCATGTCAATATTTGAACGTGATAATACCAAATTTTTATATGTTGGATAAAGTTCGCAAAAATAAGACCACATTTTAATATTCCTAACATTTTTAGTCAAAAAGTTATTCCTGACATTTATTTACCGAGTGTGCGTTTGGATAAATATTTTAAACTAGTTTAAGAGAATGTAAATTCTTAATTTTAGAATTAAAATAATATAATCATTAAAAAAATGAAGCAATTGAAGAATATAGTTTTATAATAATCATTTGATTTTAAAAACTTTAAAACTTGAAAATATTTTATAATCCTCACGGCTCACATGCCAGCACTTTTTTTTCTAAAATCCTGACAAATACACCCTTACTAACCATGTATGTTGAACCCTTCAAGAATGTAGGAAGATTCAAATAGCCACAGAAACATCGCAAATGGATTTAAACTACTCCGCCGACTACACGAAAAGTGTCCCTAAAATCTACTGAGCTCACTATATTACCAAATCATGATACATGGAAAAATTACAAATCAAAGGAAAATATGAAGCAAGAAGACTACAGATTTCTTAAGCAAGTTTACATTAAATGTCCATTTTCTGAAGTTCCTGTGTCCTCAGCCATCATAATCTCCATGTCCCGTGCATCTCGCTTCAGAACACTGCCAAGTCTTGCTATGGCATCCATCTGCTGCTGTAAAACCTGTTCTCACAAAGTAGACCATTATTAATGAACATTGAGTTCTTTGGAGTTAAAAAAGTGCAAATTTCGTCATACAAATGATCGTTTAAAAAATACAGCAAAAGATCAAAAAATATTTTAAGCAATAAACCTCATTGCCATATTGGTAGCATCTTACCTCCTGCAGGTCAGCCAGACTTTGATCGTGAATTTTGGTTGAGCCCAGAAGATGAGCTGAGTTACCAAATCCATTGCTATTAGCCTTGACACGAGATACACCGAGTAGATTTTGTACCCTTCTAGATAATTCCGCTCCAGATCCTTTAAGCTGGAAAAAAATTTCACGTTAGTTCCATCCAAGCAACAGAATAGGAGGCAGAAGATACAAAAATTCTACCTGTCTAGTTATTGTGGCTAATTTCTCAGCGAGTTCAGCTTCCCCTTTTGTTAATGGAATACGGCAGCCTTTTCCCTCCAACGCCTCCACTATTCTCATCACCTTCAATCACGACATATGATTAGACATAATGAGGAGAGAACTAGACAAAATAAGAAATGTGAAAGCTTTATTTCAAACACACAACAGCTGTGCATACTCTTAAAATACGTTGCTGAAGAATCTGTTCTTTCTGTTTCAGTCTTTGAATCCAAGGAAGAGTATCTGCTTGAAAATGTCTTTGGAGCTGCAAATACCATCAGAGAATCAAAAAGATAGGTTAGCATAAAAAACCGGTACTGGTTCACTATTTTTCTTGGGAGAGCAGGAGAAGAGAAATACCATTTTAACATTGCTTTGGGTTACACTTAATCTCTCTGCATCAGAGACAATGACTTCATCTTGGAGCTGCAAGACAATGTGAGCAAAAATGTGTCATCAAAGCCTATATTTCAACAATTTCTAATTTTCTATATCTGATTTTGTTAATTATATATTTTTTGCACCACATACTGACTGGGGGGGATACAGATCAAAGCACCGCCCTTTGCCATTGTGGCATATTTCAATATATCCACCCAGTAAAGAGTTGTGTATATTCAAATGAATATTGATCTAATACTACAATTGGAGCAGTCATGTTCCTAAAAGCTCTTGGCTCTCCTTAACTTATCCTTTAGCATATATTATTCCCACTCGTAGGTTAGAAGGAAAATGCAAAAATTTGGGTGTGCGTTAGGTGGGATATCCACCGTGATCCCAACACATGCTATACCATGCCTTTTAATTTGGCCAATATCATGTTTCTCTCATTTCTAAAACAACTAAAATTAATGGGTATCAACGGCTTTCTCTTTCATGCCATTATTATTCTGTTACCACTCCTATCTCTTTCTATCATCAAATGTCACTCGTCAACTATTATTTTTTCTCAACTTTTTTGTGGTGGAATCTTTCAGTTTCAATGATTTTGAAAGTTACTAAGATACCAATCTTGCAGCTGCTAACTCATATACCAATCATAAACAATCCCCTCCACAAAGGACTAGACACCGATCAACTTCATTTAAAATGCCACCATAACAGAGACTAGAGTAGAAATGTCATGTAATTTATAGGCAAAATAAATTAGAGTTGGACAATATTTATTTATGTTTCCTACCTTTTCCAATGCATCCATTATAAAATGGGGTTTTACAATTAGAAGCAAGTCAAACAGCTACTCTGTTATTAGGAAAATATGCATTGCTGCTGTTTTCACATGTCAACTGTTTGATTGATTGCATAATGATGTTGAAATGAATGGCATGGCATTAACAGGAAATAGAAAATGTGAAATATAAGTTTTTCTGAAGAAGAAAAAAAATTATATTTTCTTAAATAACCATCAACTTAAGCTGTTTGTGAAAAGGGAGAATGAGTTTTGGTCCAAATGAAAAAAGGTGTAGGTAGCATTTGGTACACAGAAAAAATGAAACTGAACAGCATGTTATATCTGTTTTCTTTAATTCCAACATTTTACTTAGAATTAACCCTTTTCTCAAGGTCTGTCCTGTTTTGTTCTATTTTTCATATGCACCAAACATGAAAAAAACCCATATGCTATGCCTTGTTTTAACTTGTCTATTAAACACAGTAACAGGATGCAAATTTACTTATTCTAAAAAGAAAATGGAAGTATGTTAGCAGTTCCCGTCTGTCTAGGTTACCAACGCACACACATGTCTATATCCTTCCTATCACTTCCTATCACCAGTTTGTATTGAAAATAGAACAACACATCATGTTAAGTTTTCTATTTTCCACAAAATCTTGACATCAGCAGCAAAGTTCTCTGTTTTAGTGTTAACCATGGACAACTGATGAGCAGAATAAATTTTGTAAACAACTTTTTTTCACATAAAATCAAAGTTCAAATGTCTGGCATCTATGCCGATGATATGCACCTAAATTTTGAAACTGCTAAACATTTACATTTATATAGAATTATTTAAAATCTAAATTGCAAGGTAAGGTTGTTTATAATAGATTTAGAATGGACTTGAGTCTTCCTTGGATCCCACTATCATGGGAGCTCAGTTACACTAGGTTGCCCCTACTATTTAACTAAAAACTGAACTGCAGAAAAGAGCCAAAATGCCCAGCACCATATGAACATCCATTTCCTTCAAAAATCTTATATTCAAGATGCTAGCACTAGTCCAGTAGTTAACCTATCAAATTCATTGCTATAATGTACAATGTCTATGTTCTTTTTGGATATCTAATGATAGGTGAAATCGAATGGAACAAAACTACCATACCAATATTTGGAAATTTTATGATGGAATGAAGAAAAGTTGAATTCCGATGTTAGGGAGTACGGAAGAGAAGGAGACAGTATGTGACTACATAGCCTCAAATTGGTAAAGAAAATAAAATGTATTAGATGGAACGGATTCCATCAAGGTCCATCACATTAAACCCTGTTTTAAACACTCCATAACTAATTCCAGTTGAGTCCTTTCTATGCACCCCTTCCAATGAATTCAAACATAGTGCAGCACAAAAATTTTACCTTAAGGCGTTGGGAAAGATCCTTAAAACCTTGAACTTGTTGTGGCCAAAGACGTTCTCTATCAGCACTTTCCATACCCTCAAGCTTCCCCATAGCTTCCGCCCACATGATCTAGCAACATAAACTATTCCCCACAATTAGCCAGTGGCATGACATAAGAAAAAGAAGCTACCAACTAGAGTGTTCAGTGGGAAAAAAAATATGAACTTACATCTGAAACACCAGCAGGCTTCACCCTAAATTGTGGGTCTGTTACACTGAATAACAAATGCTGCACAACACACACAACGACCAATATGAGAAAACATGAAGACTAAGGTTCTGTCTGGAAAGCACAATAAGCTAGCCTATAATTGATAGCTTATCAATTCATATACTAAAAAAGATCGGTTTGGTAACCATCATTTTCTCAGAAGCTTGTAACTTATTTTTACTAGCTTATAGCGTTTTTTGATAAGCTAATTCAAGTAGCTTATAGCTTAAAGCATATAACTTATCGTTTTTTCTCTAAATTTTATCCCAGTTATCTTAATTGAAAAAATTAAATACTAACTAAACATATCTTTTTTATGTCATCACATATTTATGAGCCAGTTCAACTTTTAATTTTACCAAACACCACAAATTTAATCAATTAGTTTATCGGCTATCAACTAGCAATCCACTGTAAGTTAACTTATCCACCGGCATAAACATTTGTGAGACTATTTAGGACAACTTATGGAAACAGCTTATGATAAATTAGCCTCTGTTTGGATAAATAGCTTAATTAGGTTTGAACCCTATATCCATGACCCTATAATTCCAAATAAATTTGAAATGAAGAAGACAGAGAGGAAGAAAACCTTAAAAGCGTATTTGGGGTTTCCAGCATCTTCCTTATAAGAATCAAGAATCGCCTAATTGAAAAAACACAAATAACAAACAGATTAATCAACAAAAAAATTAAAATATTAATAAATTTGAACAGTGTAGTGAAAAAAATAATACTTGAATATCACGATCCGCTAGTGAGAATGGAACTGGAGCAACATTAGCCATTTGAGTAGTCAATTGAGAATTTGGAAACGGCGAAGGTTGCGGTGCCGGCGTAGAATTCTGAAACCCAAAACCAGTAGAAGGTGATAGTTGAAAGAGTGAATTATGCTGTTGCTGCTGCTGTTGTTGGGGTTGTGGTTGAGCAGAGAACGGTGTTGAGAAGAGGGAAGAACCACCACCGAAAGCGGGTGTAGAAGAAGCACCAAAAGCAGGAGTTGAAGAAGGGGTACCGAAACCTGGGGTGCTGAAAGCTGGTGTGGAAGATGGAGTACCGAAAGTTGGAGTGCCGAATGCTGAAGATGGGGTTCCGAAGAGGGAAGATGAAGATTGACCGCCGAACATGGTGGTGTGCGGCGTGGGGACGATGAGATTGAGAAATGGAGAATTGTGTGCGTGTGATTCGAGTTCTGAAAGCAAAAAGCAAAAGGCGCGCTTAAATTTAGCAGTCTAGGTGTTTGATGAATTGCACTTCCATGTGTGACATTGTGGTTGGCCAATGTCACAATGTCACCCAAGTGCTACCCAAATGTAAAACACCTCTCTAAATTTTTTAAATTCAACCATAAAAATTATTCAATTTTCTAATTTAATTAATTAAACGTGAATATTTTTCTATCTCGGTTATTATACATTTTATGTCGGGTGTTCAAAACCGAACAGATTCTATAAAAAAAAAACTGTAAATTACTTTTATAAAATGACATAATTTTACCTTGTTAAGTTTTTTCTTTACTTTTTAGTGTGTGTGTTGTGTGTGTGATGATAAAATCTTAGTCTTTTATATTTTTACAGAATACGATTACTTTTGTTCCACACATTTAATTTGGTATATGTTGTTCGATGAAAATCAAATTCTAATGTTGGATGAAATTAAAAGCATTGTTGAAAACATTGCAGTAAATATGTTGTGTTTTCCCTTTTTAACTCAATTTTAACGTTGAAAACAAAAGTTTGTATTGAATTGAAAAAAAATCGCACCAACGATTCAACCTAAATTGTATTGTTTTGGTTTAGTTCAAATTTTATTTTAAAAGTCAACCTAGCCGAACCAAACCGCATGTTTTTTGTATTCCGATTTGGATGACTTTTAACCTCACAACCGAATCAAATCGCACCACAGACACTCCTAATTTGAAACATGTAAAACAGTCCTTTTGCACTCTAGAAATTTGGGAGAAAGGACAAAAGTGGTGGATTCCAAAGCTAGGAAAGCAATTTTATATCCGAATAAAATGGAGTGATCAAAGCTCTAATGCCTATTGACCACTCGGTGTTTCGATTTATAGATGTTAAGATATTTCGATCATTCTTACGAAGGATTTAAGTGTCTAAATTTTACAACTGAAATGATTAAATCACCTAATATTTGTATATTAAATGATCAAAAAGAAAAGAAAATAACTTACCAAACTGTCTACCATATTTGTAGTTTAAAAAACCGAAATAATAATCTGTACAAGATAGAACGGTGTTTGTTAATGTCATTTGCACATACTCTGTACAAGATAGAACCAAAGTCACAGAAGACTCGGATCGAACTAATGGGAACTAACTTGATCCAGAGATACAAGCCGAAAGGAAATATTTACAATCAGAATAACGTGGATTAACGAAAAATTTCGGGATTTTCATTCCTCAAAGCATTTAAAAGGGGATCGTTCTCCTTGTCACTTTCAGTAAACTAGACTGGTTAAATCCAGGAGTATCAGCAAGATAACCCCCTCTGGATTATGGAAGCAGAGAGATATGACGAGTCGTATGCTTCCCTCTGCCACTTCTTGTTGAAACATCTGCAACTCGCTGGTCGTCATACCACTTGCTACCTAAAATCTGAGAAACAATGCAGGTACACAGGTGAAACAAACACCAAAGTTATACGCATAGCAAAAGACATAAAAGTCGAGAGAAAGAAACGCACAGGTTCAAACCAATTTTCCCCATCTGCAGTATCACAAGTACGAGGATTGCCCGAAGATTGTATTGCTGAACTCAATCAATAATTACATATTTAATTGCTGTTCTTCTCAGATGATGGACATCATTTTTAATCTATATGTGACATTGTGGAGGCTCAAATGATCTAATTGTAGACCATACAAAACTAGATCCAGGCTCTAATATATTCCAGTTGTAAACTCCACCAGAAGCATAATCCTGCAATCCCTTCCCAATCAAGCAAAAATTTCACCTATCCAAGAACAAATATTGTATCATAATTTCACATAACTGAAATATCCAGGAAATATAACTTCGATGTTCATATAGTTGTTTTATTTTAACAACTTACGACGTGCAGTAGCCTTTAGCCCTCTCGATATAGTTAATTAGTTATCACATTATAAAACCAAGAGAAAAATAAACATAAATTCATCCACCATAAATTGAAATAGAGATTCTACAAAGTCGATATTACAAAACAACATAGGGTATTGACCCCCTTTATGCCATAAAGACATAAACAGCATGCATCATGCATGATAACAAGATTACAATTATAAACTAAAAATACAACAACAGTCAAAACTCGAAGCAAAAGCACCAGATTAAAATCTGATAACATAATGAAAGCCACCCAAGCTCAGTACCATTTTAAACTTGTTAAAATGCAGAAAAATCCATAACTATAGAAGTTTCATGCCCTCATTGTTACACTGCACAAGCATAAACCAGATGGCCTTATGTCTGAAGTTTGCCACTCTGACCCCGAAGCTGCGTTTGGATCATATAACAATGTTTGATTAGTAGGTTCTTTCTCAGCCGGAAATAGCAACAGCTTTCCGTCCAGTATCCCGAATCGAAAACCAACACTTGAGCTCCCTGTCAATGGGACGGGTACCATTGTCCATGAGTTGTTTTCAGGACTGAATATTGCCAGCTTCCGCTGATTTTTCCACTCAATACAAAACAACTTCTTTTCCAATACTGCATGAGCTGTGACCATAACACAGCCATTCTTAATCTCGCACCAGCTGTGCTTCTCGGGGTTATATATATCAACAAACTTGGAGTTTCCAATAGTGAAGCTTGACCTTCCACCCATGACATAGAGCTTATCCTCAAATCCACAAGCAAAGCAACCCCACCTTGGGCGACGAAGGCTCTCTATCAGTGTCCACTTGTCAGTATCTGGATCGTACATCTCAACACTAGAGAGATTGTCGCCATTCACCCCATAGCCTCCAACAATATAAACCAAGCCATTCACTTCGGCACAAGCGAAGTCATAACGAGCAACATTCATGTTTGATAATCTGCTCCAACTACAATTGCAATTGAGAATAGAAAAGTCAAAAACTTAGAACATTATGTTTCAAAAATTATGAAATGGATGATAGGTCTACCATCAATTAAATTACGATGGAGAACTTACTTGCCATATACATAATAAACTCTTAAGATTTCTAGATAGAATGCACATTTGAGAAGTTAATTATACCTGTTAAGGTAAGAATCATATTGGTAAACCTCGTCTGAGGCAACGGCGGTTCCTTCAGTAGCTGAATAGCCAGCCATGATAAGAAGCTTTCCGTTAAGAACCACAACCCCGAACGAAGCCTTTGCTGGACCAGGCATTGGTGGAAGGGATAGAAATCTGCGACCGAGGCTATCCATGACCTCCCAATGGCTTTCCCTCCCTTCACTGTCCAAGGTTAAGCAATAGAGCCATTCCTCAAGCAACCCTGCCAATTTTCGCACCATCACAAATTCTTTGCTCCGAATAAACAACCTCCATTTCTTGCTGACACCACCCATAGCTGGGAAGTTGGAACGAGGAACAAGTGCAAGGCAATACTTTGCAACATCATCAGGAAGTCCAGGTAGGATAGGGCTATCATCTTTATCCAGAGCATCAATGGTTAGACAGTGATTGCTTTTGCTTCGCGTATGAGTTGTTTTATCTTGATTGACTAAATTGGTGAAACACATGTTTGAATTTATAAATCTCTTCTTTCCAACAACAAAACCAGGCACTTATGAACTCAGCAATGTAGCACGAGAATATAGAGAATTTGTTGTTACCAATTAACCAAATAATGCACAAAATGTTTTACTGAGAATTTAAAGAAATTCGTAAAATCCTTCACCGATTGGGATTCTACAAGACCAAGGCATAAAAGATGTGGCAGAACGAATCACTTGAGCAGTATAAGCGGATGATTTTTTATGCTTTGTCCAGTCTGATTCAGATTCCATAACAGGGGTTTTTCTCTTACAGTGATTCTTTTCAGTGGTTTTCTGCCGATTATTTCTTGAGCTGCCAAAGATGTATCCTCCCTCACACATTACCCGGATATCTACAAATTGTGACAAAGAGGGTTAGAGTAAAATACAAATTAACCAATACTCATCTCATCAACAAAATTATGAGTACATAAAGACAAGATAATATACCAATATAGGCCATAGAACTTGCCAGACTCAGCCACCCTTAACTTCCATTTTCTTCAACTTTATACCAACTGAAATGAATTCATCAAACAGAATAAAAATAAGTCAAAACAAGAATCAGAAATATATAACTGCATATATACATATTCAATGGAAAGAGAAAAAAAACAAGATTCATTCTAGAGGGTTGAAAATTAAATCATCCTTCACTAGATGTGTTTGCACACATATTGACCAGGGAAAAAAAAGTATCCACAAGATCCAATATTAAATTGATAGTATAATTTAGATGTGTTTGCACACATATAACCAGAAGGAAAAAAAATTTACCAAACAGATCGGAAAACCAACAAAAATTCAACCTGTTTGGATCCAATAAACTTTTTTGGTTGTGGAATTCAATTGATCTGTAGAATGAAACTTAAACACAATTCACAGAGATCCCTGTGGCTCAAATAAGCGGTGGCTCGAATGAAACAAGAGCCACCGATCCAGAATCAAAGTTTCCAGAAAACAGGAATCACATTATCAAACTCCATTGATCAAGACAAAATCAAAGTCTAGTTTCATTTAATATATATAATACACAACAAGACAAATAACACACCGATTCAAAGTTGAAAATCTTCCAGGAAATTAGCAATAATTCTAAGCCAATAAAAAGTTTGATTAGTGTGTAAACCAGATTTAAATTTAAAAATAAAAAATAAAAATAGGTAGATCTGCAATGGAGTGACAACAAATAGAGCAATAAACAATAACCATAGATAATATCAATTAGAAAGAAAATAAAACTGTAGATAAGTATACAAATGAAAAAGGTATATAGAATACAAGGAACTTACAGGAAGAAAATGATTTTACAGATTCAGAAGTAGAATAATGAAGGTTTGTGGAAATGGGTAAATAGAGTGGATGGAAAATGGATAGGGATAGGAGAATGTGTGTTGCAAGAGGTAAAGGGTATTTATAGGAATGGGACCAAAGTTGTTCGAAGGAGATAACGCTCGCTCAAATTAAGTTGGAACCGGAAAAATGATAATCACGCAAACATCATTGTCTCTAATTTGTCTAAAACAAAATAATCATTGTCTCTATGTAGGTTTTTTTTTTTTTTTGTTGGAAGAGTCTTCGTATGATAAAAAAAAAAATCTGTTTGGTAACAATTTTTTCATCAAAGCTTATAACTTATTTTACGAGTTTACAGCTGGTAACATATTGTGTTTTTTTTTTTCCACTTTTACCTCTATCATTCGAACTATAGATTTGTGTGTAAAAATTAACTTTAAAATCAAAAACTATAAATCTGCTTTAAATATTATCAATTTTGGAGACAGAATCATTTTTATTTGAAAAAAAAAATCAAACAAGTCAAAATCAAAATTACATCTCATGAATCGATTTTAGCTTCTCTAAGAGGTTGTTTGGTTTGGCGGTGGAATAAGAAATCTCGCGTTCCAATGGCCATTTGACATTATTTTAAGGAAGCTCTAGTTAGTAGAATAAGTGAAACGTGCGTTTAAGTTGCATTCCACCCAAACACAAACATGCCATAAATGTGAAGAAACCAAACATAAACAAAGTGAATAGGTGGGAAATCCGAAATTCGAACTCCGATCGTTGCATATTGCAATGTCTCTACCAACTGAGTTATGCACAAGAGGGACTTTGTCCTCCCAGGATTAAGGAAATTGTTTATTATTAGTAGTAGTAGTAGTATAAACATATCATTCCAGGGTTAGATGCATATTTAGTCTTTATAAAATCACGGGTTTTCAAATTTAGTCCCTATAAAATTTTAATCCTCCATAATATTGTAATTTATAAGAATAGTCCCTGTTTTAAAAACTTTTTACAAAAAACGGACACTTTTGGTTCACCAAAGTAGTCCCCGTAAAATACAAATAGAGACTAAATGTAAACAAAAAGCTTAGGGACAATACTTTAAAGTTTATAATTTTTTAGGGACTAAAAATATATTTAATCCTAATTTCTATGTTTAATATTTGGTTCTTCTATTTTAGTTCATTTCTCGAACTAATATTCCGTTTAAAAATCACACATTTTCGGACTCTCTTGCATATCTATACTCTTTAACCCTAATTTCTATGTTTAATATTTGGTTCTCCTATTTTAGCTCATTTCCCGGACTAATGTTCCGTTTCAAAATGACACATTTTCGGACTCTCTCGCATTTTGTACTTGGATTTTGTGGAATCTAAATAGACAACAAACTACCATTAAAAATTATAATGTTGATACATTTTTAAGGTTGTGATCAAAGTCAAATGAGACGTTTTTTTAAAGAAGTTAATTTTAGAAGAAATATGTTTTTTTTCCTTGTAGAAGTGGAAGAAATATGTTTGATATCATATAACGCTACCCTATTCTACTAAAAAAAGTGATAATTTTAACCAAAAAAAATATAAGGCTACCCTATTGTATTTTTCTGACAGAAATATAACCGCTACTGTATTATTGCTAGCAATTTGTGAAAGTGGAATGATATTTGTGCAATTATTTTAAAATGGCTTTTGCATAACTCTCTCGTATTTTTATTGTGTTCTTAGTCTATATCTCTCATTCTCCTTCTCTTTCTATAATTTTTAACCAATAAGAATAAAGAAGAAAAATATTGTTTCAAAAACTGTCACAAAATAATCATACAAATTTCATTACTCTTTGTGAAATGATAATACTCTGTGTCATATCTTCTCAAAAAGTAAAAGAAAAATACCAACAAGTGATCTTAAATATTATTTAAGCAATCAAAATTGATAACTCTTGCATAGAATGTTAATTTATATTGTTTTTACATTTGTTTAACTTATATTTTTAAGATAAAATTTTCTAAAATAGATTCCTTAAGCAATGTGTATCCAACTTTTTTTTCATTTTCAAACCGGTTTTAGGGATTGAAAGGAGAAGGGGCGTGTAGATTGTAGCCGTATGTCGGTGACCTATGGTGGACATGCACTTTTTTTAAAGTGAATAAGTAAAACATTCGAGTTCAAACTTTGGTCCCTGCATAAAACAATATATTGTGTTCGCCAACTGAGTCATACTGACAAGAACCGTTAGATAAAATACTAAATTTAGATAAATATTTAATGTTTAAATAGGTGCACATGTTTAATTGGTAAAATATTAAATTTGGATAAATAAATGGCAAACCAGATTCGGATCACACATACATGTTAGTCCCGCGAGTCTTGTGATATGAATGAGATATCTTCTTTTTTGTTATAAATGAATTTTTTATTCTTTATTTTATAAAGAAATGTGATTCAATATCACATTGTATTTTTCAACCTAGTCTTCTGTCAAAATTTATACGATTTTACCAAATTTATATGAAATTCACATAACTTGATAAGATCTACAACAATTAGTCAACAACCAAACATTATCCCATCAAATGAGGTCGAAACTTGGTAAGACCTAAATAAATTTTAATTGATAAAAGATAACATGTTGAAAAACATATGTTAAATAGTGTTATACTATCACTCCTCTAAAGATTAAGGACTACACACAAACAAAATAAAGTTATTTTACCATAATATCCCTCTATGGTAAAATAACTTTATTGAGTTTTTCATGATAAAAAAATTGACTCACTCGCAAGATCGTGAATTCAACCTATTATTATTGTGAGAATCTCTTTGATGATAATCATTTAAGTACCTTTGTTAATTTTCGTCGAGTCTTAAGGTCTTTCATAAATTGATAAGTCTCAACTTTACTCATCTAAACTTTCCATCAACAAAAATGATGATAATCAAGACAATTTGTTTTTTTGTCTCGAGAGCGTGACAAATAACATAAATATTCTCTCTTTTAAAATGATATGCATGTCCATTGATCGACTACTATGAAAAACCAATTTCAACGTATAGCACTGTCATATTCTCTCCGGTTATGATGAGTTATTATATACCACTACCAAGAAAGAATCTTAGATTGTTGGGTTCTGTAGTATTAAGACATGCCAGTTGATTAAAACCAATCAATTTACAAGAATCTTAGTGATAATCTTCTGTGTTTCCCAAATCATGGTGTGACAAATCTGGGCAACCTAAACCTATCACTTATTCCAAACCAAAAAAGAAAAACAGTAGATATTCCAAGCTCGTGTCGTGTAGTTGGATTGATCCAACCACTACGTGACTGCGACGTTTGTGAATGAATTTTGTTGCTTCAAATTAACGAAAAAGAATGTATAATAACTCGATTAAAAAAATGATATAAGGGCAATGAGGTAATTTTGATAAAAGTTTGCTGTATTTATAAGTGCTTAGTTGATTGATGTCAACAACGTGGGGCTGTTGGGAGATCACGTTTTATGTAAGTCAATTAACAATGAAATTTCCAAAAGAAAAATAAAGGAGATTTTAATCATTTTATGATATGCAGTTCTAGTAGGTGGGATTGCAAGTTGTAAAGGAGAAAACCGATAAGGATTCTTTTTTCAAAGTAGTAGGTTCAAAGGGCCACTATACTACAAAAGGATACTACTAGGGAAGCACACTGCATCAGGCCAAGTAATTGGGTATTTTAAATTAGGATTTATAATCTTTCTATTTTAGTTCTTAATTATCTTTTAATTTTTTGTTTTTTGATAGAGTAAGAAAGTTTTTATTTAAATGACCAATACTCCACTTTTTTGAAACGGATTCAGTGTTAGTGAAATATTATTAGCAGTTATTGTATTACTTGTTAGTATTTTTTTTGACAGGAACATGTCGGTTAATAATTTAATATCAAATAGAATAGCTAGATGATAATCAATTTAGTTGGAATGCTGTATATAAGGGGAAAACATCTGACGTGGAACTTTCAAGCACGAAGTCGAGTGATCATTTTAACAAGAAAATAATGCATAAACACATATAAGTCAATGTGAGGTGATCATAGGTGTAATATCAAATGAAAAAAGATAATCTAGATGCGGTATCAATGTATCATGTGAAAACAGAAAATCCCTTCACGTATAATACTTAGAGTGTGTTTGTTTTACCGGTGAAAACAAACCAAACACATTTAGCTCCAATGAAATTCACGATAAAAACGTCTCGAGACGTGATATTTAGAGTTGAAACGCATATACAGCCAAGTGCTTAGACTTCATGGTTCAATCTCCATGAAAATTCCTAGAGTTAGAGAATGGAACCATAAAAAATAGTAGGCCTAATATGAGTTTTTTTGACGTTATCCCTCCGATTTCAGGGAAGGGGTCTTAGTAATCCGGAGTTCGGTTGTGAGGTAAGGATAATCTGACCAAGTGTTGTTCTATTCATGATTCGTCTTTAATGAAGTTCATTAACCATTTGAACTCAATTGCTTGGTTGGCCTAATAAGAGTTTTATCCCTATGCTTTTAGGCGCTCAGAAAATCAATCATCTTATTTTAAAATCTTTCAGTTTTGGTATCTTCATTATATTGGTCGACTAAAAATATGATGTAGCCAGTGTTCCACCGACACTAGTTAGCATTTTTCTAGTTTTAAATAACGTGGATTTGATGATTTAGAATCATCTATATTTACCTTCACACAATAAAAGTAGAATCATCTATACTAGGAATGAACACTCCAATAAGACAACGTTACCACTCAGGTTACCATCCAGTTTCAGTTTAATTTGATGACAAATATATTATTTATATTACATATAAAGAAAACTATCTCTTTCGGCACACTTTTGAGTTGGACTTTTCTTTCCAAAAATACCCTTAATTTTAAATACAAATAACACGTGTAACAAATAAATCTATACTATATATAAAGAAAACTATCCCTTTCAGCACACTTTTGGGTTGGACTTTTCTTTCAAAAAATACCTTAATTTTAAATACAAATAACACATGTAACAAATAAATAAGAATAAATTTAATTTAAGGAGAAAACCCACACACTGTTCCTTATGAATTGTTCTTACTCTTAGCCAATTATAAAAAAAACACGTGGATTACTAATCCATGTCAATAATCATCCCCGTTAACCCTCTTTTACTTCCGTAACCACAAATCAAACTCACAAAAAACTAGCACAAAACAAAAATTTATGTCACTTTTTTATCAGCCACTTTTATGTTGTACATCTGTGTTGTTCCCCTCAATAAACCGACAAAGATTGTCAAACAGTATTTCCATCTTATATTTTATTAATAAAGTTACTCTTCCTTAACCTTTGATCAGTTGTAACAAACATGATAAAAAATAATGGTAAAGATCGGATTTTAACTCCTCTAAAAAAAGATTAGTAACAAACGTGAGCAAAAAATAATGTTAAATATTAAACTTTAAATCCTCTAAAAAAAGATTTGTAACAAACGTGAGCAAAAAATAATGTTAAAGATTGGATTTTAAATCCTCTAAAAAAAAGATTAGTAACAAACGTGAACTAAAAATAATGTTAAAAATTGGACTTCAAATCCTCTAAAAAAAAGATTAGTAACAAACGTGAGCAAAAAATATTCTTAAAGTTTGGACTTTAAATCATCTAAAAAAAAGATTAGGACTCAAAATATTTTAGAAAACGATTTGTTAGCACTATATTAAACGTAAATATTAATAAGTAGGATTCTCACAGTTCATAGTTCATCCCCGCATAGCTTAGTTTTTTCTCAACCTCTCTCAGCCCTATGTAGGGGTGGCAAAACGGGTCAGGCTCGTCGGGCCAGCCCGTTTAACCCGTCATTTTAGGCGGGCTGAGGTGAGATTTTGAGCCCATCTCTCTAGTTGGTCCGCCCCTGTTAAGCCCGCTGAAAAAGCGGGTCATAGCGGGGTGGGGCGGGCTGGCCCACGAGTTTATTAAACTTTCCTTTTTTTTACTATTAGTGACCGAATTTTTAATTTACACACCCCATAAACAATTGGGTCAAATGATACCAACCCAACCTCAAATTGTCCCACTCTCTCTGACAGTGATAAGTGATAACTGATTCACAACTAGTCCACTATCTCTAGAAAAAAACTGATTCACCACTGCATTATATTGAGACTTATTTCATGTTGTTGGATTTATTTCGTAATTTCTTTTATGTTGGATGTATGGTGGATTTATTTTGAGATTTTTTTAATGCTAAAGTCTTTATATTGAATTTATTGTTTTTATAATAGCAGCCTATTTGTTAATAACAATCGACAAAAAAATATTTTAAAAAATAGACGGGCCATCCCGCCATCCCGCTAGTCCGCCTTTAGGCGGGGTGGGGTGTGTGTTTGAGCCCACCCCCTCAAGTTGGCCTGCCCCTCCCCACCCCGTTTTTGGCGGGCTAATAGCGGGCTGAGCCTAAACGGGGCGGACTGGCCCGTGTTGCCATCTCTAGCCCTATGCATCAGAATTCAGAATTAACCTGTAAGTTTTTTTCTTTTTCTTTCATGTTACAACTAATCAAAGTTGATAATTTTATAGATTATTTGACTTTGCAGGGTCTATAAGTGATTATGATCCAAAATGTTTACGATTAATTTCAAGGATTATTTGAGTTTGCTGATTTATAATTGCTTATACAAACTATGATAGCGTGACTTTTTTTTTTTAATATAAAGGGAACTGTGGTTTTTTTTAATTATTAAATAAATCATTATTTTGTTCAATAAAGGCAATATAGCTTCATCAACGTATGTAACGTCGGTGCCGATGATGACCTATGATATATTTTGTTAAACAAAGAGAGCCGTGATTTATTTTGTTAAATAAATCATTATTTTTGTTTTTATGCCTTGACAATATTCTATTTATAAATCAATAATTTCCATTAATATTTTAAAATTTAATCAAAATTATACAAACAAATATAATAAAATAATCACATGCGTTAGCGCAGTATAAAGATTGTGTCTTTCCGCTAGTTTTATAATAATATTACTCGCACTATGGTCTATATTTTCTATTCTTTTTTTATTTTCTTCGCACTTTCCATTCTAACTCTCACAATTGCCACTTACCTCCTCAAAATGGGGAGCAATGCAATGGTGATAGCTGACATGGTTGGCGTTACCAACTACCAGGATGAAAATACGCTAACCGTTACTTACTCTATTTTTGACTTCCTGAATTTCTCATTAGTAAATAGTATGTAGTGTGATGGAATTTTTATAATTTTGTATGAAGAACTATTTCTTTCTAGTATATGTCTTCTTTAGGATTCTATTTTTTTTAGTAGTTTAGTGGTTAAAAATTTACCATTTTAAGATAAATTAATGGAGTGTCCGAAGTTCGGACTTTGATCGTTGCATATATAATGTAGGCTTAAATAAGCAAAACATCCCTGTAATTTCGCGTGTTTTTGCAAATCATTCCTGTATCTTTTTTTGTTTCAAAAACATCCTTGTAATTTGCTAATCGTTTGCAATTCGTCCCTCCTGTTAACTCCCGTTACAAAAACGCTGACGAAGACACACGTGGCGAAGTGTGAGTTGGCAAAAGCTTGCTTATGTGTCAAGAGAGATGATGAGTGGCTAGAAAGGAGGGACCAAAACCAAAAACGTAAAATTGCAGAGGGATGAAATTAAAAAAACGTAAATTTTCTTCAACAAATCCCATTCCAATTCCAATGTTCAAACTGTTTCTCTTCCACAATGCTTTTGGCTTATCAACAACACCACTCTACCAATTTTCTATCAGATTCTTCAACACTGCCCCTTCACAACCATTCGTTGTTTCCGACCTCCTCCACAAATTCGGATTCTCACATGAATTTGCACTCAAAGCTTCCAAACAACTTTATTTCAAAACCTCACAAAAACCTGATTCAGTTCTCGACTTCTTCAAATTTCACGGTTTCAATGACTCAG